>Ga0209737_10004022_pt1 | contig 10326 bp, 8 predicted proteins | sample TergutCu122P3_FD_187284 | JGI IMG/M metagenome (GOLD analysis project Ga0209737, IMG submission 187284) | Cubitermes ugandensis P3 segment gut microbial communities from Kakamega Forest, Kenya - Cu122 P3 (SPAdes) (version 2) | ecosystem: Host-associated > Arthropoda: Insects > Digestive system >...
AACAATAAAAAAAACATTAACAAGTTGATATTTAGAAAAATAAGTGTATATTTGCCGCAAAAAACGCTATGTCAGTATTTCAATTCAAACAAACCGGTCGTATTAGTTTATTCGATAAAAATGAAACATCAGAGAAGTTGTCAAAACTTGGTAATCCATTAGAAAAATTACACAATGTAATTGATTTTGAGATGTTTCGTGCAATTCTTGAAGAAAATATGCTCAATCGTGAAAAGAAAAGCAACGCCGGACAAAAACCATACGATGTGGTGATGATGTTCAAAATCATTTTGTTAAAACGATTCTATAATTTAAGCGATGAACAGGCAGAGTATCAAATCAATGATAGATTGAGTTTTAAGGAGTTTTTAGGTTTGTCGAGTGGCGACCGTATTCCCGATTCACGTACAATATGGTTATTTCAAGATAATTTGATACAAAAAAATTTGGAAGAAAAACTATTCGGGTTGTTTCATAAGTATTTAGATGATTTGGGCTTGTTTGTTAACGAAGGTAAGATAGTGGATGCCAGTTTTGTAGAAGTTCCCCGCCAACGCAACAGCAAAGAAGAAAATGCAAAAATCAAAGCGGGCGATGGGGATGATTTGTGGAACGATAAGCCAAGAAAAAAATCTCAAAAAGATATTGATGCGCGTTGGACAGAAAAAAACAAACAAAAATATTATGGATACAAAGACAACGTTAAAATAGATGCAAAGAGCAAATTCATAGATACTTATGAAGTAACAAGTGCAAATGTACATGACTGTTATTGACGGTTATCCGCTTGCATATTGTATTCACGAGGGAAATAAATATGAAGGGCACTCTCAAAGACTATGCTCATGAAACGGCACAAAAAAATTGAAATCCTGTTCGATGAAAATTTTTGGGGTACGCATTGACGAAGTCAGGAAAAAGCAAATTCAAAGTATTATTTTGCTAAAACAATGTTAGTTGCTCCCATTCTTCATCGTCTGTTTTAGGAGTAGAGCTTTCTTTAGATTTTTTTTCGACAGCTATTACTTCTTCAACTTCCGCCACTTTTTTAGGAGTTTCTTCTGTAGGTTTTTTAATTTCGCTCTCTAATACTTCTATGGGTTCATTTTGAAGAATAACCTCCTCTTCTATTTCCGGCAAAGGTTCCAAAGGGGTAATTTTCAATATGTTTTTAAAGTTGATGCGTTTTCCTCGCGCTTTAATACTCATTATTTCAACAAACTCAGCGCAAGAGATGGTAGCTTTTTCCACTTCATCCGGTTTTTTGTCAAAATATTCCACTTCAATTTGTGGAAAGGAGGCGTAGCTGATGAAAACAGGGATAATACTTTTTTCATCTCCCAAAAACTCCACTTTTTTATCGGTTACATCCGGAAGAAAACGTTTCATATAGAACTTTCCATCTTCTTTGTTTTCATAAAGGGCAGTAAGCGGAGTTTCATAATTAAATTTATTGATACTTAATAGATTATCTTCAAAATGTGTGGAAAGATCAAACCCCGTAATGCGGTAGCTTCCATTTTGATAAATAGAAATAATTTTGTCATCTTCTTTGAATGCTCCCAGCAGTTCGCCGCGCTCATCGTTGTTTAATCGCATTACAATAGGGTCATAATATATGTTAATAGCGCTCAAAGTAGAAATGCCTTTTGAAATAATCTCTATTTTTCGCACAGGGTTTCGTGATAAAATATTGCCTTGTGAGGCACGTCCTTTTATCGCTAAATCACTAAAATCATAGTCGAATTGCAGTTTTTTTAGTTTGGCTTTAGCTTTTAGAAATACTCTTATTTTCTCTGCTTCCCCATTTGGGTTAGAGGTAAAGTAAATCACTTTGCTTCCGGAGGTGCCTTTGGTTAAATCATATTCTTTGTCTCTTGTAACACCGCCTACCGAAAATCGCTTTACCATAGCCATGCCGTTATAACCATCTGCATATACCATATTATATACCGTTCGGTCGTCATTTCTTTTAAACACTTCCACATGGATAATATCTTTTCCAAAAAATTGTTTTTCAGACACTTTGCTAACTAAAAAAGTTCCGTTGTCTCTAAAAACCACAATTTCGTCAATGTCAGAGCAATCGCAAACATATTCTACCTCATCATCTTTTTTGAGTGAGGTGCCCACAAAACCTTCTTTTTTATTGACATATAATTTTTGATTGGCAACAGCTACGCTTGTAGCTACTATGTTATCAAAACTCTTAATTTCAGTTTTCCGCTCTCTGCCTTCCCCGTATTTATTTTTCAAATTTTCAAAATAATTAATTGCATATTCAATTAAATGTTTCAAATGATGCAACACTTGTTTCATTTGAGTTTCAATATGAGCAATTTTTTCATCTGCTTGTTTAATGTCGAATTTAGAAATTTTACGAACCGGTTTTTCGCAAAGTTTCAATACATCATCTCGGGTAATCTCTCTTCTAAATAGTTTTCGATACGGGTCGAACGCTTTTTCAATGTTTTCAATTTGTTTTTCCCAAGTAGCAGTATCTTTTTCGAGTTCCTTGTATATTCTGTTCTCGAAGAATATCTTTTCTAACGACCATTTGTGCCAATCTTCTTCTAATTCAGCAAGTTCAATTTCGAGTTCACGTTTAAGAAGTGCAACGGTATTATCGGTATTTACGCGCAGAATCTCTTTTACAGACATGAATTGCGGTTTTCTGTCGTAAATCACGCATGCATTTGGTGAATACGACATTTCACAATCGGTAAAAGCGTACAAGGCATCAATCGTTTGGTCGGGAGAGATGCCGGATTGCAGATGCAGTAATATTTCTACTTTTTCCGCAGTGTTGTCATCAATTTTTTTGATTTTTAATTTTCCTTTTTCAATGGCAGGTGCTATTGAATTAGTAATTAAAGAAGTGGTGGTTGTTCCGTATGGAATTTCGTGAATAACCAATATTTTTTTATCCACGATACTAATTTTTGCTCTATTTCTAATTTTTCCACCTCTCACGCCATCGTTATATTTAGAGACATCCAGAGTTCCGCCTGTTGGAAAATCGGGGTAGATTTCAAAATCTCTATTTTCCAAAATAGCAATGGAAGCGTCAATCAATTCAATAAAATTATGCGGTAGAATTTTTGTAGCTAACCCAACCGCAATCCCTTCAACACCTTGTGCCAACAAAAGAGGAAATTTAACGGGCAATGCAATAGGTTCTTTGTTGCGGCCGTCGTACGACAATTTCCACCGGGTAGTTTTGTTATTAAAAACTACTTCAAGGGCAAATTTAGTAAGCCTTGCTTCAATATATCTTGGCGCTGCCGCTTCGTCGCCGGTAAAAATATTTCCCCAGTTCCCTTGTGTATCAATGGTAATCTCTTTTTGCCCTAATTGTACCATCGCATCGCCAATTGAGGCATCCCCGTGAGGGTGGTACTTCATTGTATTTCCGATGATATTCGCTGCTTTATTGTAGCGCCCATCTTCCAACTCGTTCATAGAGTGTAGAATACGACGTTGAACCGGTTTTAGCCCGTCGTAGATGTCTGGTACGGCTCTATCTAAAATTACGTAGGAGGCATAGTCTAAAAAATAGTTTTCAAACATCGATTGTACAAAATTTACTTTGTGCAAATCAGATGTTTGTATGTTTTCTTCTTCCAATGTTTGGTTTTCTATTACTTCTTCAATCATGCTGCAAAAAAACACAAAAATCTCTTAAAAACCAGCAGGCAGATAAAAAAGATATTGGGTTAATCCCCAACTTTTCTATCATTTAGGTAATGAGTTGTTTTGATTTTTTTTCGTCTGTTTGGAACAATGAGAATTTTATGTTAATTTGCCCCTTTACTTATTAATTAATGCACAATAATCCACGATGAATACTAAAGTAGAAAAAATAAAGAAGCAAATAGACCAATTTCGTGTAGAAATTGATGGAGATTTGGAGGAGTTTCGCTTACAATTTCTAAGTAAAAAAAGCGAACTTCAGGAATTGCTCGGAGAAATTAAAAATGTAGAACCTAATTTGCGTAGGGAGTTTGGGCAAACTGTAAACCATTTGAAGCAATACGCGCAAGAGCTCTTCGACACCCATAAAAGCAAGATAGAGAGTTCCTCAACCGTACAGGCATCGGGAATAGAGGTTACGCGCCCTGCAACTCTACACACAACAGGTTCATTACATCCGGTTTCTATAGTAATGAATAGGGTGTGTGAAATATTTGAAAAGATAGGTTTTGAGTCGGTTGCCGGCCCTGATATTGAAGACGATTGGCATGTTTTTTCGGCTTTAAATTTTCCTCAGGAACATCCTGCCAGAGATATGCAAGATACTTTCTTCGTGAACGTAAACCCGGAGTTTTTGCTTCGCACCCACACCTCTTCGTTGCAGGTACGTACTATGGAAAATTGTAAGCCACCCATTCGTGTTATTTGCCCGGGCAGGGTCTATCGCAATGAAACAATTACGGCACGATCGCATTGCATTTTTCATCAGGTAGAAGGGTTGTATATTGCTCAAAATGTATCATTTGCCGAAATGAAACAGGTATTACTGTTCTTCGCACAAGAAATGTTTGGCGAAGGAACCAAAATCCGTCTGCGCCCCTCCTATTTCCCATTTACCGAACCTTCGGCAGAAATGGATATAGAATGTAAAATTTGTAGTGGAAAAGGTTGCAATGTGTGCAAATACTCAGGTTGGGTAGAAATTCTCGGCTGCGGAATGGTTGACCCCAATGTGCTTGATGGCTGTGGCATTAATTCGAAAGAATTTACAGGCTATGCCTTTGGTATGGGAATTGAGCGCATGGCAATGCTCAAATATAAAATTAACGACATACGCCTTTTCTTTGAAAATGATATAAGGTTTCTGTCGCAATTCGCTAACGCAAACTAATGCCCCCAATTAACAAAAACAAAATAGCAAAAAATACAGCCCTCCTATATTTTAGGATGTTGCTTGTTATGCTGATAACACTCTACATTACAAGAGTATTGCTAAATGTATTGGGAAAATCAGATTACGGTACTTATGAAGTAGTGGGCTCAATAGTCGCTATGTTTGCTTTCCTAAGCAGCACGATGGCTACAGCCGCACAGCGGTTTTTTGCTATGGAACTCGGAGTAGAAAATCATACAAAATTAAAACAGATTTTTAATATTAACGTACTGATTTTCGTCGGGCTTGCTCTTGTCATCCTTGTTTTGGCTGAAACCGTTGGTTGGTGGTATTTCAATAATAAGCTGAATATTCCGCCCGACCGATTTGAAGCCGCTGCTTGGGTGTATCAGTTTTCTGTTTTTACTTCAATGGTTAGCATTATTACCATTCCATACATGGCCATCATTACGGCACGTGAACACATGCAAGCCTACGCCTATTTGGGTATTATTGAAGTAATATTGAAGTTGGGAATAGTTTTTGTACTTATTTATTTACCTATCGACAAATTAAAGCTATATGCCATTTTAGCATTCTCAATACAAGTCTTAGTGTCGCTGCTATACATTGGATATTCTACAAGAAAATTCCCTGAATGTAGATTACAATATTATTGGAATAAAACGATGTTTAATGATGTGTTTGGTTTCTCAAGCTGGAGTTTAATAGGTGCGTTAGCAATGACTATCAGAAGCAAAGGGATTGACTTGTTGTTAAACAGTTTTTTTGATGAGCTTATGAATGCAGCCCGCGGGATTGCTTATAGAGTTTACAATGCTTTATATTTATTTGTTCACAATTTCTTTACCGCCATTCGCCCTCAACTTATCAAATCTTATTCAGCCGACCCCAACGATAATTCGGGTGAGATGATGCAATTGGTGTTCCAAAGTTCCAAATTTTGTTACTATTTAATGTGGGTGCTCTCTTTGCCTATTCTCGTTGAGACACAAGCTATTTTAGATATTTGGCTTAAAGAAGATGTGGTGCCGGATTACGCTGTAATATTCACACGTTTAATCATTATTAATGCCATTGTTGAAACGCTGGCGCATCCGTTCATCGCTTCTATACAGGCTACCGGAAAAATAAAAAAGTATCAAATAGTTACGGGTTCAATTATTTTGCTTAACCTTCCGCTTTCCTATCTGTTTCTAAGATTAGGGTTTGCGCCGCAAATTACCATGTACGTCTCTATTATGATTACTACCATTGCGCATTTTTCACGCATCTACTTTATGAGCAAATTGTTAAGAATGAATATTTTAAACTATATAAAACAGGTTATTTTTCCTATCTTGTGGGTTACCATATTCACTCTGTTATTTCCCTTGTTTTTTTATCACTATTTTAATTCGTCGCTTTGGAGAATTGTAGGAGTGGTGGTGGTTACTGTACTATCCTCTGTTTTTATCGTGTATTTTATCGGATTGGAGAAAACGGAGCGGGAAACACTAAAGGGATTTGTTATGCGAAGTTTTGCAAAGTACAAAAGATATTTAGCAAAAACAAAAGGAGGGTTGATTGACAAATTGAAACACTTTATTTCATAAATTCATACTTCACTTCCTCCAGGAAGAGCGCATGAGCCGGTGCAGAAACTCTCGCCTTGTTTCTGTTTTTTTGTTGCAAAATATTTTGAAAATCATCCACCGACATTTTACCTTTTCCTACAAACAGCAAACTACCTACAATAGATCGTACCATATTTCTCAGAAAACGATTCGAAGTAATTTTAAAAATAAATTGTTCATTTTGTTGCTCCCAAAAAGCGACTTTTACGTTGCAGAAGTTGTTGTTAACATTGGAGTGTAGTTTAGAAAAAGTAGTAAAATCTTGTTCTCCAAGCAAGAAAGAAGCGGCTGAATTCATTAGTTCTATATCCAATTTTTCAAAAAAACGATAGGTGTAAGGAAAAGAAAAAGGATTTTTTTCAGTGATAACGTAATAGCTATAAGTACGTTCAACAGCACTAAAACGGGCATGAATTTCTTCTGCAACCGGAAATATTTTACAAACAACTATCTCTTTGGGTAATAAAGAATTGAGTTTGTAAACTAATCTATTGAAGTCGTTATCTGATAATAAATAGTGATAATCAAAATGTGCAAAAAATTGTTTGGCGTGTACTCCGGTATCGGTTCTGCCGCAGCCAACTATTTCAATCTGTGTTTTTAGAATCGTTGAAAGGGTATTTTCTAAAACTTCTTGTACAGTAATTTCGTTTGGTTGACGTTGCCAACCAAAAAAAGGAGTACCGTTGTATGCAAGTTCAATAAAATAGCGCATAGCTTTCTGTAGTCAATTTCTTGTTGCGAAGTGGTACGACACTATCAGATAAAAAACGTAGCCGGCAACTCCGGAAAATATCGCCCCCCAAAAAAAAGCGGGAATTCCTGTAATCTTCTTCAAAGCAGTAGCATCGCCGGCCTTCTCTTTTTGTATAATTGATAAATAGAAGACAATGAGTGTAGAGAAAAGCGCATCAACAGCTAAGAATACTGCATACAGCAATGTTGCTATTTGAATGTAATCGGGATTGTTTTCATAAATTAAATAACCATTGATGCCACAAAAAACAAGCATCCAAATAATGCCGTAAATATTTCGCACCCAAAGCAGTAACATGAAAAAGAAAAGGAGGGTCATCCCTATTAAGAATCCTTTTTCATACCCAACTGTTATTAAGTAACATGCAAATAATGAGAAGAAAGAAGCAAAAGGATAGCCGATAAGTGCTATCAGAAAGTCGCCAAATTTAGTTTTTGTTGAAATCCTGGCTACCCCTGTAGCATCGTTAAAAAGCTCAATTTTTTTAACTTTTCCATCAAGTGCAAGTGCTATTAAAGCGTGTCCCAATTCATGGATGGCAGTATTTATTATATTGAACCATTTTCCAATAACAGGAATGCGGGGCAACACAAGTGCCAGCCCCGCAAACCAATAAATGAGATGAATACTTAAAAATGTCAAGTGTTATTTTTTAAGATTGAATTTTTTAACAAAATCATTAAGCACATTTTCCAATGTAGGAGTTCCAATTTCTTGTAGCTCATATCCAATTTTAACCACAGGTTGTTTTATATTTACAAAACGCGGAAGGTCAATGGGGGTTCCAATAACTACTACGTCGCAGGGAGTATTTTCAATAGATTTTTCAAGATCTTTCATTTGCGCTTCGCCGTATCCCATAGCGGGGAGTAAGGACCCGATAGTAGGATAGGTAGTAAAAGTTTCTTTTAATGAGCCTACGATATAAGGTCTGGGGTCAACCATTTCGGCGGCACCGTATTTCATAGCTGCTACGGAGCCAGCACCAATTTTCATTTCACCGTGGGTTAGCGTTGGGCCATCTTCCACTACTAATACTCTTTTCCCTTTAATAAGTTCCGGTTTGTCAACGGTTAAAATAGAAGCAGCATCAATAACAGTAGCTTTCGGATTTATCTTAGCCAAATTTTGACGTACTTGGTTGATATTTTCCAACGAGGCAGAGTCAATTTTATTGATAACGATAACATCTGCCATACGAGCTACTACTTCTCCCGGGTAGTAACTCACTTCAGCACCCGGGCGCAACGGGTCTGCCACGCCTACAAATAAATCAGGAACGTAGAAGGGGAAGTCGTTATTTCCGCCATCCCAAAGCACTATATCACAACCATCGGGGTCTTTTTCTGCTTCGCGAAGGATGGCTTCGTAGTCCACTCCTGCGTAAATTACGTTTCTTTTTGTAACTACGTGGGGTTCATACTCTTCCATCTCTTCAATGGTACAGTTGTGTTTTTTTAGGTCTTCCACTGTTGCAAATCTTTGCACTCTTTGTTTGTTCAAATCGGGGTCGTAAGGCATGGGGTGGCGAACTGCAACTACTTTAAGCCCCATATCTACTAAATATTCAATAATTTTACGGGAGGTTTGCGATTTTCCACAGCCGGTACGTGTTGCGCCAATGGCAATTACCGGTTTTGTAGATTTAATCATGGTGTCTTTAGGTCCCATTAAAATGAAGTTTGCGCCGGCAGCATTCACAATTGCGCTAATATTCATAACATAGTTATAGGGCTTATCGCTATAGGCAAAAACGCAATCATCTACTTTAAATTTTCTAATAAGTTCGGGGAGCTCAGATTCTTTATATATAGGAATACCGTTTGGGTACAAATCTTCTCCGGCTAATTCTTTTGGATAGGGTCTTCCGTCGATTCCCGGAATTTGTTCAGCGGTAAATGCTACTACATTGTAGTTTGGATTGTGGCGGTAAAAGGTGTTGAAGTTGTGAAAATCACGCCCAGCTGCGCCAATAATGATGACATTCTTTTTCATAATGTTTTGATTTTTAGTGTTTATATTATAAAAAGTTTTTTTTACAAAATAGGTCTGCAAATATAAAATTTTTATCCTATCAAAAAAAAACTATTTTTGCTCACTTATTTACCCAATTGATAATTTTTATGCGTTTTTTTCTTCTATTTTTCATAATCTCTTTTTTGTGTTTTTATTCTTGCAATTCACGAAATAAACATGGCTCTTTGTTAGAATATGATGGAAAATTTCCTGATGAATCCGCACGAAATATAGAAATTATTGTGAGTGAGGACGGCGAAATCACTTTTACAGTGTATGCTACAGTAATGAATAAATATGCGGGCGATAATCCCTACATGGATTTTCCGGAAGGAATTATTGTAACCTCTTATACAAATGGCGAAAAGCAATCTACACTCACTGCAGACTATGCCATTAGTGAGGAGTACTCCGAAAAAATGGAAGCCCATAAAAACGTGGTAATTGTTGATTTAATAAAGCAGGAGTCCATTCTTACAGAAAAAATTGTTTGGGATAAGTTGAATAAGAAAATCTATTCTGATGTAGAAGTAACTCAAATTAAGGCAGACGGCACTACCAACAAGGGCGATGGTTTTGAGTCGGATGAAAAGTTTTCAAAATATGTCATTCGCAATCCCCGTCTTGAGATTCCGGCAAATGAGCTTTAATTTTCACAATATTTTCATTCTATCGTAAAAAAGTATATTTTCGCGACCGTTTTCGGGATATAGCGTAGTCCGGTTATCGCGCCTGCTTTGGGAGCAGGAGGTCGCAAGTTCGAATCTTGCTATCCCGACCATTCTGATAAGTACTTAAAACCAACAATTTGCGACAACTTTTTGTTGGTTTTTTGCTTTTACTTCGCGAATAAAATTGCTGTTTTTGGCTTTGGTTTAAACATTGGTTTAAACACTTGCTTGTTTTGTTTAAATTTGTGTTGGTTAATAATTAATTTAATTTGTGAGTCCTCTATAAAAAGTCATTTTTCCAAATTCTTTTTTTTGTTGTAATTTTAGAGTAAACGGGGTTGATTTTTCCGATGGTTTGTATTAGGATTACAATTTCGAAAATTTTGAGCATAAATTGAG
>Ga0209737_10004025_pt1 | contig 10320 bp, 6 predicted proteins | sample TergutCu122P3_FD_187284 | JGI IMG/M metagenome (GOLD analysis project Ga0209737, IMG submission 187284) | Cubitermes ugandensis P3 segment gut microbial communities from Kakamega Forest, Kenya - Cu122 P3 (SPAdes) (version 2) | ecosystem: Host-associated > Arthropoda: Insects > Digestive system >...
TAACGGTTAAGAGTACAATAACTTTGTAGGAAGGTGCAGACCATGCAGGAAACTACCGCGTCCGGCGAGTATTTTATCCGCCCGCGTATAAACATACTGCTGACACAGGCGATCAAGAAACCCTTGACCATCTTATGCGCGGGCATGGGTTATGGAAAAACGCGCGCCGTTTATGACTTTACGCAGACGTGTGGAATCCCTGTCGCATGGACGCAATTTTCAAAGGCAGATAATAACGGGCCGCGTTTATGGGAGGGTTTTGTTCGCGCAATCGCAAAAATTAACAAGCCGCTCGCTGGGGAATTAAAAAAATTAGGGTTCCCGGATACAGAAGACAAACTAAATATGTATTTCAACGTCCGAACGCCTAAATTGAAGGGCGTGCCATGCCTGTTTGTATTCGATGATTTTCACCTTGTTAAAGATGCAGCAATCCTTAGATTTATGGAGCGGGCAATCAACAGCTTGGCTGAAAACACTTCGGTTATCCTCATCACCCGCGAACTGCCGCAAATAAACATTTCAAGTCTGATGATGCGGGATAATATTTATATAATCAATGAGGCCGAATTAAATTTTACCGTAACCGAACTCAGTCAGTATTTTTTTGAGCAAGGGTTAAGCGCGGAAATTAGTAATCTGGAAAAAATATATCATGACACAAATGGTTGGATCTTTTTAATAAGATTTGTCATACGGATGCTGAAGAAAACGCCCGGTTATTTGGGATATGCCAGCGATGCAATAAAATATGATGTATTACAATTGATAGAAATGGAGGTTTGGAATGTTATTTCCGAACGGCTCAGACGTTTTTTACTGTGCCTATCTTTGATAAACCACTATTCCGACGATTTGATCGGTATTTTGCTGGAAAAAGATGAAAGCCTGACCGCTGAACTGAAACAGCAAAATGCGTTTATCCGTTTCAACAATCATATGGGTTCCTGGCATATCCATCCCCTGTTTTTAGATTTTTTATATACCAAACAAAATTTTCTTTCCGACAACGAAATGCATAAAACATACAAAACAGTCGCCGATTGGTGCGAAAAAAACAATTTTATTATCGATGCGATATTTTATTATGAAAAAATAGGCGATTATCAGTCAATCATATCTATTCTCTACGCGTCTTCCTCAAAATTCTTCATGGATAACGCCAGACATATTATTGAAGTATTTAACCGTGCGCCGGATGAAATCTATGATCAGGTGGAATTTTCCGCCGCGATACATATTCAATTAGTTATGAATTTGGGACAATGGCAGGAAACATTAGGTTTAATACAGCGCTATGAACAAAAATATCTCGGGTTTCCGGAGGCCAGCGCTTTCAGGAACCGCATGTTAGGCTACGTTTATTATTATTGGGCGATTTTGCGTATGATCCTGTGTACCACCGACGGCCTCTACGATTTTGACTCATATTTTGCCAAGATGCGTGGATATTTGCGGGAATATCCTATAAACCCGGCTTGTTGGTACCAGCATCCGCCCGGTTTATGGTCAGGATTGGCAGGTTGCGCCAGAACCGGCGCGCCGCAAAAATACCTTGACGCTTTAACCCGCTCGGTGGAATATATATCAGACTGCGTCAATGGTTTATCGGCGGGGATAGATAATTTATGCCAGGGCGAATTGTTTTTTTATCAGGGAAATATCCGTGAGGCGGAGCCCCATATCAACAAAGCGCTGGAAAAAGGGCGCGCGCATGGCCAACACGAAATCGTTTGCCGGGCTTTGTTCTATATTATGCGAATCGCCGTTTTTCAGGGAGATTTTGTGAAAGCCGAATCTATGCTGAAAGAAACAGAAAAATTGCTTGAACAGAGTAATTACTCCATCCGTTTTTTCACCTATGATATTGTGGCCGGTTGGTATTACTGTGTCCTTTGTCAAACGGAGAAGATTCCCGGCTGGCTGAAAGAAACGTTTATCGTTCGCTTATACGCAAATACCCTTGAAAGCTTTAGCAACTGTATAAAAGCACGTTATTGCTTCCTCACGAAAAATTACAGCAGCTTATTATCATACATAGAAGAACAGCGGCGGCTGGAAACGATTTTGTACGGAAGAATTGAGTTGTTAGTATTGGAAGCCTGTGTCCGGTATAAGATGAACGATAAAACCGCGGCGTTTGAAGTTCTGCGGGAAGCCTATGAAACCGCGGCGCCGAATGATATAATCATGCCTTTCCTTGAACTGGGCAAGGATATGAGAACGCTGCTCAACGCCGCCGTAAGCGGCTCCGATTGCGGTATTCCGCGGGTATGGCTGGAAAGTGTAAGAAAGACCGCGTCCACTTACGCCCGGAATCAAGCCTTGGTAATATCCGATTATATAAAAAAAAGCGGGTTGGGTGGTAAAATAACATTATCTCCACGAGAAAAGGAAGTTTTGCGTGATATGTATGAAGGTCTTTCTAATAAAGAAATCGCCGCTAAGTACGGTTTATCGGTCAATACTATAAAGATGCATATCGGCTATATTTACAACAAACTGGGCGCTCGCAAAAAGATCGATATTTTTCGCGCGGCTAATGAATATAATCTTCTGTAGGTTCGAAATTTAAGCCTATAAGCAGCGAATTCGGATTTATCTGTTTTATCAATGTTGTTGTAAATTTGAAAAGTCTCACATAAAACTGTTTATGATTGAATTAATCATTGGGTCGCATTTTACGACCTTTGCATTTACAGAAATGGAAGATGTGCCGTTCCCGTTTTTAAGAATCCATTTTATAGTCATAAAACATTTTACGCTCACCCATAAAATTAAAAAGTGCTTTCGCAAATATTTGTGTTCATTCAAGTATATTTATGTTGGAATGTACATGGTTATGGATGCGCTGATGTTTATGAAAATGACCGTGAAAATACGCAGGTGCCTTTCTTCCAATGTGTGATGGTTTGGGCGGGTTTTTCTGAACGCTTAAACCTGTCATAAGCACCAACAAAGTACCGCTTGAACTTGCTACAAGGAGGTTCTTTAAAAATGAACATTGAACCAAAACTCGCAAAAATATCAATACAGGGCAATGCAGAAAAGTATGATTCATACAAAATTCTAATGGCTCGATACAAAAAAGCCAGCCAGCAAGACTTTTACTTTGAAATGCTTTGGATTCTCTATGCGATGTTTGAAGACCTCACCTCAGCTTTCTTATATTACACCGGGTTTGTCGCGGAGGACAGGCGGAAAGTTGTCGCAACGAAAAACATCCAGCAATCTATCCGAGGTGTTTTGAAATTGGGGGAAAAGGCAAATTTCGATTTCGGTACGCTGTATGGAAAAACTACAACGATCAGAAAAACAATACAGTGGGTACAAAACACCCCGGCGTCAGACGACTATCAGAAAGAGTTAAAAACACTTCTGAACAGAAAAGCGATAAACAGTCCGGAGTTTCTTCAAAGTTTGGACGGTATTGATTTTTGGCGCGATAAACGCAACGGTCTTACCCATGCTTTGTTTTCTATACACAGCTACGAAACGGCCAAAGAGTTAAAACCTCTTACCGATCAGGGGTATCAGTTGGCGCGAACTCTTGATAAAGCTGTGAGCGCGCTTCGCAAACGTAATCAACAGAACAGCATTCGTGAAAAGTTCAATTTGAAATAGTAGCACCAGTATTTTTGCAATCTATAAAAAGGGAGAGAAAAACATATGCCAATGTACAGCACGATCAAACGGATGCGAGACGTTACAGAAAGAAATCGCATTGTGGACAAGCTCCTTGCGTTGCGTGCCCAGCTTGACCGGCAGATACCGGCCAAAACTGCCGACGACACACTCCTGCTTGCCACATGGAATATCCGGGCGTTCGGCGACAACAGACGCACCGAAAGCCTCCACTACATCGCGGAAATCATCAGCCGCTTTGATTTGGTCGCTGTGCAGGAGGTCGCTTCTGATCTGGGCGGCTTGCAAAAACTCGTCACGTTATTGGGGCCGGGTTGGGATTACATCGTGACGGACAGCACGGAGGGTACGGCGGGCGGCAGCGAGCGCATGGCATTTGTATACGACAAATGCAAAGTCTTTTTCCGCAAAATGGCCGGGAAAATTGTCCTTCCTGAAAGCAAGCTGATCGATAAAAAGTGGCAGTTCGCACGGACGCCGTTTACTGTGGCCTTCCAAGCTGGCTGGTTTCGTTTCATCCTCACGACCGTCCATGTTTATTATGGAACTTCCGAAAGGGAAAACGCGCGGCGCGTGGAGGAGATAGATGCGATTTCTGAATTTCTTAAAAAACGTTCGAAGAAGGAAGATGAAAGTTACATACTTCTCGGTGATTTCAACATTTTTAGACAAAGTGACGCTACCATGAAAGCTATGGAGAAACATGGCTTCTACATTCCGGTCGCGCTGCGTGAGCACCCTTCTGATCTTGGAAAAACCAAATACTACGACCAGATCGCCTTCAATCTCAAGTTAGAGCCCACTATGACCGTTTTTTCCGAAGGGAAACAACACGCCGGGGCGTTCGATTTCACAGAAACGATCTATCCGCCGCAAGACCTTAACCTGTATCGCGGGTATTTCGCTGAAAAATATGTAACCGGGAAGACGGAACAGCAAATAGAAAAATACTATCTAACTAACTGGCGCACGTTTGAGATGTCAGACCATTTGCCGTTATGGATTGAGCTAAAAATAGATTTCAGCAAGCAGTATCTTGAAATAATTCCGAGAGAATGAAACGGCAAACCGAAGCAGGCGATAACAAATATACCAAAGGACGCGTTTCACGACCTTTGCATTTACGGGAGCGGCAAATGTGCCGTTCCCGTTTTCCATTGGGAACCTAAAGTTACGAATCGTTGCCGAAAATGTGCGACATTCACCGGATAGCACGGAAATATATTCCATGCGGGAGTAAATGATTGAACGGGTCTTTGCCGACGTAAAAGAAAAACACTTCATGTGATATATCTATTACCGGGGGTTGGCAAATTTGAAAATGCAGGCTTTGCTTACTTTCGCTACCATGAATTTGAAAAGCTGATAAAATGGGATAAAAGGAAGGGCTTACTGCCACAATTTTTACTTCAACTCTTCTAATTTTGGCAAAATTATTCAGAAAATCATTGCCATGCTTAGATTTTGCCCCCATCCGACGAGCCAAATGGGGCTTTCTCATACATTTTATTAGATACTTTTTGTACATTCCCTGGAATATTCTTTTCCGAAACTGCACGGTATTCTTTTTGAAATTTTCACACATTCTTTTTTTTAAAAATGTTGATGCCGCAGGTGTTGTTTATTTTTTGTTAGTCCTTATAATTTAAGAAGATGCTTTTATAGTATTATATGGCATTTTATAAAGGAAGAAAAAAGCGATGCAGGAAAACAGATGCGAATACGAATTAATGAAGTACAAGCTCGCGAACGATGCGTTGAACATCGCGCTATGGGATATGGACGTCGTGAGCGGAGACCCCGTAAACCCAAGCAACAAATTTATATGGTCACAAGAGTTTCGCCATATGTTAGGGTTTTCGGATGAAAACGATTTCCCGAATGTGCTTCAAAGTTGGAGCGACCGGCTTCATCCGGAGGATAAGGCGGCGGTTCTGAGCGCTTTCGCGGCGCATTTGACCGATTATTCTGGAAAAACGCCGTATGATTTTGAATACCGCCTCATGTTAAAAAACGGGCAGTACCGGTATTTTCACGCCCTCGGAAACACGTTAAGAAACGCCACTGGCGTTCCCTTGCGGGTTGCCGGTGCGGTCATGGATATAACCGAGAAGAAACGAATGGCGGAAGCTCTGGAGCACCGCGACAATCTTCTTGACGCAGTAAATCATGCGGCAAGCGTGATGCTTACAACGAAAGAAGAAACATTTGAATCTTCACTTCTTTACGGTATGGAAACGATGGGCTGCAGCGTGGGTACCGATCGCGTTTACATTATGAAGAATGAACTGATAAACGGAGAACTCCATTTTGTATACCGGTACGAATGGATCAATGAAATCGGTAGGCAAGGAACGAATATCAATAAGGGGACAACGGTTCCTTACAGTTTTGACGCCGAATGGTCGATCAAATTCCATCAAGGTGAGTGTATGAATGGTCCGCTACACAGCCTTTCTCCGAACATACAAAAATTTTTTAGCCGTATTGATATAAAATCGGTTTTGGTTATACCAATATTTTTGCAAGATAACTTTTGGGGGCTTGTCAGTTTTTCTGATTGCAAAAACGAAAGGATTTTTACAAATGACGAGGTAAATATATTGCGTTCCGGCGCGCTAATGATGGTGAGCGCAATAAACCGCAGCGCGCAGACCGCTGAGATCCGTGAAGGCCATAACCGAACAAGATTGTTATTAGACTCCATGCCTTATACATGCCATTTGTGGAACAAAAAATACGAAATGTTCGATTGCAATGAAGAAAATGTCCGGCTGTTCAATTTAAAGACCAAACAGGAAGTATCGGAACAGTTTGATAAGTTTTCCCCGGAATACCAGCCCGATGGGCGGCTGTCTTCTGAAAAAGCCGTTGAAATGATCCAAAAGGCGTTTGATACGGGCAGGCATGTTGATGAATGGATGCACCAGACATCGGACGGCGAACCGTTGCCGATCGAAATCACGCTTGTTCGTTTTGCCTACGGGGATGACTATGTCGTCGCCGGATACGCCCGCGATTTGCGCGAACAAAAAAGGATGATGGAGGAGATCGAGAAATCACACGAACGCACAAAAGCCGCGATGAAGGAAGCGCAAGTGGCCAACGAAGCCAAGAGCGACTTTTTGGCTAACATAAGCCATGAGATGCGGACGCCGCTCAACGCCGTGCTCGGCTTATCCAGGCTGACCCTCGATATGGAAAACTTGGACGGGGAAGCAGCTGACAACCTTGAAAAAATACACAGCGCGGGGTCTACCTTGCTGAATATTGTCAACGATATCCTCGATATATCAAAAATCGAAGCGGGAAAATTGAAATTGATTCCCAACAAATACGATGTACCGAGCTTGATCAACGACACCATAACGCAGAATATTTTTAGGATCGGCGATAAACTCATAAAATTCCAATTGGATATCGGCGCGGAGCTGCCCGCTTTCCTCTACGGGGATGATCTGAGAATCAAGCAGATTTTAAGCAACCTGCTGTCCAACGCATTCAAGTACACAAAGGAGGGAATAGTCGAACTCGGCTTGCGCAGTGAGTACGTCGATGACGGCAAAACGGTATGGATGACGGCCTGGGTCAGAGATACCGGAGTGGGGATACGCCCTGAAGATATAAAAAAACTGTTTTCCGATTATTCTCAGGTTGATACCAAAGCCAATCGTAAAATCGAAGGCACCGGTCTCGGCCTTGCCATAACAAAGAAGATGGTTGAATTGATGGGCGGAACTATCGACGTCAAAAGCGAATATGGCAAGGGCAGTGTTTTTACGGTTAGATATAAACAGGGATTTATCAGCGATGCTCCGATCGGCGACACTGTCGTTGAGAATTTAAAAAATTTCCGGTATTCGGATGCTAAGAGAAAACAGGGATCACGGTTTGTTCGCATAAAAATGCCGTACGCTAAAGTGTTGATCGTGGACGATAATCTGACCAATTTAGACGTTGCCGCAGGATTGATGAAGCCTTATAAACTACACATCGACTGTGTAACAAGCGGACAGCAGGCAATCGACGCGATCCGTGCTGAGGAAGGCAAATACGATGCCGTATTCATGGATCACATGATGCCCGAAATGGATGGCATCGAAACAACGCAGCATATAAGGGAGATAGACACGGATTACGCAAGGAATATCCCGATCATCGCACTAACCGCCAATGCGGTCGAAGGGAACGAGAAAAAATTTTTAAGTAAAGGATTCCAAGCTTTCCTATCAAAACCCATTGACCTTTCCCGCCTCGACGATGTTCTCCGGCATTGGGTACGTGATAAAGAAAAGGAGAGGCACTTGCCCCCCGATTTGGTTCATATGACACACGCGGCGACCGATACGGCGGTTTTGTCTGAAATTCCTGACATACCAGGTTTGAACGTCCAGAAAGGATTAGATATGTATGCCGGCAATACGGAAACCTATATGTCCATCTTGCGTTCCTACGCTCAAAATACGCCGGCAATCATAGAGCAACTGCGGGTCGTCACCGTAGAAAATCTGCCCCGGTACGCTATCAATGTTCACGGGCTGAAAGGCTCCAGCGCAAGCATCGGCGCGGAGTACATACGAGAGAAGGGCCTGGAGTTGGAAGCGCGATCAAAGGTCGGTGATTTGCAAAGTATTTTAGAATTGAATGATGCATTTTTGTGTGATGCGGAAAAACTCGTGGAAAATATCAAGGCGTGGTTTATACAGCATGATAAAAAAAACGATAAGCCATGCCTTGACGCGCCCAATCCCGCCGTTTTGGAAAAGCTACGTCAATATCTTACGGATTACGATATGAACGGCATAGACGATACGATGGCCGAATTGGAAAAAACGGATTACGCCGAAGATGCCGGCCTGATACCATGGCTTAAAGCAAGAATCACCGAATCAGACTACGAAAAAGCGGTTATCAAGCTCACAGATATACTGGAGAGGAGACAACAGACATGTTAACAAGACAAAAAAAAATTATCGCGGTAGACGATAATGTAACCAACCTGACGGCATTGAAAAGTATTCTCAAGTCTTCATATGAAACCTATACGGCCTCGTCGGCGGCAAAGATGTTTGATCTGCTTACAAAGATCAAGCCGGATTTGATTCTGCTTGATGTGGACATGCCGGAACTAAACGGATATGAAACTGCGAAATTTTTGAAAACAAACGGGAACTATAGAGACATTCCTATTATATTTGTAACTTCATTAAACGATGCGGAAAGTGAAATGGAAGGTCTTGAATTGGGTGCGGTGGATTATATTTATAAACCGTTCGCGGCACCGCTCTTGCTTAAGCGGATCGAAACGCAAATAGCGCTTGTGGAGCATGAGAAAGACTTGGAAGAACTTAACATCTCCATGCAAAAAAGGCTGATCACCAAAATGACGCAGGTTTTGGGTTTGCAAAATGCCGTCATCAATATCGTGGCCGATCTGGTGGAGTTCCGAGACGGCGTAACGGGAGGGCATATAACCAGGACGGAGAAATACCTGCAGCATTTGATCGATAAACTCATGGAGAAACATGTATATGATGATGAAGTTTCTTCTTGGGATATGGATACTCTGTTGCCGTCGGCGCAGCTGCACGATGTCGGAAAGATCGCCATCAGCGATGCAATTTTAAATAAACCTGCCAACCTTACCGACGAAGAACGTGATATCATGAAAAGCCACACACGGATCGGGGTGGAAGTGATCGATCGGATGGCACGAAAAGCGGCTGATAATCAATTTTATAGATACGCGAAAACATTCGCGGGAATGCATCATGAAAAATGGGACGGAAGCGGGTATCCGAAAGGCTTGATGGGAATTAATATCCCTTTGGAAGGGCGGCTTATGGCGCTCGCCGACGTCTATGATGCATTGGTTTCAGAACGTCCTTATAAAAAACCTTATTCGCCTAACGAAGCCGCTAATATTATTATGGGTGGAAGAGGTACGCATTTTGATCCGCGCCTTATTGATATTTTTAGTATGATTACGGGTGAGTTCGCAGAGATTTCAAAGATAACGACGGATTAACATAGGATATCAACAGAAAACTGGAACGGCACATCTGCCGCTCCAGTAAATACAAAGGTTGTGTAATGCGACCTTTGATATAATAGCAAACGGTTTGTTTGCGATAATAATACTTTTCGTAATAGTGAAAATGTTGGCTCTCAATACCATACAGGTAATATATATGCCTACGGCTCAAGCAAGCGTACCCGTTCTTATCCCCCCAAAATACTTGTTCCCGCTAATTCGATTACACATATGGTCAATATGTTTTCAAGCATAGCGGGTATGGCGCTTGCAGGGTTTTTGTAATTACGCCTTTGCAATGTTAACCCAATTCGGATAAACCGTGGCAACACAACAAAACGGATACAAAGTATCCGTTTTGTTGTGTTGCATATTCAAGAGTGAAACAACATTCCGACAGCCGAGCCGTTTCACTACAAGACTCGAAACGGGTGAAAATGTCGCTGTACCGTAACATTATTCGATGTCAATTTTGCGTGAGGAGCTTGCTTTTATATCCTTCGGGATTGTGACGGTTAATACACCCTCGTCGAGTTTCGCCTTGATTTCGTCAAGTTTTGCCCCCGCCAAACGAATCCTGCGACTCATGGAAGTTGCGCGGCGTTCTCTGTGGATATAGTTCTTTCCATCTTTGTTTGCTT
>Ga0209737_10004027_pt1 | contig 10320 bp, 10 predicted proteins | sample TergutCu122P3_FD_187284 | JGI IMG/M metagenome (GOLD analysis project Ga0209737, IMG submission 187284) | Cubitermes ugandensis P3 segment gut microbial communities from Kakamega Forest, Kenya - Cu122 P3 (SPAdes) (version 2) | ecosystem: Host-associated > Arthropoda: Insects > Digestive system...
GACCACGCCCTTGGCGTGATCGGTCAGCCAATCGACGATCTTCCCTTTTCCCTCGTCGCCCCACTGGGTGCCGACGACGATGACATTCTTGGCCATGTGTTAATCCTCTTGTATTGCTTCGATAATCCAGCATTCGCCGACGCGGACCAATTTGCGGTCGCAGCGCAGCCCTTCGCAGCTCGTCTCGCCCGGCAGCAGTTCGATGACGATTTCGCCCTCGTCGCGCAGCTTGGCAATCCGGGCCGACAAAACCGGGTCGGCTGCCGCCGGGGCCAGGATGGCGCCCGATGCGCGCGCGCTGGGCGTGAGGCGCGCCGCTTCGCGCAAATCCAGCGAAAAGCCGGTGGCCGGACGGGCCCGGCCAAAGGCCTGACCCGCGCCGTCGTAGCGCCCGCCCAAGGCGATCGCCGCCGGGTAGCCGGGGCTGTAGGCGGCAAACACGACGCCATTGTGATAGTGGTAGCCGCGCAGATCGGACAGATCGACCGACAGGGGCAATTCCGGCGCTTCGGCAACGATGTGCCGCAAGCCGTCGAGCGCGGCGGTGATGGCGGGCAGGGCGGGCAGTTCGCTCTCGGCCCGGTCGATCACTTCGATGCCGCCATAGAGCCGCGGCAACGCCAGCAGCGCCTCGCGCCACGGCGAGGCGAGCGTCGAAGAGGCCTCGGCCAGGCCCGGCACATCCTTGGCCTGAAGAAGATCGAGCAAATTGTCCTCGGCCTCCGGCGGCAGGCCCGCGGCCTTTGCCAGGGCGCGGAAAATGCCGACATGGCCCAGATCGATGCGGGCCAGCGGCAGCTCGATCGCGGCAAAAGCGCCGGCGAGCAGGCGGATGATGTCGAGATCGGCCTCGATGCCGGCATAGCCGTACAGTTCGGCCCCGATCTGCAAGGGCTCCCGGCCCGCGAAAACGCTGGCGGGCAAGGTGTGCAGCACGCTGCCGCAATAGCACAGCCGGGTCACGCCCTGATGGTTGAGCAGATGCGCATCAATGCGCGCCGCCTGCGGGGTGATATCGGCGCGCACGCCCATGGTGCGCCCCGAGATCTGATCGACCAGCTTGAAGGTTCGGAGTTTCAGATCCTGTCCCGCGCCGGTCAGCAGCGAATCGAGATATTCGAGCATGGGCGGCATCACGTAGGCGAAGCCACGGAGCTTGAAATGGTCGAGCACCCGGCGGCGCAGGCGCTCGATGCGCGCGGCTTCGGCCGGCAGCGCATCGGCGATGTATTCGGGCAGCAGCCAGTTCATGTCAGGATCAGGATGAGGGCAAGACCAATCAGCATCGAGGTCAGGCCGACGAAGCGAATCTGCCCGTCCGAGAATTGGATCAGGCGGCGAAAGGTCTCGCGCCAGGCGGTCGGGGCGATAAAGGGCATCGCCCCTTCCAGCACCAGCATCAGCGCCAGGGCCAGCAACAGCGTGGTGGTCATTTGGCGCTGCTCTGTCCGGGGTTTTTCATGAATTTGAAGAAATCGGAACCCGGCTCAAGCACCAGCATGTCGCCCTTGTTGTTGAAGCTGCCGCGGTAGGCTTCCAGACTGCGGTAGAAGGCATAGAAGGACGGACTCTGGTTGAAGGCGGCGGCATAGATGGCGGCGGCCTTGGCGTCGCCCTCGCCCTTGATTTTCTGGGCGTCGCGATAGGCATCGGCGATGATGACCTCGCGCTGGCGGTCGGCGTCGGCGCGAATTTTCTCGGCCTCGGCCGCGCCTTCCGAGCGCAGCTCATTGGCGACCCGCTTGCGCTCGGATTCCATCCGGCTGAACACCGTGCTGCTGACCTCGGTCGGCAGCTCGACGCGCTTTAAGCGCACGTCGATGATTTCCACGCCGATGCGGCGGGCGTCGGCATCGGCCTTGACGCGCATTTCTTCCATGATCTTGTCGCGCTCGCCGGAAACCACGTCATGCACGGTGCGCTTGCCGAATTCCTCGCGCAGGCCGGCATTGACCGTCTGATTCAGGCGGGTGCGGGCGCGGGTTTCGTCGCCGCCGACCGAGATGTAGAACAGTTTGGGATCAATGATGCGCCACTTGATGAAGGAATCGACCAGCACGTTTTTCTTTTCGGAGGTGATGAAGCGCTCCGGCTCGTCGTTGTCCAGCGTGATGATGCGGCGCTCGAAATAGCGCACATTCTGGATGAGCGGAATCTTGAAATTGAGGCCCGGCTTGTCGATGATCCGCTTGACCTCGCCCAGTTGGAAGACCAGCGCGAACTGGCGCTGATCGACGGTAAACATCGACATGGACAGCACCAGCAGCGCGGTGACGGCGAGGATGCCCAGGGCGTTTTTCAAATGTGAACTCATCAACGAATCTCCCGATCACGCGAGCGCAAGGCGCCCGACGACGACGCGCCGCCCTGCGGCCTTTCGATTTGCAGCGGCGCTTCGGCCCCCGGCGGCGGCCCGGCCCGGCCCGGCAAGGCGATGTCGCCCGCCGGAATGCCGGCTGCCGCCTGCATCAGCTTGTCCAGCGGCAGATACAGGAGATTGCCATTGCCCTTGGCATCAATCAGCACCGTGGTGGTATTGGCATAAACCTGCTGCATGGTTTCCAGATACATGCGCTGGCGCGTGACTTCCGGGGCCTTGGCGTATTCGCTCTGAACCTGGCGGAAGCGCGCGCTATCGCCCTCGGCGGTGGCGATCACCCGTTGCCGGTGGCCGTTGGCTTCCTCGATCAGACGGGCCGCCGTGCCTCGGGCGCGCGGAATCACGTCATTGGCGTAGGCCTGGCCTTCGTTCTTCTGCCGCTCGCGGTCCTGGCCCGCCTTGACCGCATCGTCGAAGGCCGCCTGCACCTGTTCCGGCGGCTGGGCGTTTTGCATCGTCACCTTGGAAATCAGGATGCCGCTCTTGTAGCGATCGAGAATATCCTGCATCAATTGCGCGGCATGGGTGGCGATTTGCTCGCGGCCCTCGTAGAGCACGAAATTCATCTGGCTCTTGCCGACAATTTCGCGAATCGCCGACTCGGCCGCTCCCTTGACAGCGTCTTCGGGACTACGGTTATTGAACAGGTGCTCGACCGGATCCTTGAGTATCCACTGGACGGCGAACTGGATGTTTACGATGTTTTCGTCATCGGTCAGCATCAGGGCTTCCCGGAGCACCTGATTGCTCTGGCTGCCGCGATAGCCGATTTCCAGCGTGCGCACGCCGGACAGGTCGACCAGTTCGTGCGACTGGAAGGGGAAGGGCAGACGCCAGCGCAGGCCGGGCTCGGTGGTTTCCAGATAGCGGCCAAATTGCAAGACCACGCCGCGCTGCGAGGCATCCACGATATAGAAACCGGAAGCCAGCCAGATCAGGGCGACGAGGCCTACCAGGAGGCCGACGCCGCCGCCGATGAATTTGGGACTGAAATCCATGTCGGGCAGGCGCGGGCCGTCGCCGCCATTGCCGCCGCCGCCGCCCTTCTTGCCGAAGAGGGGGGTGAGCTTGCGATTCAGGTCACGCCACAATTCTTCGAGATCCGGCGGACCGTCGTTGGGGCGGCGCGGACCGCCGCCGGAGTTGCCGTCGCCGCCGCCCCGGTTGCCCCATTGGGGATCATTGAGCGACATGAAAATACCGAGCGTTGGAATCATGGGTATCGGGATTCTTCTATCAGATGAAATCGTGTTGGGTGTTGAGCGCCGCTTCGGCCAGTTCCTTGCGGCGCGCCTCGGATTTGAGATTGGCATATTCGGCCAGCGATTCGCGCAAGGAATCGAGGCCTGTTCCCGTGCGCGCGCTGAGACGAACGCGCGCGATATTACCATACTCGTCGCGCTCGATTCCCGGGGCCGCCTCGGTCAGGTCGATCTTGTTCCAGACGATCAACTGGCGTAAGTGTCCGGCGCCGATTTCGGCTAGCACCTTGTCGACCTCGGCCATCTGCTCCTCGCGGGCGTGGTTGGCGGAATCCACCACATGCAACAGGATGTCGGCGTCAATGGCCGCCTCCAGCGTGGCATGGAAGGCATCGACCAGCGCATGCGGCAAATCGCGGATAAAGCCGACAGTATCGGAAATGACAATATTGCCGCCGCCCGCCACCCACAGCTTGCGCGAGGTCGTATCCAGGGTTGCGAACAACTGGTCGGCGGCATAGACGCCGGCATGGGTCAGGGCGTTGAACAGCGTGGACTTGCCGGCATTGGTATAGCCGACGATGGATACATTGAGCACGTCGCCCCTCATGCGCGCCTTGCGCTGCACGCCGCGCTGGCGCGACAGACGGGCGAGGCGCTCCTTCAACAGCTTGACGCGCTTGCCGAGCAAGCGGCGGTCGGTTTCGAGCTGGGTTTCCCCGGGGCCGCGCAGACCGATGCCGCCGCGCTGGCGCTCCAGGTGGGTCCAACCCCGCACCAGGCGGGTGGAGAGGTGTTCCAATTGCGCGAGCTCGACCTGCAACTTGCCTTCGGCGCTGGCCGCGCGCAGCGCGAAAATATCGAGAATCAGGCTGGTCCGGTCGATGACGCGGCATTGGAGTTCGCGCTCGAGATTGCGCTCCTGGATGGGCGACAGCTCGTGATTGAAAATCACCAGATCGGCGTCGCAGGCCGCCCGCATGGCGGCGATTTCCTGCACCTTGCCCTTGCCGGCGAAGCTTTTGGGATCGGGGCTGTGCCGCCGGCCAAACACTTCGGCGACGACGAGGCCGCCAGCCGATTCCGTCAGGAGGCGCAATTCTTCCAGTTGATCGGCGAGATCGGGCTGACCGAAGTCGAGCTGAACGATCACCGCGCGTTCACCGGCGGCAGGACGTTCAAACATCGACAGATTCCGGGGAGAAAGAGCGGCCCGCCGGGAGGGCGGGCTGGGCGTGCGGCTTTATTGTTCGGCCGCCGGCTCGGGCTGTTGCAGACTGACCGGACGGGCAGGCACGACCGTCGAGATGGCGTGCTTGTAGACCATCTGGGTGACCGTGTTTTTCAGGAGCACGACGTATTGATCAAAGGATTCGACCTGACCCTGCAATTTGATGCCATTGACCAGATAGATCGAGACGGGAACGTGCTCACGGCGCAGCGCGTTGAGGAAGGGGTCTTGTAGCAGTTGCCCTTTGTTACTCATGGTGTGGACTCCATGTGTGTTGTTATCAGCCGGTTAATGTACAGAAAATCGCCAAGTTTGCCAAAATTTTTGGTCTAATCAGGGCTTGCGCGGTCAATTATCATAGGCGCTGATGTCCATTTCCACAGCGTTTTCATGAAAAAAATTATTGCCCGCCTGCGCCAAGGCTTTGCCACACCCGCGTCCGGCGAGGCGGCGCTTGTTGCCGCGTTGGAGGCTTTTCGCGACCCGGAGGCGGATACCCTGGCGCTGCTGCGCCGGCTGGTCGGGGCGATCCGTCCGAGCCAGGGAGCCAATGGCGGCAGCGGCGAGCGCTACGCGCTGATGCTCGATCGCCTCGAAGCCGACGCGCCGCTGCGTCTGGCCTTTCGCCGCCATGTCGTGCATTTTCTGGCCACCCGCCGCCTGGTCACCTTTTTCACCGATAGCGGCATCTTGCCCGGCACCGGCTTTTTCTCCGAATGGTGGCGCATCATTGGCCATCGCCTGCTGCCCGAAGCGCCCGACGAGCGGCGTCTGAAGGATTGCCTGCACGTCATTTTCGACCGCCCCGACGACTGGCGCTGGCTGGAGGCGGCCACCAGCGAGCAGAGCCGGCAGCTATGGATCCTCATCGCGCCGACCGAGGAGATGCAGGGCATCGACTGGCGCGCCATCGAGGAGCAGATGCTCGATGCCGTGCTGCTGCTTGCCCACCGCGTCAGCGGCTTGGGGGTCGAAAGCGAGCTGATGCGCGCCGCGCCCGATTTCGACGACAACACGCCCTGCTTCATCGCGCTGTCGGCCGAGGCGCTGGAATTCGCCGCCACGCTGCGCCGCGCCCTCGATGAGCCGGGTCAGGAGGTCGACGATGGCAGCCAGTTGCTGGTCATCGCCGATCAGTGCGGCAAGGCCTTGCAGCGCATCCGGCGGCGCGCGCTGACCGTCGGCACCAGCCTGCACCTCTCTTATCTGCTGCTGCGCAGCGAGCAGAGCCTGGAGCGCCTGCGGGATCTGGTCGCCATTCTCGCCGGCGGCCACGACCAGCGCATCCGCCAGGAGGCCATCAGCGGGCTGGCGAGCTTTGCCCACGCCGCCTTCCTCGCCGAGAACCGGCGCAACAGCCTGGGCTTCTACATGGACCAGTTGTCGCGCCTTTTGGCCGTGCGCGTGACCGAAAACGCCGCCCGCTCCGGCGAGCACTATATTTGCGACACGCCGGCCGATTACCGCCAGATGTGGCTGTCGGCGGCCGGCGCGGGCGCGCTGATCGGCGTCATGGCGCTACTCAAGATTTTCGCGGGCGGTCTGAACGCGCCGCTATTCGTCGAGGCCTTTCTGTTCAGCATGATCTATGGCCTCGGCTTTGTCGTCATTTTTCTGTTCGGCATGACCGTCGCCACCAAACAGCCGGCGATGACGGCGCAGACGCTGGCGAGCCTCCTGGGCGACCTCAAGCCCAACCGCGCCGCCGATCTCGAACGCGTGGTCGATGTCGTCTCCGCGGTGACGCGCAGCCAGTTGGCGGCCATTGCCGGCAATGTGATGGTCGCGCTGCCGGTGGCCATCGCCGTCGCCGCGGGCCTGGCCTGGCTTGGCGGCAGCCCGCCGATTCCGCCGGAAAAGGGCGTCCATCTGCTCGCCGATCTCGATCCCTTGAGCTGGGCCATTCCGCATGCCGCCATCGCCGGTTTCTACCTCTTTTTGTCCGGCCTGATTTCGGGCTATTTCGACAACCGGGCCGCCTATGCCGATCTCGGGCGGCGCATCGGCCGCCTCTCCTGGCTGTGCCGTCTCGCCGGGGCGGAGCGCGCGCAGCGTATCGGCAACTACATCGAAAATCACCTCGGCGGCATCATGGGCAACTTTTTGTTTGGTTGCATGCTCGGCTCGACCGGCGTCATCGGCACCATCCTGGGCCTGCCGCTGGATATCCGCCATATCGCCTTCGCCAGCGCCAATCTCGGTTACGCGCTACAGAGCTTCGAGTTCGACCTGCCGCTGCGCGCCCTGCTCTGGGCCGCCCTCGGCATCGCCGCGATCGGCCTGACCAATCTCGCGGTCAGTTTCGCCCTGGCGCTACGCACGGCGCTTGGCGCGCGGCGCATCCGCTTCACCCACTGGGGGCCGCTGGCGCGCGCCATCGGCCGGCGCTTCTTGACCGAACCACGCAGCTTCCTGATGCCCCGGCGTCTGCCAGAGACGGCGGCGACGCCGCCCGAGGGCGAAAACTGAAGGCTTGGCGTAGGCCTTGCCTTTCGGAAAGCGGCCTATACTGCCGCCATCGCGGGCCAACAAACGGAGGGCGGCATGGCGGATTGGCCCGGGGCAGGGCGCATGGATCTGTTGTTATGGCGTCATGCCGAAGCCGAAGAGGGCGAGGATGATCTGGCGCGTCCCCTGACCGAGCGGGGCCGGCGTCAGGCCAAGGCCATGGCGGCCTGGATCAGGGCGCATCAGCCCAAAGGGCTGCGCATTCTGGTCAGTCCGGCGGCGCGCGCGCGGCAGACAGCCACGGCCTTGCAACTGCCTTTCGAGATCGAGGGGCGGATCGCTCCCGAGGCCTGCGCATCTGACCTGATCGCCGCTTCCGGCTGGCCGGGGGGCGGCGGTGCCGTGCTGCTGGTCGGCCACCAGCCTGCGCTGGGCCGTCTGGCGGCGCTTGTGCTGGCGGGTTTCGAGGCCGGGTGGAGCATCCGGAAAGGGGCTTTGTGGTGGCTCTCCAGGCGCATCCGGGGGGGCGACGCGCAATGCGTGTTGCGGGCCGTGATCGCGCCCGACGGACTCGGCCCGTATCCTGAGTTATAAATTCATCAAATTCGTTATACTTGCTGGCTGCAAGTCGCTGATTTCATGCTAAATTGAAGATTCCGTACTTTTCCTTGGGGCAGGGTATGTCGCTAGTCAATCAATTCGCCGCCTATACCACCTGGCGCGCCGGTCTGTCGTCCCATGTCGGCGAGTTTCAGCAGTGGCTTAACGAAAACGAGTTGTCCGACGCCCAGGCCGACCTGCGCCTGACCCAGTTGCTCGAACGCTTGCGCGAAGATCGCCTCAATGTCGCCTTTGTCGCCGAGTTCTCGCGCGGCAAGTCGGAATTGATCAATGCCATTTTTTTCGCCGAATATGGCGCCCGGATGCTGCCCTCGTCGGCCGGCCGGACCACGATGTGTCCGACCGAGCTCTTGTACGACGCGGGCAAGCCGCCCTCCATCGAACTCTTGCCCATCGAGACGCGCGCCACCAATTCCGGCGTCACCGAATACAAGCGTTTCCCGGATGAGTGGAAAATCATCAATCTGGCGGTCGATGCGCCGGACGCGATGCAGGAGGCGCTGCGCCAGGTCAGCGAGACCATCCGGGTCCCGCCCGAGGAGGCGACCCGCCTGGGCTTCGCGGTCGGCTCCGACGATCTCGATTTCTACCGGGTCGGCGACGATGGCCGGGTCGAAATACCGCGCTGGCGTCACGCCATCATCAATTTTCCGCATCCCTTGCTAAAGCAGGGCCTGATCATTCTGGACACCCCCGGCCTCAACGCCATCGGCGCCGAGCCGGAACTGACCCTGTCGCTGTTGCCGAACGCCCATGCGGTGCTCTTCATTCTCGCCGCCGACACGGGCGTCACGCAGTCGGACATGCTCATCTGGCGCGACCACATTTGCGCCGGCGGCACCGCCCGGCGCGGCCGCATGGTGGTGCTCAACAAGATCGACGGGCAATGGGACGAACTGAAAACCCTGGAGGAAATCGACGCCGAGATTCAGCGTCAGGTCGATACCAGCGCGGGCCTGCTCGATTTGCCGCCGGGCCAGGTTTTTCCGGTATCGGCGCAGAAGGGCCTGGTCGCCAAGATCAATGGCGATGCGGCGCTTCTTGAGCGCAGCCGGCTGGAACGCCTGGAGGCGGCATTGTCCAATGAGCTGATTCCGGCCAAGCGCGATATCGTCCGCGACAATACCGAGAGCGAGTTCAACGTCGTCAGCGGGAGCGTTCGCGGCCTCCTTGAGGCGCGTCTGGCCGGCCTGCGCGAGCAATTGACCGAACTGACCGAATTGCGCGGCAAGAACCGGGGCGTCGTCGAATACATGATGGGCAAGGTGCGCGCCGAGAAGGACGAGTTCGAGGCCGGCCTGCAACGCTATTACGCCGTGCGCAGCGTGTTCTCGACCCTGACCAACAAGCTCTTCGGCCATCTCGGTCTCGATACCCTGCGCCAACTGACGCACGAAACCCGCGAGGTCATGCTCGACGCGAGCTTCTCCAAGTCCCTGGCGGACGCCATGAAGCGCTTTTTTGGCCGGGCGCGCGAGTCCCTGACCCGCTCTAGCCATGAGATTGGCGAAATCCGGGCGATGATGGAGGCCGTCTATAAAAAATTCGCCGTCGAGCATGGACTCAAGCTCGGGACGCCGACGGCCTTTTCGCTGCTGCGCTACGAGAAGGAGCTCGATCGCCTCGAAGCCTGGTGCGACGGCCACTTGAGCACCATGGTCAGCCTATTGACCAAGGACAAGAAGAACATTACCCAGAAGTTTTTCGAGGAAGTGGCCTTGCAGGTTCGCCGCGCCTTCGAGTACGCCAACCGCGATGCCGAAACCTGGCTCAAGGCCATCATGGCCCCGATGGAAACCCAGGTCCGCGAGCACCAGATCCAGTTGAAGCGGCGTCTGGAAAGCATCAAGCGCATTCACCAGGCAACCGACACGCTGGAAGACCGGATCGGCGAGCTCGATGGCGTCGAGCAGGACTTGCTAGGGCAGATCGAGGCGCTTGAAGCCATCGCCAGCCGCATCCGCGAACTCTTGCAGCCGACCGCGGCGACGGAGCGCCGAGCCGCCTGAGTCGATATCGCTGAATGGATATCGGCATCCTCGACCGGCAATAAAAAACCCGCGCCCGGCGCGGGTGTGGCGGCTGGCCTCGTTTACGGGCGCTTGTTGCCGGTCAGCTTTTCGTACTTGGCCCAGAGGGCGTCTTCGGTTTCGACGCGGCTGGGATCTTTCGGGATGCAATCCACCGGGCAGACCTGGACGCACTGCGGCTCGTCATAGTGGCCGACGCACTCGGTGCACTTCTCGGGGTCGATCTGGTAAATCTCGTCCCCCTGGGAGATGGCCTCATTCGGGCATTCCGGTTCGCACACGTCGCAGTTGATGCATTCGTCGGTAATAATCAGAGACATAGCGTTTCCTCTTTCGGTTAAGCAATGGATTTCGCCCGAAGGCGCTGTTCGACACAAGGGTGCACAAATTTACCGACATCGCCGCCCA
>Ga0209737_10004030_pt1 | contig 10317 bp, 6 predicted proteins | sample TergutCu122P3_FD_187284 | JGI IMG/M metagenome (GOLD analysis project Ga0209737, IMG submission 187284) | Cubitermes ugandensis P3 segment gut microbial communities from Kakamega Forest, Kenya - Cu122 P3 (SPAdes) (version 2) | ecosystem: Host-associated > Arthropoda: Insects > Digestive system >...
ATTGATACATATACAGGATAAGTTCCCGCATCTGTTTCAGAGAACGGAGTTCCGTCGTTATTAACAAGTGAAATTTCTCCAAGACCAATAACATTACTTTTTGCTGTCGGTTTTGCAGGTATTTTTGCTGTTTCATCATAATACATTGAAGACAAATTGAAATTTAATAAATTTGTATTCGGTTCTGCTTTTGCGATATAAAACGAATCAATAGTTTCATAATCGTAATAAAGTAAATCACCTGCTTTTTTAAGTGTTACAACAACTTTTCCTACCCCTGTAATTTCAACTACGCCATTGGACGAAATATTTGCATTTCCCGAAATTTTCTCAAACACAACAGCATAATTGCTTGAACCACCGGTTGTAGTTAATGTAAAATTAGGGTCGCCGTATGTCGGAGCTACCGGATTAAGAACAAGCGGTTCTTGGTTTCCAAATGTTACCTCAAAAGTCAAAGCAACTTTAAAATCAAATGATTTGTCTTGATTTATACCGCTCAAAATAAGAGTGTCCGTATGTATTCCTCTGAAAAGGGAGTTTTTGGGCTTAACGCTTATATCCGTTAAGCGAACGTCACTTTCCGTTTCATAATCTATATTTATTACTTCAAATTTAGAATTTTTAAATGCTGTTAATAAATTTGTTACTTCACCGTTTGAAACAAGCGTAATTTTTTTTGATTCAACTTCCGTATAGCCGAACGGAGCAGTGAATGTTCTGCTTTTCGGACAAGCTTGAATCGTGTTAAATGCAGAATCTAATAATCCCATTCTTTCATTCCACCAGATTCTCATTCTTACAAGTTCTCCTGAAAAATCTGTTGGGTAATTACCCAATGCAGCTATATCACTAGTACTTCCATAACCGTTAGGTTCATTAGGATAACTCCATCTTTCTGTATCATTCGCCACTGCAATTTTAATTTTTTCTTCTAATTGGTCAATAAAGCCATCGGGTTTTACAACATTAAGAACATCGTCAAGCTTTTCATTCCATCGTTTCATAAATATTTCTACAAAAACAGGGTCTTCAAAAAAACGATTGAAGAAAGGACTTGTTGCAGAGTTTGAATTCATTCCGTTCGGAAGTAAAGATATCCCTGGTATTTCCTGGAAATAATTATGTTTTATTGCACAAATATAACCCATATCAAGATCCCAAAGAGGTCCCATACAGATTTTTCCGGTAGTTGCATCTTTGTAAGTAAATACACTTTTAGGAGTTCCTAATTCACTATTACGAATAATAGCATTTACAATAAAGAAGTCAACAAACGAATTTACATCAATTAAATCACGATATCCATTATCAGGGAAATCTGCTGCTGCCATTAAATTTGTAAATTCTCTCCAATCATTTACTACAAAATTATCTGTAGAATTACTATAATCACCTCCTGGAAAATCAGGTGATTTTATTGTTGCCGGCAAATAGTATTTAGATGTTCTAAAACGCGGATCTTGTATTTCTTGGTCTACGGATAATTCAACCATCCAGCCGGTTACGGGGTCAATTTTTGGTCTTCCCGGAGTGTTGCCTTCTCGTTTTGGATCCGGGTCCGGTTGTCTGTGTTCCGTAAAGCCATAAATTCCATCGTATCTACCATTCAAATATACTTCCACATGATGATAACTAGGAGTGTATGGCTGATAGTCAAAAATCTCTCTTCCAAGATGAAGTCCCGTTGCATTCGCAAAAAACATCGGGTCATTATATTCTGCTAACATCACCCAGCTTTTTGCAGCAGGAAGCCCGAAAACAGATGTATTTTTGTTAAATTTAATACGATAAGGTTTTTTAGGGAAATTCCAAGTAATATTTCCTCGTCCTTTTATTTCTCCGTCAAATTCCGTTTTAGATATGTTATTAGAAGGATTATTCGGGTCAGTCAAGCTAAATATCATCGGCAAGTAGTCCGTATCTTCTTTACCGGTTATATTTTTCCCGTCTTTTGTTTCAATCCAAATAACAGGTAAACCTGATACTTGACGGGAAACAACACCTGTAGTAGGATTCCATTCACCATAATATCTGCTTTTGGGTTTATATTTATCAAAATCAGTATCATTAAAATAATCAATAGTTTCAAAATCAAAACGATTATTGTTCTCATCTATAAGATTTTTTCGGCGAACGGATTTTTGTTTATCCGTTCCTATAATTGAAAATTCTTCATAAGCATCAGCATCTCCAATGCCAACCATATCAACATAACCAACCGCTTTTTTAGTTCCGGTACCATCCATATCAAACGGATTTGCAATGGTCAGCCTATTTTGATTACCCATAACAGCTATTTTAAAAGCATTTTCCGATAAAATAAAATTGCTTACATCTTGGTCGTATTGATTAATAACCAAGCGGGTATCACTTGTTTTAGTTCCGCTTTTTCCGCGAATAAGAAATGATGATTTTGCAGGGATTGTTCCTACCAATTTTATTATTTTCCAACCAGTTCCTGTTCCTGTTGTATTATATTGCAGTGAATATTTACCCGTCAAAGTAATCGGAGCGTTACTATTGTTATACAATTCCACAAAGCTATGATAAACAGCGCCGTCGCTACCTGCACCTGCCTGCAAAATAAGAAGTTTACCCGCCGCAGGGTCAACACTACCTGCTGTTGTCGGTGTTTCAGGATAAGGTTCCCATTTTCCGTTAATTAGACTTCTTGGTTTATATTGAGCAAATTCTAACCGATAATCAATAATTCCAAAATCTATGCCATTATCATTATTATCATCGATTGACAATCGGCGAACGGATTTCTGTTTACTCATTCCTTCTGCCGGCGATTTTTCATAACCGTCTAAACTTCCGCCGTTTATTGCGCCAACCATATCAACATAATCAGCGGCAGTTTCTCCATCCATATCAAACGGATTTTCTATGGTAAGTTTATTTTGATTACCAATAAGAACAATCTTAAAATCGGTGTTTGATAAAACAAAATTCGGTTCTTTTTGGTCACATTCATTATCTTTAATTTCTAAACGGGTATCAGTAGTTCTTTTTCCTTCTTGTCCGCGAACAAGAAAAGATGTTGAACAAGGAATTGTTCCTTTCAATTTTATTACTTTCCAATCAGTTCCTGTTCCGGTTGTATATTGCAAAGAATATTTGTCATCCAAAACTATAGGAGCATCACTATTATTATACAATTCAACAAAGCTGTGAAGAATTGCTCCGTCTTTACCTGCTCCTGCTTGAAAAATGAGCAGTTTCCCTGCCAATGGGTCAGTGTTACCTGCTATTGTTGGGATTTCTACTTCAATCGGCTCCCACTCGCCATAATCGTGATTCTTGGGATATTTATCTCCAATACTCGCAGCAGTTGTTCTGTAATCAATATTTGTGAAATCTATTGCGTTATTATCCGTATCAACAAGAGATACTCTGCGCGCAGTTTGCTGTTTTGATATTTTCGGCATAACTTCAGTCTCAAAACCATCAATCGATGTTCCGTTTACAGCACCAAGCATATCAACATAACTCGCCGTTTTTGCTTCAAACGGATTAGCCACATCAAGCAATGTTGTATTACTCATAAGAGCAATTTTAAATTGATTATTACTTAAAACAAAACTTTCATTTATATCACCCGAACCATCAGGAATTTGATATTGAGAGCCGACTGGAGTACCTTTGTCACCAAGTATAAAAAAAGAGTGTTTAGGAAGTATTGTTTTTGATAAATCAATCTTCTCCCATTCGGTTCCTTCTTTGTTTGAATATTGCAAAGAATAACCGGTCAAATCTACTTCTTCGTCACCTGCATTGTATAATTCTACGAAACTATGTGAAATCGCTCCGTCAAGTGCTGCACCTGCTTGTAAAATCAAAAGAGTGTTAGAACTTGCAAAAATATTTGTTGTAATTGATAACAACATTATTATCGCTGTAAATATGCAGAAAAATCTATTTTTATTCATTAAATTCCCCTTATTCGAGGGTAAAATAATATTATTACTTATAATTAGTGCTGTAATTTCTTGGTTTGTTTCAAAAAATCACAAATTTTCTCATTATCTTTCTGCTCATTTGTTTCCACCCCGCTCGAAACATCAACTGCGAACGGCTTAAAATACTCTATCGCATCTCTCACATTTTCAGGATTTAATCCGCCTGCGACAAAAAACTTTCGCCCCTTAAGTTTATCAAAATCAATTTTCTGCCAATCAAATTTTTCGCCGCCGCCTGAAGTTTTTGCATCTAACATTAACAAAACATCAGGAAAATCGTCGGGATTTTGCAGGAATTCACCGTCTTCAACTCTAATTACTTTTATTACTTCAAAATTGAGTGGGCAAACCTCACCCCTACAATTTTCTAAATATTCATGACTTTCATTTCCGTGCAATTGAACAATATCAAGCGGTATTTCTTTTGCGATTTTCTTAAGATTCTCAATTGGTTCATCAACAAAAACACCGACTTTTTTTATGTTTTCAGGAATAATTTTAGCTAATTCTTTGGCATTTTCAATAGAAATATTTCGTTTACTTTTATCAAAAAACACAAAACCGACAAAATCCGCACCGTGCAAAATTGCAGTTTCAAGTGCTGATTTAGTTGTTATTCCGCATATTTTTGTTTTCATAATTTACCTTTTGTTTCTATTTGTATCTGCAAAATAATATATTATTACACAATTTTCCGTTAAAATTCATCAGAAAGGAATAAAACATGGAAAAAGAACAAATTTTTCAACTGATTAACGCGAATCCGGCGTTTTCGCTCGCAACAATTGAAAATGGAGAACCACGAGTAAGAATTATGGCTTTATACAAAGCCGATGAAACAGGAATTGTTTTTCACACAGGACCTTTTAAAGATGTATATAAACAAATGAACACAAATAAAAATGTTCAAATGGTTTTTTATGATGCAAAATCAAACACACAAATCCGTGTTCGCGGCGAAATTAAAATGACAAATGACATTGAACTCAAAAGAGAAATTTCAAGCCACCCGTCTCGTGGGTTTATGCAAGGTTGGAAAGTTGGGAAAACAGAAGAAGAATTTTTCAGTATGTTCTCAGTTTTCCGCCTAAAAAACGGCAAAGCAAATATCTGGACTTTTCAAACAAATTTTGACAAAAAAGTAGATATTGTTCTTTAATACAAAGGGGCTTTGCTATCGCCCTTTGAACCCTTCGCTAAAATATTTATTTTATGCAATAAAAAAGAGCAAGTAGAAATTACCTGCTCTTTTTTATTATAATTTACAAATTAAATTACAATTTATTTGCAATCAAATCGCCGAGTTCTTTTGTTCCCATTCCCATTTTTCCTGCTGCGAGTGATTTTACTTGTCCTGAAGCAAGAACTTCGGAAACTGCTTTTTCGATGTTATCTGCAAGCGCAGTTTCTCCCAAAGTATCCATCATAAGTCCTGCCGCACAAATCGCCGCAAGCGGATTGATAACATTTTTACCTGTATATTTCGGAGCAGAACCGCCCATCGGTTCAAACATTGAAACGCCTTCGGGGTTAATATTTCCGCCGGCAGCAATTCCAAGTCCGCCTTGAATCATCGCACCAAGGTCTGTAATAATATCACCAAAAAGGTTTTCTGTTACACAAACGTCAAACCATTCCGGGTTTTTCACAAACCACATGTTTGCTGCGTCAATGTGATTATAATCTCTTTTAACATCTGTAAATTGTGAATCACCCATTTCATTGAACGCTCTCCACCACAAATCACCGGTTGCCGTCAAAACATTTCTTTTGTGGATAAGAGTAAGTGGTTTTTCTGCATATTTTGCATTCTTTTTATTACGGCGTTGTTTGTATTCAAACGCATATTTCAAGCATCTGTCAACCGTTCTTCTATCATAAAGCATAACTTGTGTTGCCGCTTCTTCGATTGTGCCTTCACGAACAGTTCCGCCCATTCCCGTATAAATTCCGCCTGTGTTTTCACGAACAACCGTGAAGTCAATATCTTCGGGACCTTTGTCTCTAAGCGGAGTTTCAACGCCTTTGTAAAGTTTTACGGGGCGAAGATTTATATATTGGTCAAGTTTAAATCTTGCTTTAAGCAAAATGCCGAGTTCCAAAATTCCTGGTTTTACATCAGGGTGTCCTATTGCGCCCAAAAAGATTGAGTCAAATTTTTTGAATTCTTCGATTGCACTATCAGGAAGTGTTTCACCTGTTTTCATGTAGCGTTCGCCGCCGAAATCAAATGATTGATAGTTAAGTTTTACTCCGTGTTTCGCGCACGCCGCATCAAGAACTTTTTTTGCTTCCGCTGTAACTTCAGGACCTGTTCCGTCGCCCGGAAGCAATGCAATATTGTAGGATTTTGACATAAAGACAACCTTTCTTTGTGTTTTTGGGGATAATCCCCTGTTTTTTGTTGAAATTCAGTATGAAAATAATTTATTTTAGCATTGAAAATCGAACTTTTGGAAAATTATGGAACATATTGATAAAATACGAAACGAAATCGCTGCAAATAACGGATTAACACCCGACGAAATCGCCGATAAATTCTTTGGAATGAAAAAATCGCCAATAAATAAAAATTTTGTAGAAAAAATGCTAAAAATTTACAAAGAATTTCATTTTGACGGCGAAAAATGGCAAGTAAAAGAAATAAAAACTTGGGAAAAAGCAGATTTCAACTTTGAAAACGAATCTGAATCGTTCGGAGTTTTCGGTTTTTATGACGAAAATAAAAAGATAATTTTCGTAGGAAGTGCAATAAATATGCGTGAAAAATTGCTTTCGTTAGATAATGAAGAATTGCGAAAATCTGCAGTTTCATATATAACTTCGCCAACAGAAACCGAAGAAAAAGCGTTAGATACAGAGCAAAAACTTATTGCAAAACATCAACCAAGATTAAATAGCTAAATTTTAGCCCCATAAACAAAGATGCCTTTTTCGTTAGCAATTTTAATGGTATCTGTAGTATCATCCGTAATTGCCCGTCCGGCTTCAACAATAACTCCGTCAAGTCGGTATTTCGCAAGCGTTTCTATTGTTCCGGTTCCCACAACAGGCAAATCAACTCGTTCATCTTGTTTGGGTTCCATTATTTTTACCATTATTCCGCCACTATCTCCGCCCAATTCTTTACGTTTTTCTGCAGCTCGCCGCATAAGGTCGTCAGTTCCCTTGAAATTTTCATAAGCAAGTATTTCGCTATTGTAAATAACAACTGCCTGTCCTTCGCCTGTTTTTATGTAGTCAAGTATAGTATTCCAATTTTTCTGAAACGCTGTCAAATCATCATCGCTCGGCTTAACACTACCCAAACAGCCGTCCCCTATCAATAATTCAGTCATAAATTCTTGAATTGAGCGAATTTTAATTCCGTTTTTGTTAATAATTGACATTATTATTGTAAATAAACCCTTGTGCTTATTTTTCAAAAACATAAGACGAAAAGCGACTTTAATTATGTCAAGATTTATTTTCAATTTCGCACGGGCAATCCCGCCAATCATTACAACATCAACAACTCCATTTTCTTTGAAAAACTGTATGCCTTTCGACAAATCACAAACAAAAAGTTCCGTATAATTTTTCGGTGAAACTTCGTTTTTTAATTTTTCATCAACTTCGCCTTTAATTCCTATAACATACAAATCGTATCCATTTCGTTTAGCCCAGTCGGCAAATTGAAAAGGAAGCCGTCTGTTTCCTGCAACAAGCCCTATTTTTTTTGTGTTTGACATAGCAAAATCTCCTTGAAATTTCAAGAGAAAATACTAAATTTTCAGATAAAATAAGAAATTATTTTCTAAAACAACAAAAAAAGAGCGGGAAATTTCCCGCTCCACTTCACATTTCTAACTTTACACTTCTCATTATTTATTATACACAGGTCGTTTTTGATAAGTGTAAAGTTAGAAATGTGAAGCTTTATGCGAATTCGGTTCACCAAGAAAATCCTTATATGCTGCCATAACTTCAGGGTTGTGGTGTGAGCAACGAATTGTTGAAATTTCGTCATCTCTATACATTCCCGCTGTTCTTTTCGCACGGATTTCGTCAGTTGCTCCGCATGGCTGACCGCCGCCGCCGATACAACCGCCGCGGCAAGCCATCACTTCAACAAAGTGATAAGGTAAATCCATACCTGTTTTACCTGCTGCTTTCGCTGCACGAATTTCGTTAAGAACCGATTCAATATTTACCATTCCGTGTGCAACAGCAATACGAACTTTGTTTCCCGCTACATCAAGTTCGGCACTTTTCACGCCATCCATTCCGCGGGGTGCATCAAGTTCAACTTTCGGAAGTTCTTTGCCTGTCATTACCGCAACCGCAGTTCTGAGTGCCGCTTCCATAACTCCACCTGTTACACCGAAAATTGTTGCCGCACCGGTATAAGTTCCCAAAAGTGGGTCTACAGCTTCGTCTTCAAGGTTCAAGAAATCAATTCCTGCTTGCTTAATCATTCTTGCAAGTTCTCTTGTTGTAATCGCAACGTCAACATCTTGAACACCTTTTACTGCCGAACTCATATCCTCGTTTGATTGAACTTCAAATTTCTTTGCAGTGCAAGGCATAACGCTTACAACCACAATATTTTTCGGGTCAATTCCGACTTTTTCCGCATAGTAGGTTTTAATCATTGCACCTTCCATCTGTTGCGGAGATTTGCAAGTTGAAAAGTTAGGAATAAAATCATTTGAGAATTTTTCCATATAATCAACCCACGCAGGACAGCAAGAAGAAATAAGCGGAAGTTCTTCGGGTTTTTTAGTGAAGCGTGTAATAAACTCCGTTCCTTCTTCCATAATCGTAAGGTCAGCCGCAAAGTTTGTATCAAAAACTTTATCAAATCCCAAACGGCGAAGCGCCGCATACATTTTACCGGTAACCAAGGCACCGGATTCTAAACCAAATGCTTCACCCAAAGCAACACGAACAGCAGGTGCAACTTGCACTACGCAGTGTTTTTCGGGATTAGAAAGTGCTGCAAAAACCTTTTGAGTTTCGTCTTTTTCATAAATAGCTCCGACCGGACAGTGTGCCGAACATTGTCCGCATTTAATACACGGGCTGTCGTTCAAAAGAACATCTGCTGCAGGTGCAAGTCTTGTATTTTCACCGCGACCGATAAATTCAAGAGCATAAACTCCCTGCAAATCTTGGCAAACCAAAGCACAACGACCGCAATTTATACATTTTTCAGGATTAAGCACAATTGAAGTTGTCGATTCGTCTTTCGGCATTCTTTTTACGCCGCATTCAAAAGGTTGCTCACGAATTCCGAAATCCGCCGTAAGTGTTTGCAATTCGCAGTTTCCGTTTCGTCCGCAAACCAAACAATCATTCGGGTGATTCGACATAATAAGTTCCAAAACCGCTCTTCTCGCTTCAACCAATTCTGCGTCACGAGTAATATATTCTTTGCCGTTTTCAGCAGGAACCGCACAAGCTCTCATGAGTTTTGGCGAACCTTTCATTTTTACTACGCAAATTCCGCAAGCAGCCCACGCATCCAAATCAGGGTGATAGCACAATGCAGGAATTTTTACTCCGACTTCTTTTGCGGCATCAAGAATACTTGTCCCATCAGGAACGCAAACATCAATGCCGTCTATCTTACAAGTAATAGCCATTATTATTTCTCCTTTTACTTCTTCACTACCGATTTAAACTTACATGCTGTTACACATTCGCCACACTTAATACATTTTTGACTGTCTATAACAAAAGGTGCTTTCTTTTTACCCGGAAGCGGCTCACAATTTTCCTGTGTAATCGCACCAACAGGACATTTTTTCGCACAAATGCCGCAACCGATACAAGTATCACGAACAATACTGAAAGAAAGCAAGTTTTTACATTTACCCGCAGGACATTTTTTGTCTTGAATATGAGCAAGCAATTCGCCTTGGAAGTGATTTATAATCGATAAAGCAGGGTTCGGAGTTGTTTGACCCAACGCACATAATGACATCTTTCTCATTGCGTCCGAAATTTGCTTAATCTTTTCAATATCTTCCATTTCGCCTTTACCTTCTGCTATTTTGTCGAGAATGTTGAGAAGCTTTCTTCCGCCGATACGGCAAGGAGAACATTTTCCGCAACTTTCATCAACCGAGAAATCCAAGTAGAAACGCACAATATCAACAATACAATCGTCTTCGTCCATAACAATCATACCGCCCGAACCCATCATTGAGCCTGCAGCAACAAGGTTGTCAAAGTCAATAGGCGTATCAAGTTTTGCAGCAGTCAAAACACCACCCGAAGGTCCGCCTGTTTGAACAGCTTTGAATTTTTTACCATCTTTAATACCGCCGCCGACATCATAAATAATTTCACGTAAAGTTGTTCCCAT
>Ga0209737_10004032_pt1 | contig 10314 bp, 12 predicted proteins | sample TergutCu122P3_FD_187284 | JGI IMG/M metagenome (GOLD analysis project Ga0209737, IMG submission 187284) | Cubitermes ugandensis P3 segment gut microbial communities from Kakamega Forest, Kenya - Cu122 P3 (SPAdes) (version 2) | ecosystem: Host-associated > Arthropoda: Insects > Digestive system...
AGTATCACTCCCACCCCATGCAACTCACAATTATATCCGCACAGAACTGGAAGGTCTGTATATGATCTGTCAACATACCATGCTAATCACATGCTAATGTCCATTGTTCATTAGTTATTACGACCAACTTAGAGCTACATATAGATTTTACCCAAACTGCCATTTGCTTACATTCTACAGATATCTACCTTCAAAGAAACTTTTCATTTTTTGAAAATCTGTTACTACACATCACCCTGGAGCTGTATACTAAATTATAACAGTATCACTCCCACCCCATGCAACTCTGTATTCACAATACCGTTCGTACTGACCATAGAAAATTCAAAACTGTTACGACTGAGTGACCTCCAATGGTAAAATTTTCAAGCATTTTGGAAAAATGGTCTCTCATTTCAAAACCTGGAAAGGAAGGAAGGACACAAACCTGTACAAGCATGCCCATGCCCACAGAATGCACGCATGGACATACAACAAAACAGCACACAATACTCACACTTGCTGTAAGTGTGGTGTAGGGGTTTTCCAGCCCACCAGGCACTTGGTACTTCTGAACTGTTGCCTCCACCTCACGTACCAAGCCAACAATAGAGTTGTACTCCTTATCTGCTTCTCCCAGTGTTGCCTTGAACTGGCTATGTGCATCAATCAGGCCTTGTATTTCCTCCATGGTGTGGACAATGAACATGTCTACAAGGTCCTCCCGTGTGCCATCCAGCCAGTTGTTGAATGGCTGTCAATATAAACAACCTTTGTAACAATTCAGTACTCATGAAAGAATTCCAAGGATTCGTCAAAACTGAGCTCAATGACTTGTAGTTCTCAAATAATAAAGTGTTTGGGTAACTATGCATTCTTAAATGCCCCAAACTGCCATCACAGTTCTATCAAATACGTATCATTAACTTTCCAGGCATTTCAGATAGTACATGAACACATCTAAATAACAGAATCAATACAAAAAATAAAAACAAAGTTGAGGATTCAAGTCTTCTGCGATGTAACGCAGTGTTGTTACATAAGTGGTTCCCGGCATTTCAAAAGGCTGTGGTATCATCATGACTTGGACTGCTTAATCCTTCAGGACAGTATTTCCCAACCTTTCGTTGTTTGCGGACACCTTATGGCTTTGAAAAATAAGCATGGATCCTCATCCCTTCACACGTAAATATGCAGTGAGTGGATGATTGGTAACCACAATTAAAAATTTATATCTCAGAATTGATTTTAGACAGCTACGAATACATACCAGTAGCATGTGTAGCAATGCATTGCTTGATTTGACCTTAATTAAACTGACTGCCACTCATGTTGTGGATACAGGGGGGGGGGGGGTTTCTTAATTAGATATTCTAATTATCATACAAAATAAACACAGTGCTAATTAAAGAAGTTTGATTTTTTTAACAAAACATCATTCCTTTAACTAAAAACAATAAGTAAACTCCAAAGTAGCCATTACAGAAATGTATCCATGGATCCCTTGGGATCCGCAGAGCACACTCTGGGAACCACTGCTTTAGGATGAAGGGAACACCCCTCAAAATGGGCAGGAACCACTTACCAAACAACACAGTATTGCATCCTTGAAGACTTGAATCCTCACACAACGCTGTCACAACCTCAAATCTGGCAAAAGAAAATTGTCTATGTGTATGCCATGAAGACATATGGGGAAATGGAGGTATACTGTCACTCATTCTTAACCCTGGCATTCAGTGCAGGTGACCTGTCAGCTTCCTGTCTCAGCTGCTTTACCCATGGGGAAAGACAACTGGTACCCACTTAACAGGAGGCTGGCTGAGCCCCACAGCCAGCATGGATGCAACAGAGATGAAACAAATCTTTTGCCCCTGCCCAGATTCAAATCACAATTGCTTGGGTGTCCGGCCCAAAGCCAAGTCACTATACTCACTATGCTATCCCAGATCCACTGAATTAATAGCAAACTGAGAAATGGAAACCCTACGGCAATAACTGAATTAACCAATTTCATGAAATCATTACAAGCATCTACTCACAACAAAAAGTTTATACCTGAACTCAAAGTTTGTAATCATATGACAGATGGCCTACCAGCCGTCTGAAAAAAATGTTAATGGATAATTACATTATTTTCTTATTCATTAATTATCCAGCAACTCCTACTGTGTTATAGCACATTACATGACACTACTTTACAAATAAGTAAACTGAAGAGACCCTGTAAGAGCACAACAAATATGGTATATTCAGATCATCCAGTGTACATACACTTTGGTTGTAAAATAGATACAAGAAATACGCAATTGAAGAGCTTACTGCATTAAAATGACAAGCCACACCGCCTCTGTATTACAGAGGAACTTTACTTAAGGCTCATTATATCCTTTAAAACACAGTATTGTATTAAAAGACACAAACACTATATATAATACTGTTCATCGGGGCGCACGGTGGCATAGTGGTTAAGGCACTACGCTACAAACCGGCAGGTCATGGGTTCGATTCCCGATGGTGTCATTGGAATTTTTCAGTGACATAATCCTTCCGGTCGCACTATGGCCCTGGGGTCAACTCAGCCTCTAACAGAAATGAGTACCAGGTGTATTTTCTGGGGGTAAAGGCAGCTGGTGCGTAAGGCTGACAACCTTACCACCATCCTGTGCCACTGTCATGAAATCTGGGAACCTTAACTTTCTGGAACCCTCTGGGCCGCTTGAGGCCTGTAATGGTACTGCTTTACCTTTACTGTTCATCAGGCACATATTTCACCTGAGGTATCACAGTAACTCTACCTTAAACACGTCAAAGAGTGGAGTTTAAAGTATCACTCATCACATTCATGCCATAAGCCCTTCAATTAGCAATGCACAGCTGTACACATAACACCCATGACCAATGCCCCCAACCCCAAGCTGTGAGGGCCTTATCTACACTACTAATTTGGAAGTAACTTAATCACTGGCAACAACAACAGTCCATGGTTTCAATGGTGTTTTTCAACTACAAACTGGAGCCAACAAATCAAAGCAAATGTCAATGACCCACTAGTTCCAAAGGGATTCTATGGTTTGGTGAAAAACACTACCTTCATTTTTTTTATCTTCCAAAATTAAATGCCCACGCCTGAACAAAAGATGGAATCAGATAACGTTTACAATGACAAGCTGCTAAAGGACATCGGAACTGAAATCTCAGAAAATTCACCAGTGAGTACTGTGCAGGCAATTTACTGTGCAATTTTGCTCACAGTGCTTCCACTTCAGAGTCCAGACAACAAGGTGGGGCTCTGAACTTCTTTTATCATACACATGATAACACAAGTACTCCTCTTTCAGTTATCTTCTGTTGAGATAAATTTAGCAAATCTGTTTTGTTTACTTCAAATGTCACACGATTGCACGAATTACTACAAGTGTCAAGATTCACGGCTACAGCTGCACTGAAGATGAAATGTTAATTAAATCATTATGTCATCACAGTAACTGTTATCACTAACACCACTATCTGTGAATATGGCAATATTATTCACATACACACAGCTAGGCATGGAAAAAACGTATGTGTAAAAACCTTACAACTTAATAGTACTAAACATTATGCACTTTAATATTTGAATGACATAATTTAAACCTCTGGCAGATAGTCATGGGGCATTCAGTGTGTTCAATTTGTCAGATATAACCTACAAGGCTCTCACTGTAACCATCACTGGTCACCTATACAAAATTCTTCATACACGATTTGTAGGAATGCTTATAAATACCTCATATTACATTTCATAGTTATCAGCAGCAAACTGAAAACTAAATACAGATTTTTCCATGGCTACTACATTGTTTTGAAAAGTACAAACATTTATCTTCACAAAACCTATTCATTTTCATGCTACAGTAACATGCTATGTTAAAACTGTGCTCCAAAATTACTGTATTTTTGGGGCAGAAGGGACACTATTTGAACCTAAAATGATGGGTTTAGGGGAATTAGTATTAAACACACATCTGCAAACATAATTTTTTTTCTCCCCCTCCAATGCCACCACAGTCCTCTCAGACTTCGTGGACTTCTGAGGTTGGGACACCCAGTAGGCGCGGTTATGTTGTCCCGATGAGAATGATGGTGAAATGAGAGGTGAATGTGAGGTGCCAGGGGGGGGCCTTAAACCTAATTTCTACCAACTACCCAGAGCCGGGAATCAAACCTGGGACCTCATGGTTAGTAGTCAGGAGCTCTGACCACCAAGCCACGAGGCTGGTCGCAACCATAATTACTGTTACAACAATTCATTATCACAGGATTAGGAGGTTCCAGAGTCAATAAAAAACATGCAGTACAACTCACTGCAGCACGCTTAGCAAACTCCAGATGCAGGATGTCTATTTTCTCAAGAATCCTCTCAGCCTCATCCAAAGCCTGGCGTCTGCGCTGAGTCAGGTTACCTAGTCTGTCCCACTGGTCACAAATCCTCTGACACCGTGCATTCACAGACACACTGTCATGGTACTCCAACGTGCTGTAAAGAATGAATAATAACTTGTTGAAAAGCCAAGAAGAATTCAGATTTGTTTTCACTGGAAGGTGGCCTAGTGTGGTAATATAGGGCAAAACACATATTTAATGTTTTATGAACACTAAAACTCAGGAAAGAAAATATATGGAAGTTATGTTAAATTTTAGTATAACTTCCAGTAATAAGTCTTCCTGAAAACTGTAAAGCAGCTTCAGGCATGAAAAATGTGGAAAATAAACATAACTTCTGTTTTACTTTATGCACTTTGTGCAGACAAATAACTAAGTAACAGGATCAGTGTATCAATCCATTCCCTACTACTGAAAAGTCTGGATCAAAAAGAAGAATTATGAAGTCAACTGAGCACTGTTAAGAGACCCCAGAAATGTCCTTACTATACAGACTTTAGATGCACTGCATGGTAATAAAAGTCAAACCCCAATCCATCATTTTTGGCAGCAAGGGAGGGGGAGGGAACACACCACAGAAAAATGACAGCTGCAAGAGAGTATTAAATATGTCAGAAACTTGAGAAAACAATAAAAAATGAAAAATGTGAAGGCAAATCACTTTTTTTTTACAAAGAAATCTAACTAGAAACTGTTTTGCTCACACTGTATGCATCAGGGATAAAACAGTGCCAACTGTAAGTTCAAAATGTTCTGTTTGTTACATTCACCAGCACTGTGTGCACAAATGAATTGACGTGCACAATTTGGTGAGGCTGGCACCAGTTCATGCTCATGTTCATCAACCACTTTCTCTGCTTCACCTCTGCAGTCATCACACAACACAATGAAGCTCGAGTATGCCATAACATGTCTAACTCACTGTCTACAGATATGTAGACAGTGTACAGTCCAAGTTAAGTTCACACCTACAGTCACACTGACAGAAACAATGCACAGTTGTTGCATGTGTGGCTTGTTGAAGAGCCACTATTGTGAAATGTATCACACGCAAAACAATGATATTCAGTTCAATATCCTCTCCACGGTCCATCAAACACACAGCCTTTGTACTAGAAGCTTTATGTACAACTGCTTGGAACATTTTATTATGCCCAAATCAAGAGGCTGTAACACACTTGTGAAGTTTGGTGGACAACATACAATTTTTACATCCTTTGAAATGACATATCTTGTGAGTGAGTAACACAACTGTCCACAACAATATGTACACCCATGGAGGCACAGCACCCTTAAAAGTCCATACAAATGATCATGATCATCCATGCTTTTTAATTTGCACAGGATACACAAGAAGGCTTTTACGTCTTTAAAACAATGTGGTTTTAATGCCTTTCCAATCACAATTGGCATAAATTTGTCACCACTATCACTGTTCACACACTGTAGCATTGTTATGCTCTCTTTGGCACTTTTCTGCCTAGTGACAGGGCTGGCCTTACAATGTCAGCTTTCTACCTCTGAGGCACTTGTAGCAAATGCCCATCTCATCTGTACTGCTCATGTCCTAGGGCATACATCCATCCATTAATGTTGGAAGTCTCTCCAGTCACAGGCCAATCATACCAATGACAATAGAAGCACATTCTCCAGCTAGTTTCTTGTACATTACGCCATGACAATTTTTCAACCTACAGATCCATCCGTCCATCCAATACAGCAGAAATGTCAACCTACATTCTATCATTTACCTTCTTGGCTTTCTCACATACAATGTACCATTGACAGGAATACACAATGCATGTATGTTGTGGTTCCAATCCAACAGGATGCTTTCAATTTAATGGAAAGCATATACTCTTCCCATCTTCCTATTCTTACAGGACTTGCTGTACTGGTCAATGTGTTTGCATATTTTCCTTGCCTTTGCAACAACAGAGCTTAACACGGGCACTGTTAAACTCCTCCACTTTTTCAATGATCTTCAGTTTTCATGAAGCATCCTTATTTGCTCTGTAAGGTGCAATATAGCCAGCTCTAATGGGTGGCATTATGTACAAGAAATAACAGTGGAAAAACAGGAATAACAGCATGCAGTAACAGGGATAACAACACTACATCACATCACTGTTAAGCACCGAATCCAATTCACTGACATGAACAGATGATGCGAGACAATACTACTGCAATACTGTAGAACACAGTTTTGAGGCTTGCCTCCCCCTCACCAAGACAACTCCACTTCCTTTATCCACTTGACTGAGTTATGGCACATGACATTTTTTAAGTACCTCTGCAGCTCTAACGGTACAATAGGCAAGTTACCATTACTGCACTTCCAAACACTGCATTACTTTTGCTATTTCCTTATCAGAAATCATCGTTCAGGCGATACTGGTGGTAAGGACCAGGAAGTCTGAACAAGTGATGTGGTAAAACACTACTTCAAATAATGATGATGCCAATAAAATGTTATACATCGTTCACTTGGGCAATTTATAGGGACCAGAAAACATGGATGATACTTGCAGGAAAACAATGCACACAGGTTTCATTGCACATGGCTGGAACAACAGAATCAATTTTCACTTTTCTGTTTGTAAACTTACGATGATACCCATTTGACAGTACATATCAACAGACCTCAAAGGACAAGAATTATACAGAAGAGTAGATACAGTGGGATTAACATAATATTCACGTGCTAATCCATGTTTTTCATTGGGTGTTTCATCATTCATGATGACTGATGAAGTCATTACAGTAGTGGCTATTAAAGCATCACTTTGTTCTAAACACAGTTGAAGCTCATCATTTTGACAGGGGAATGCTGAAACATGTCTCATGGAACAAAAAGCCACGCCTAAGTCATTAGCAAACTCTCTTTTACAACATTTTTCACAAATGCTCTCATCATCTGACAGCACTTCTCCTTGATAACGCACATCACAAACATAAACCTTAACATTTCAAGATTCCTTCCCCATGTTGTGCACTATGAACTTGACTCATACACAACTGTGCAACAGACCTGGAAGTGGAATAAAATGATTAACAATAACTTAAATAATAAAGTGACAAACAAATACAGTGATTTCCAACACATGACAAGATAAAACGCAGAAAGGATGATATATGTCAACACTTAGTATACTGACAATGATAAACAAGAGCCAATAAAAAACCATCACGAAACAAAATGCATTATCCACTTTTAACTTGTTCAACGACCCTTTCATGAAAATTCTTCTTGTGAATGTTTAACCAATCTTTTTGCAAACACAACTCAAATATTATCTAATTTCTCATAAATGTAAATATCTCTTTAAGAACTGATTAACTCTGTGCAGCACAGTTCTTACTCAAAGGCTAAAAGCTGCTCAAGCTGTTCACAAAAATTCCCTATATTTTATGGAGCATGTGTGTTCAATACTTGCTCACAGAAACCTCCAGTGGTTGCTACCCTCAGCCTGATGAATCCAGCCTGCAGAGCCTGATCAACTTTTGGTTAAGATCAGTCTTATGAAATATTATAACCTTCATTTGACACATTTTTATATAATGTACAGTTAACTTAATATTCCTCTTTTTCAGTAAAAGAATTTAAACCAACTAGCCCACTGACAGACTCAGTTACACAGAATGGGTTTTCAAAAATGAATGAATTTTGACAAGAAATATAATTTCAAATCTGTTATTTTTCAACTCAGCAGCTATGGTGAAAATTATTTTTATTACACAGATCAGAATTTACCACTCACTTGAAAGATTTTAGAATTTCTAAGAAGCACATTAAATAGTCGTCTTTGTTATGCAATTCACTATTGAAACTGAACGTTTGTAATTTCTTGGCATAATGTGCATTCACTGAATGAAAAATGCAAAAGGTGCAACTTGCTGCATATTGAAATTCCAAATCTGGCAAACATATTTTGATGAAGTCTGATATTTAGAATTTACATGCAAAATTATATCAGTTCAATACAACCCTCGCTTTGCAATAAAGCTTCCAACGTACATTACCTGCAAGTTTCGTTAGAAGTATAGTGAATATTTAACCAAATAAAAGGCAAAATAATTTCTTAACTCTATGCAGCAATATAAAATCTTTGGTGTGATTAGCTTCAAGTTTTGCATCTTCAACAAACTGCCCTATGGCCACAATACAGAATGCAATCACCAAAAAAAATGCATTTTGGAAAATGTTCTCAGGTCTTAATTATAACTATGTATGGTAAGTCATGTTAAACAAAAAATGCACTGACTTCAGTTCCTGAGCAATTGCTGCAATTTGTTCAACACGGTCCTGATGTGCAGCCAGGTCAGACTCAAAAGCTTCATGCTTTTTCTTAAGAGCTTTCAGCTCATTCAGCTTGCACTGACGGAAGTCCTGGCTCTGCAACATCTCCTCCTTTCCTCGTGTCCAGTCCTCATGGATGTCAGCCTTGTGTTTGAACTTCTGCGCAAGATGCTCCAGGCGCTCCAACCGCATCATCTCAGACAAGAGCCATTCTTCAAAAGACTTCTCTGAGAGTTCCAAGCCTTTCCAGGCATTGGCTATGTCCTGTAATAAACATGAAAATTAGTACTCATTTAAAGCAGAGATGCCACTTAATGTCCCTAAATTGTATTAAAGAAATCTTAAATAAGGATTTTATTGTATTTATCTTATTAGACACTTCCATAGGTAAAATCTTCAACAGCACCGAGAATGTAGAAGACCTGGTACATGGGATGAATGCCTAACTGGCAAAGGAACACATTTTCCTAATAGGCCTATGTAACCACAATAAGTGTTTTGGGATTTTTCAGTTTCTTAAGTTTGTCCACCATCTCACATACAAAGATGAACATGTTCCACAAATTACATCTGTTTGTGTCCACCGCTAATAGGGTAGGCAGGCAGCTACCCAGTTGTGTCCAACAAAACAGCCATGCTCAGTCACTGCACAACCCACATCTGTGTATGCACCTAGCCATAAGAATAACCAAAAAAGACCAAAATTATGACAGAAATACAAGTTGAAATTAACATAACCAAATAAAACCTATGACCTATCACACAAACAGTGATCCAGAAGAAAATAATATGTAATATATTACCCACTTTCGCTAGCACCATCTACGGAAGACAATCAAGTTAAGTGATAAGCATGAAGAATTATCACACCCTACCTGCCTTTCTATTATTGCCAACTCCTGCCGGTTTCATGAAATCTATATAAGCAGAATTTCCAAACTATGATGGTCAATTTGAGTTTTCGAATATGCATGTGCACTGAGTCCATGTACTTCCTATACCTGCTACTACCATATTCACCCGAATGCAAACGACTCTAATATAAGATGACCCCACCCCAACCACCCAAAAAAATCTGCCCAGGTAAAGTGTATTTATCCAAATATAAGATGATCCCCCACAAAATAAAATGTCTGCTAATAAAAAATATTTTACTATTAATTTCATGAACTTAATAGATATAGCATGTCATATGCTACCTAACTTTACCAATCTTCCAGTCAGTGCCCTCATCTTCCTCACATTCACTCCTAACATGTCCATCCTCTTCACTGTCATTCCACTACATATCACAAGTACCATCCACTGCATCAGATACACATCACTTCTTAAAACCCTTCAGTCAATTCTGGTGAGATGAGCTGTTATATCACTATGATCCACACTGACTAAATACTACATTTTCATTTCTTGGTTTATAAACGTATATGAACCCATGAAGATAAATAATCTTCTCCACAAATGGTGTTAGGGGTGTCCACACAACTTTAAATTCATGTGCTCTGGATTTTTGTTTTGTGTCTATGTTCTGATCAGTCTGTGTTCGTGGCTCTTTTTTAGGTTAATAACTTGTGGATTGGTCCAGGTTTTATATTTGAGTCTTGTAGTTA
>Ga0209737_10004034_pt1 | contig 10312 bp, 5 predicted proteins | sample TergutCu122P3_FD_187284 | JGI IMG/M metagenome (GOLD analysis project Ga0209737, IMG submission 187284) | Cubitermes ugandensis P3 segment gut microbial communities from Kakamega Forest, Kenya - Cu122 P3 (SPAdes) (version 2) | ecosystem: Host-associated > Arthropoda: Insects > Digestive system >...
CAGCATGCGGGACCTAGTCGCACACAGGGTCAAGACAGTAAGGGCCACTATAGAAGTGCGGGAAGCGGAAACGAAAGGAAGTGTTATGAGTGTGGTGGAGCAGGGCACTTAGCAAGAGAATGTCCGACCCGCCAAAATCGTAGGAATCCCTTAAATGCTCCTAACAGAAGCGGAAATGCGGCGCAGAATTCGGCAGGGACGTACACCCAGGAAACGTCGAGGCGTACCAAAGGGAAAAGAAATGACCCAGTTGTAGGGAAAAGAGCAGGGAATGGAAGTAGAGACAGCTCCTTCCATATCACAGTCTCAGAGAACGACACTGAATACTTCGCGGTCAGAGTGAACCTAATGGCAGGTGCACCCACTATTCAGACAACTATTTTGGGTATATCTAGAGCTTTTATTGTAGACACAGGTTCTAGTATTTCTCTAATACAACCTGGAGTTTGTTCCAAGGAAGTCAGGCCCACCAATTTATCCCCCTTTGGCGTGACAGGAAACGAGTTGCAAATAATGGGAGTACAGGAAGTAGAATTTTACCTGAATGGCAAGAAATTTCGCCATCAGTTTTGCGTTTGTGCGCTTCCAACCAAGGCCGATGGAATTGTAGGAATGGACTTCCTCTCAGAAAGGAACGCCGACCTGAACTTGGCAGATCAGGAGCTTAGGCTGGAGAAAAACTCTAACAGTGTGCAGGGTTACGTGGGCCAGAGAAAACAGCAAACAGGCGGAGGTGCCGAACACCCGGCTTTAACTGTATTCATCACCCAAAATGACCGTTACCCTCGGGAAGAACGCTCCCAGAAAGTTAACAAAAATAGTGAGGACGCCCAGGAACAGGAAAATAATCAGCGCCCCTATGAAACGGATTTACAGGAGGTAGGGTCGTGGGTCGTTACAACCACTGAAACGGTTAGATTAGCCCCAAGGGTTAAACAGATAGTTGTTGGGAAGGTGGAGCTACCGAAACGTCAGACAAGCCCCGAGCTAGTGTGCGTAGAGCCAGCACAGCTCCCGCGAGAGGGAATCCTGGTTGCACGCGGACTCTCCAGAGTATTATTATTTACACTATAATTAAACCCGGATTAACGTCAGATCAGTACACACAACTTATTCAAATAAAAGTTTAGAAAGTATGGTTAATTGAACACAAACAAGAAAAGAAACGGTTTCCACCACACAGCTGATATATGGACCTAAGAAATGTGAAGTAACGGGAGACTGGATAAGACTACATAATGGGGAACTTAACGATATGATCTGCTCAACAAACATTCCTCGAGTGATCAAATCAACAAAATGAGGTAGGATAGGCATGTTACATGTATGGGACAAAGAACAGGATCATACAGGCTTTCGGTGGGGAGACAGCAGAGAGAGACTCCACTTGGAAAACCTAGACGTAGATGGGAGGGAAATATTAAAACGGATATTCAGGAAGTTGGAAGAGGTCATGGACTAGATTGATTTGGCGCAGGACAGGGTCAAATGGCGAGCGGTTGTGAATGCAGTAATGAAATTTCGGGAATCATAAGATGCTGGGAATTTCTTGATTAGCTGTGCACCGTCAGGTTCTCGAGAGGCACTGAGCTACATCGAGTTAGCTTTAAGTCAGCAGATACTGCCATCATCTGGTCCCTACATCTGACAACACGTTTACGTATAATTTCGCCTGACGACATAACATATGTACTCGTGGCGGTTCCTGTGAGTAAAGATGGTGGTTGAGGCACTAAAAGTGTAAGGAATTTTCACGCCACCCTCTCACTGATAACTTCGTGAATTACGCACGAAAGTTACATAGCAATTACAAACAAACTGGAACGTAAACTTGGCTCTTATACGTAGTATTGCCGAAATCCCCGGTCCCATCAAGACCTGTTATCGTACACTAGGAACAAATTCAACGAAACTTTGCAGTCCCGCACAACCGACAAACAGTACGACGAACACAAGACGGAGCCCGTCGGCATCTGTGGGTACGACTGATGTGACAATTTTCTGTTTATAATGCGAGTCGTGTCGTAATTTGCTGATTTTGTCACGTGCTGTGATCTGGCCCCAAAACAATGCAGTCCCACTGCCACTGCCAGAGAGCTACTGTAACGCACATTGCATGATGTAGCGCGGATGTACAAGGTAGTTTGTGTTACCGCACAGTTTCTGTGTGTAAGGTACGATCGAAACACAGGGGTGGATGGATATATAGATTATAGATATAGATAGAGTACATATATAGATTATAGATAAATAGCTTTGTTGAATATGCAATGAATGGCACGTTCATTCCTTGGCCAGTTAGATTTGAATCGTAACATAACGTTAATTCTGAGCGACCAGTTCCAAAGGATATGGGAGAAAGCGGTAACAGGAAACAGGGAAAATTGTGTAATGTATCTCCTGGAACGCTGTGCGGCGTAGGTTGATAGTTGGTTACCGAATTGTGAAACAGCCTATCTGTCCCATCTTTCAAGGATCGATCAGTTCCCCTTTGGCTGTCCCGAAACGTCGGTACACAAATACCATCCTACGCCACACAACCAAGGCCTGCCCGAGACATGTGGGCGCCCCGGGCAGATTAAATATTCGGCGCCAATTTAAACCAATAATCTTCGTCGGCCCAGGACATGACTGGCGAAGAGATCTGAGGGCGCGTGACGAAATTGCGGATTGTTTTCGGATAAATTTTTTCGCGTGTGGAACCTGAGATCGACAGCACCATATTTCCGATTACAGTCATGCGTCGTATACCGACGTTTCGGTCAACGACGGACCGCATATAAGAAAGTAGTCCCATACAATTACAATATCATATTCTAATATAATATTACAATACCGTTGTGTTACAATTGCCTACAGTACTCAGTACTGTAACATGCTGTACGGGTTTGTAGTCTAGGAGCAATAGACTATACCATATAGCCTAGGTGTGCAGGAAGCTATACTATCTAGGTTTGTGTAAATACACTCTATGACATTCGCATGAAGACGAAATCGCTTAACGACGAATTTCTCAGAACGTATCCCCGTCGTTAAGCGACGCATCGCTGTATTCCAGTGACGCCTTAGCGCCCATAAAGTTGGGGCCCGGCGCAGCTAATCGGCTAGTCCACCCATTATTCCGGCTCTGATCGCAAATTGCCAGAAGGGAGAACACCTCAAATACGATAATGCACTGAAGCGGTGTAGACAAAATCCGTGCCACTTACCGAGCCAAATGCTGCAGCCATCCGCAGTTTTTGTTTGTTATGCACAGCACCACTAACAACACCACACCTTCCTCAACAACTGACGCTCGCAAATGCAAACACCGTTCTCGTAAGCGATATTACTGACAGGTTTCACATTAAACGTCTTTAATTTCTGCGTAAAGATGATGCAAACGCAACCACAATGATAAGGCGCCGATACGAAAATACCTATGTTTGTCTCGCAGTTTCAGTTGCTAAAGTTTCAGCTGTTCAAGAAGCTTACAAAATGTATAGACCAGCGTTTCTCAAACTGTGGTCCGCGGACCACAAGTGGTCCTCGGGTTCTGCCCTTGTGGTCCTTTTAGATTGAACATTAGTCCAAAAAAGACAGAAAAAAATAAAATTAACGTGAATTGCGTATCACACACTATAGTTGAGAATCTCAAACAGAGTTTGGAAATTACATACAACAAGCATCTTTAAACTTTCTCTCCCAGGACTGACATTTTATGAAATTTATTGCCCTACCTACTCTACTCTCAACAACAAAAGAGGGATTTTCTGTTGCAAAAACATGCTTCGAACACTGTTTAGGGCAGGCCTAATGAGTTTGATAATCCCAAGAGTAGGGTGGTCCGTAGAATATTCTGACTAATGAAAGTGGTCCCCACTTGAAAAAAGTTTGAGAAACGCTGCGCTAGACTGTTCTTGCATATTTTCCTATTCCTGACTTCATGTAGCATAGTTTATAGGTAAGATGGTAGTCGATCAACTAGTCAAGATATTGCACCTGTCTTATTGTATCACATGCTCCAGTAATATATCCACGTTAGCCAGTCGTTTGACTCGATATTGTTCCAGATGAATCCGCATCATATCTTGTCATACTCTGTTTAAGATCCCTTTTCAATATTAAACTCGTGTCTGTGGCTTGTAAGTGGTGACATCCTTTCGGATTTTGTTATTACGGTTTTGTACGAATTTCTACTCTCTCATCAGCCGGGACAGCTCAGTCGGTAAAGTGATTAGACAAACGGATGGATCATAAGGGGTTCGAATCCCGGAGTGGGAAAGAGTAATTTTCTTCTGCAGAAGTTCAGCTCGGCTCTGGGGACCACCCAGCTTCCTATTCGTTGCATAACGGGGTAAAGCATTTGGGGCGTGAGGTTTACCGCTCGTCTCCACCAAGAGCCGAGGTTATGAATGAGTGGAGCTGTATCTCTACTTCCCCCTATGCCTACATGGCGTGGACAGGGACTTTTCTCATCTTTCACATGCGCGCTACATACCGCGCCCATCAACTCGTAATGAGGTTGCTATGTAATGTGAAGCTCCCGTCATTCAAAAGTTCTGCCTGCTGCTACTTCCCGGCTCCACAAATTCAGCCGCCACACCAATCTGCTCTCCAGCCCCCACATTCTGCTAGCCCTGCCCACCATGCTTCATTGTTTGTGATATCAACAATGGCGAAGGACAGTTTTAAACTCCACACTTTGCAGGTTTCTATGTCCTCCTGTAACTTGCTCTCTCTTATCTCCACACTCATATTCCATATGCACGCCAACAAGGTATGCTGGGGATTGAAGGTACAGCGTCTAACTTTCTTAAGGTGGCACTAGATGGAAGCGAGTTCTGAGTCTCACCCTCCAGCCGCTTTACCTCGAGAAAATATCCCCCTCAAACCGGTATACGTTTCGGAGAAGAGATCACTTGCCAATAACGGAATTCGAACCCTGGACCGTCCATTCCGTAGCCCAGTCAATGTACTGATCTCTCCTTGCTGCTGAGAGCGTATTTAAGTACAGAAACAAAAACAGCACAACTGGCAACAATAAAGTTGTTCTGAGCTTATGCAGCAGTAAACAGAGGAAAAGCTCCACGCTTTCATGACCGTGGCACCAGATGGTGAGTAATCACCTTCGCGCTCCAGCCGCAGTTTCGAAGGAAACTGAGCCACTGTTGTTCACCGTCAGGCGGCTAAGATGACCGGAGCAGTGTTGTGCTGTTCGGCACAGCTGAGGTAACAAGGCTGCAGGATTCTAACTCCGCACTGCGCTCTGTAATACTGGAGATATTCAAACCTCCTATCGTATTAATATGGCCCGTATCCTTCCCGTTTCCTGACCAATAGCACCTCTAAACTGTGGACGTTAGAAAGAATTTTACTTTATTTTCCTCAATTTCATTTTTATATTTCATAAATCCTGTTAGGTGATAAACAGGAATCCTGGATAACTATCATTCGCACAGTAACAGCCAACTGCAGGAAATTTTGCTGGGCAGAAATACGAAATGCTGCCTTAGGCTTCGAAAGCGTAGTGAAGCTTTGTGAAGCGGCAGTACGGAGGCTTTATTCTGGACTTTTGGCAGTGGCAGACTTGGCTGGTTAGATTTGAATCGTATCATATTGTTAATTCTGATCGACCAGTTCCAAAGGATATGGGAGAAAGCGGTAACAGGAAAGAGGGAAAGTTGTGTAATGGGGATTTCGTAATTAGTGGCAGATTTTAAGGTGACAAAATTACGGAATATGAGGCGGGTTGGACATACAGCATGCAGGAAGCAGATAACACGCGTGCAGTATATTAGGAAAAATTCTTAACGTAGGAGTTCAATTTGAATACGGACACGTGGGAAAGTATAATATTAAAATTGATATTAAATAAATAGGGTGTGAGGGAATGGATTAGATTCATGTGTCAGGAGAGGGCGCAATAGCGGGCTGTTCTGAAAAAATACGGGGAATTTCTTGGCTACTTGAACGGGTCACAAGTTATTTTAAATGACCGCAATCCATGCATTTGATAATAGACATGCGACATCAGTCGCCTATTTCCTGGAACGCCGTGTGACGTAGGTGGTTACCGAATTGTGAACCCGCTTATCTATCCCATCTTTCCAAGTCAACAAAACACACTTCTCTGTCCAGAAACGTCGGTAAATAAACACCAGCAAGCGCAGCACAATTAGGGCCGGTCCGAAACATGTGGGCGCTCCGGGAAAATATTAATTAGGTGTCCTTTCAAACCGATATTCTTTTTCGACCTAGGACATGACTGGCGAACAGTTCTGAGGGCGCTGGCCCAAATTGCGGATTGTTTTCGGATAAATTATTTCGCGTGTGGAACCTGAGTTTGCCAGCACCGTATTTCCGAATACAGTCGTGCGTGGCATACCGACGTTTCGGTCAACGACGGACCGCATATACGAAAGTGGTCCCATAAAATTATAATACACGTATTATATCATAATATAATATTATAATACCACTGTGTTACAATTGCCCACAATACTCAGTACTGTAACATGCTGTACAGGTTTGTAGCCTAGTACCAATAGACTATACCATATACCGTAGGTGTACAGGAAGCTATACTATCTAGGTTTTGTGTAAATACAGCCTATGAAGTTCGCGTAACGACGAAATCGCTTAACGACGAATTTCTCAGAACGTATCCCCGTCGTTAAGCGACGCATGGGTGTACTCCAGTGACGTCTTAGCGCCCCTGAATTTGGCGCCCGGGGCAGCTACCCTGCTGCTCCACCCCTTATTCCGACCCTGATCGCAACTTGCCAGAAGGGAGAACACCTCAAATACGATAATGCTATGAAGCGGTATGGACATAATCCGTGCCACTTACCGAGCCAACTGCTGCAGCCTTCCGCAGTTTTTGCGTGTTATGCACAGCACCACTAATCACAGCACAGCTACTTCAACAACTGAACGGAACAAGTGCAATATATGAAATGTCGTGCCACCTACGCTAATAAAAAGTAAGATAAGCCTTGGGATACCGTACTAGTTTATTGTATATAAAAGACACAATCTAAAAGATACGCGAAAAGCCGTGGATTACAATCTAAGAGATAGGCGAAGAAACACCAGTCAAAAGCCGTGGATGAGTAAGTCCCTCATGGCACAAAATGCCAAAAGCCGTGGATGAGTAAGCGTGTTTTACTGCAAAGTTTCTGTGTCAACTGAACGATCTGTTCATGGATTGCTACAAAATGCCACATTTCCCCGAAAACCGGTAGACATTTCAAAGAAGAAATCACTTGCCAATAACGGAATTCGAACCCTAGACCGTCCATACCGTAGCCCAGTCAATGTACTGAGCTCTCCTTTCTGCTGAGAGCATGTTTAAATACAGAAACAGAAAACAGCACAAGTGGCAACAATAAAGTTGTTCTGAGCGTATGCAGGAGTAAACAGAGGAAAAGCTCCACGCTTTCATGACAGTGGCACTAGATGGTGAGTAATCACCTTCGCCCCGCGGCCGCAGTGTCGAAGGACACTGAGCCACTGTTGTTCACCGTCAGGCGGCTAAGATAACCGGAGCAGTGTTGTGCTTTTCGGCACAGCTGAAGTAACCAGGCTGCAGGATCCTAACTGCGCACTGCGCTCTGAAATACCGGAGATATTCAAACGCCGTATCGTATTAATACGGTCCGTATCCTTCCCGTTTCCTGCCCAACAGCACCTCTAAACTGTGGACGTTAGAAAGAATTTTACTGTATTTTCCTCAATTTCATTTTTATATTTCATAAATCCTGTCAGTTGGCAAACAGGAATCCTGTATAACTATCATTCGCATAGTAACACCAAACTGCAGGAAATTTTGCTAGGCAAAAATACGAAATGCTGACTTGGGCTTCGAAAGTGTGGTGAAGCTTTGTGAAGCGGCAGTACGGAGACTTTATTCTGGATTTTGGCAGGGGCAGACTTGTGGAGGAGTGGCGGAAAAGTGAATTTACAAATTGTGGACACCATTGCTAACAGCTATCGTGGAAGGAAAGCGTGATTAAGATGTTTGGCGCCAAATTAAGGTGTGCAAATTGTTCAGCGGTATATTTGGTGCATTTGGGTGCCTTTATAAGTTTCTGTTCCAAATTGGTTGAGGGTTGTAGATGGAAGGAATTATGCAGTAAGGGGAGGGAGTGATCTAACTTGTGGTAGTTCTTTTTGGTAAGAAATTGTGAATTATTGGTTGGTGTACTATTTCATTGTACTATACAAATATCTTGGCTATTGTATATTTTTGTAGTGCCGTAGAATGTATTACGTACCTATTCTTCATGGCGTTATCCAAATGGTGGCAGCGAACGTTGGCTGAGGGTGTTTGAGTATAGGGTGCTTTGAATATTTAGACCTAAGAGGCACGAGGAAACAGGGGAATGGAGAAGACTACATAATGAAGAACTTAATGTTGTACACCCCTCACTATTTATTATTCGAATGTAAAATCGGAAACGATTGGCGGGGAATGTAGCACACATTGGAGAAGAATTGCATGCAGGGTTTTTGTATGTAAACATGAGGGAATGAAACCGCATGAAAGATTCAGGCGTAGATGGGAAGATTATATTAATATGGATCTTCGGGAAGCTGGATGAGGGCATGGACAGGATAGGGCAGGTGGTGGGCTCTTGTGAATGCGGTAACGAACGTTCGTGTTCCATAAATTGCGGGGAATTTCTTGACTAGCTGAGAACCGGTTAGCTTCTCAAAAATATTCTCCTCCATGGAGTAGGGGAAATTCGCCTATTATGGGGAGATTTCCTAATTTGGGAAGGTGCATTATTTCATACCAGGAGGTGCTGCGCTCTATATTTAAGACTGTAAATCATTAAGCAGAGGAGGTTATTAATTGTAATCATGTTACGAGTATAAACGGTCAGTTCCTCAAGAATTCGGTACTGGCGGGGTGACTTCTTTTCGGTGTGTTGTGAAATTTTTGCTTATCCCTAAACAGTGACTCACGAGCCGTCGAAGGTAAGCTATTTTCTAAAGTAGTTTAGTGCTCAGTTCTCTATTAATTGTAACCTTAAACCCTTGCTGCATTTCATAGGTACAATTTTAGGTCCTTAACTTTTATTCACCCATTTTCCCGAGTACCTGCTTTCGTCTATTATGGGGAGGTCTGAAGAACCTAATATGGGGCTCCCCATATTAGGAAGTAAGTACATAGTGAATTATTCCTTCTGGTTTATATAATATTACAGATTACTCGAAGGAAAAATTGGGACCCCGAAAGGATGAAGGCAGCTATTGAGCCTGCGAAGAACAAGGGTATGGGCAGCTACAAATGGTCCAGAGTTGTCAATGTACGACAGACAACACTGCGGAGTTAGGTTCAAGACCGGCAGAAAAGCTCACGTGAAGCAATAAAACAAAACTTGGTGGGAAGCAAGTTGTTCGTTGTGGAGTAGAAAATGATCTGACTGAGTACTGTCTTTTGATGGAGAGAAGGTTTTTTTGCTTGACATTGGTAGACGTCGTGAGTCTCGCTTACCAACTTGCTGTAAGAAACGGAATCAAAAACCAGTTTTGTAAGAGAAATGAAAAGACTGGAAGGAAGTGGTTGAAAAATTTCCTACGTCGTCATCAGGAAATTTCACTTACAACCGCTGAAGGTCTTCACTCTCAAGAGCGAGGGGTTTCACCCCTGAATCAGTAGCACAATATATTTAAATATAAGAACCCGCTGTGTACACCATTCAACATAATCCTGCAAGACTTTACAATTGCGACGAAACCGGCATCACTATTGTACAGCACAGACACATGAAAATATTAGGATTGAAAGGCAAGCGTCAGATATGTTCTGTTCAATCCGCAGAACGGGGATCTCTTGTGACAGTCGTCACCTGTATTAGTCCAACTGAACACTTCATTCCTCCGTTACTTGTATTTCCAAGAAAAAATATGAAACCAGAACTGATGAATGGCACACCGCCTGGATCAATCCACGCGCGCGCCGTCCCTCGGGTGGACACAGAGTGAGATTTTCACCCAGTGCTTTCTTAATTTCATCAAACATACAAAGCCGACAAAATTAGATCCTTCTGTTTTAGTATCGGACTGGCATTATTCACACACAAGGAACCTGGAGTCATTGATTTAGCTCGAGAGATTCATTTTGACAATATTTGACACTCACCTCACAGCAGTCACAATATTTGACACTCACCTCACAGCAGTCACAATATTTGACCCTCACCTCACAGCAGCCACAATAGTTGACCCTCACCTCACAGCAGCCACAATATTTGACACTCACCTCACAGCAGCCACAATAGTTGACACTCACCTCACAGCAGTCACAATATTTGACCCTCAC
>Ga0209737_10004037_pt1 | contig 10312 bp, 14 predicted proteins | sample TergutCu122P3_FD_187284 | JGI IMG/M metagenome (GOLD analysis project Ga0209737, IMG submission 187284) | Cubitermes ugandensis P3 segment gut microbial communities from Kakamega Forest, Kenya - Cu122 P3 (SPAdes) (version 2) | ecosystem: Host-associated > Arthropoda: Insects > Digestive system...
GGAGAAGGCGACGCTCAAATTCCCCGGCAGGCGGTGCTCCAGGGAGGCGTTGACGGAAACAAAATCCAACGAAGAAGAAAGGCCCTTCCACAGGCGCTCCCTCAGGGCCTTCAAACGCTGGGCCTCCGCTGCTTGCTCCGCCTTTGCAATTTCACATGCCTTTCCAAAGCCCACAATGCCTGGCACGTTGAGGGTGCCTGAGCGCATGCCTCTCTCATGTCCTCCGCCATGCAGAAGCGGGGAGAGGCGGATGCGGGGCCTTTTCCGGACATAGAGGGCGCCCACCCCCTTGGGCCCATAGAGTTTATGGGAGGAGAGGGAGGCCAAGTCCACGGAGGCCTCTTCCACGTTGAAGGGGACTTTGCCCGCGCCCTGGACGGCGTCTACATGAAACAGCACGCCGTGCTTGCGGCAGAGGGCGCCGATTTCATTCACCGGCTGAAGCGTGCCTATTTCGCTGTTGGCCAAACTCACGCTGGCCAGCACGGTGGAAGGCTGCAAGGCCTGCTCAAAACGCGCCAAGTCCACGCGGCCATCTTTCTGCACGGGCACATAGCTGACACAGGCTCCGCTTCGCAATGTTGAAGCCCACAGCTGCAACACCGCGTCTTGTTTCAGCGCATGCACCTCGCAAAGCGCGGGAATGTTTTCTTCGGCGACGGCGTGCCCCAAAAGCTGCGCAAGGCGCAGCGCCTTCAGCTCCTCCAGGCGCCCCTCGCGCACACGCTCCAGCCACTTGCAGGTTTCCAGCACCGCCGGGTGCTCCGTTTGGAGGGTAACAATATGGTTTCCCTTGGCTTTATAATATTCCAAGGCACCCTTGAGGGCGAGGTTGATGGACTCCGTAGCACCGGAGGTGAAGACAATTTCCGAAGGCTCCGCCCCAATGAGTTCGGCCACCTGCTGCCTGGCCTTGTTGACGGCGGCCTCGGCCTCCCAGCCGAAGGCATGGCCACCGGAGGAGGCGTTGCCGAATTTCTCCTTCAAATAGGGAAGCATGGCTTCCAGCACACGCTCATCCACAGGGGTGGAGGCGTGGTTATCAAGGTAAATTTGGGCCTGGGTGGGCATGAAAGCCTCATACCGGGAGAATATGGACTCGTCAAGTCCACTTATGTGGAGGCGGCTTGGGGTTTAATAAAACCTGCCATCTCCTCTGCTTAGAGCGACCCAAACCCCGGCTTCTCCGAAACCGACAATGTCCGCGCGGCCATTGCCCGTTATGTCGGCAAGAAACCGCGGGTGCTTGTCCACGCGCCAGCCGCCTGCGTTTGCGTCAGCTCCAAAGTTGTTTACAACCATTTGGGGCGCTTCAAAAGTGCCGTTGCCTTTGTTCAGGGAAACCCAAACGCCCGCATTTCCAAACCCGACAATGTCCGCGCGGCCATTGCCGGTTATGTCGGCAAGAAACCGCGGGTGCATGTCCACGCGCCAACCGCCTGCGTTTGCGTCAGCTCCAAAGTTGTTTACAACCATTTTGGGCGCTTCAAAAGTGCCATTGCCTTTGTTCAGGGAAACCCAAACGCCCGCATTTCCGAAACCGACAATGTCTGCGCGGCCATTGCCCGTTAGGTCGGCAAGAAACCGCGGGTGCATGTCCACGCGCCAGCCGCCTGCATGATGTCCAAAGTTTTCAACAACTATTTTGGGTGCTTCAAAAGTGCCGTTGCCTTTGTTCAGGGAAACCCAAACGCCCGCATTTCCGAAACCGACAATGTCCGCGCGGCCATTGCCCGTTATGTTGGCAAGAAACCGCGGATGCATGTCCACACGCCAGCCGCCTGCGTTTGCGTCAGCTCCAAAATTATTCAAAACCATTTTGGGCGCTTCAAAAGTGCCGTTGCCTTTGTTCAGGGAAACCCAAACGCCCGCATTTCCGAAACCGACAATGTCTGCGCGGCCATTGCCGGTTATGTCGGCAAGGAAACGCGGGTGCATGTCCACGCGCCAGCCGCCTGCGTTTGCATCAGCTCCAAAATTATTCACAACCATTTTGGGTGCTTCAAAAGTGCCGTTGCCTTTGTTCAGAGAAACCCAAACGCCGGCGCCTCCGAAACCGACAATGTCCGCGCGGCCATTGCCGGTTATGTTGGCAAGAAACCGCGGGTGCATGTCCACGCGCCAGCCGCCCGCATCTTGTGCAAAATTATTCACAACCATTTTGGGCGCTTCAAAAGTGCCGTCGCCTTTGCTGAAGGCAACCACAACACCTGCGCTTCCGAAACCGACAATGTCCGCGCGGCCGTTGCCCGTTAGGTCGGCAAGAAACCGCGGGTGCATGTCTGTGCGCCAGCCGCTTTTTGCGTCGGCTCCAAAATCCCCCACCACCCACCTGGGCATCTGCCGGGCGGCTTTGAGGGCCTTGGCGGCGTTGATGCGTCCGTAGCCGGTGTCGTTGTTGCGCCCCGGGGGAGAGGCCAAAGTCCTATCGGCGGATTCCCGGAGGAGGCTTTCAACCCGGGAGGAGGAGAGCTCCGCCTCGTAGGAGAGGAGGAGGGCAGCCGTCCCAGCGGCATAAGCGGCGGAGGCGGAGGTACCGGCAAAGCTGGCGAAGTAGGCGGGGCTGGCATTGCCGCCCCCGTTTGCCGCCGTATATATGTGTACCCCGGGAGCGCACACATCCACCTCGGGGCCGAAATTGCTTCCCCAGGCCTCCCCGTAGAGGAGTCCCCCGTCCCGGCTGGTGGGGCTTTTGCGCTCCCCCCAGGGGTTGGAGGCGGCCACCGTAAACACCTCCGGGAGGTTAGCCGGATAACGGACAGGGCCGTCCTCATTCCCCGCGGGGAAGCAGACGAGGCAGCCGCGCCCCTTGCGCCCCTTCTCCTTGGCGTAGCGGATGGCCTGTGTCGTCACCGCCAGCGGGGCCCCGCCGCTCCACCCGCACAGGAGGACGTCCGCCCGCTGTGCAGCCAGGGCAATGCCCGCGGCCAGCGCCTTGGCTGTGGCGACAAAAAACGCGCTTTCTGGTGGCGTATGCCCCACCCGCACTCCCAGAATCCGGCATAAAGGTGCTACACCGCTTAGGTTTCCGTTGGCGGCGACGATGGCGGCGCAGGCGGTACCATGATCATTGGTCAGGAAGAGCGGCGTATGGAGGGCAGCATCCCAGCCCGCAGGGAGTTTGTCCGGGCCGGCAAACTCGGGGTGGGTGTAGTCCAGGCCATCGTCGACAATGGCGACGCAAATGTCGGGGGAGCCGCGGGAGAGCTCCCAGGCCTCGGTGGCGCGGATGTCCTCGCCGGGGGAGCCGCCGTGCTGCCCGGTATTGAGGAGGGCCCACTGCTCCGAAAAGTAGGGGGCCTTGGGGACGGAGGCCAGCTTCAGCAGCTGAAGGAAGTTCGGCTCCGCGTAGAGTGTCAGCCCGCTTTGCTGGTAGCGCTTTGCCACCTCCAGGGGCTCCTCCCCGGTGCCCTGGACTGCCAGCAGGAAGGCATTCTCCTCCCAGTCCAACGTGCCTCGTACCGCCACCTTGTGTTGTACATGCAGCGCCTCCACTTGCGACTGCGTCACCCCCGGTTTGAATTTTACATTCAACTCCTCCGTAAGGATAAGCATTCCCCCCCCGGGGGCGAGGAAGAGGGGCAAGAAGGAGGCCCCCTCCGGCAAAGGCGAAGGCGGCGCTGCCGCCACCTCGTAAAGGAAAATGCCGTCGCCCAATGCCAAGCCGCCAGGGGCCGCTGCGCCCCCATAGCGTACTGCGCAGTGCGTCGTGGATTTTGAAAGCTCAACTTCTTTCCCCTCGTAGCCATAGAATGCCATGTCGCCTCCAACGAAATGTTGCAATGCCCGTCAACAATGCCCATGTGTGCTGACAGAATACCGCCGCCATCCAAGCACGAAAGTGAGTGATTGGATATGAGAGAAAGCCTGGGTGGTTTCCGTGGTTGCCTTGCTGTCACCTGTGGCGAAGCTTCCCCGCGGGCAGTGGTTGGGCAGCGGAGCTGAAACCCGTCCTGTGGAAGGTTTTATTTGGCCTTGGATTTTCTGCAGGCGTGCATTACAATGTCATTCACAGTCATTCACAACAGAATGGGAGAAACGCTGATGCCTGCAAACCAACTTGTACAAGCGCGCATTGACGGCGCAATAAAAGAAGAGGCGGCGGCAGTGCTGGCCGCGATGGGGCTTACCCTGTCTGATGCGGTGCGTTTGATGCTCACCAAAGTGGCTCGCGAAAAAGCTTTGCCGTTTGAGCCTTTTGAGCCGAACGAGGAGACGGTGGCGGCCATGTTGGCTGCGCGGCGTGGTGAAGTGGAAACGGTGACGCTGGATGAGTTGCAGGCGGTTCTCGATGCGGACGATTAAGCAGACTGCGCGTTTTAAACGTGACTTGAAGCGTGAAGCCAAAGGGCAGCACCGGGTGGCGCTTGCGAATGGGTTTGTGAAAATGGTTGAGGCGCTGGCCAAGGATGAACCCTTGGCGGAGCAGCACAGAGACCACGCGCTGACCGGCAATTGGAAGGACCACCGAGACTGCCACATAAAACCCGACTTGGTGCTTATCTACCAAAAGCCTGACGACGAGACGCTGCGTTTGGTACGCCTGGGCTCTCACGCCGAGCTTGGTTTGTGAGAGCCTGGGGCGAGGTGCTATGCGGCTTCGCCAATAGACTTAAGCTGTTTCACTGTGTTTTTTTCACTGTGTTTTTTGTCTGAATTTTTTGTCTGAAGACCGTCCACGGAAAAATTCGTTTCTTCAAAACAAAATGTCCTGTACGCCATATGCGCTATGGGAGCCACTTCCTCTTCCGCTTCCTGGGTTTTGGCGGCAATAAACCATGTGCAGGCCATTTTGGTGTCGTGCGTGACGCCTGAGCCCAGCAGGTACATGAAACCAAGGCGCAGCTGGGCCCGGGCCTCCCCCTGGTTTGCGGCTTTGGTATGCCACTGTGCTGCCGCTTTGAAGTCCTGGGGAACCCCTTCGCCATGGTAATAGAGCAGACCAAGCTCAGATTGAGCCTTGGCGTCCCCTTGTTTTGCAGCTTTGAGCAGCTGCTGGGCTTCCTCGCTTTGAGGTTTGAGCGGCTGCCGGGCTTTCTCGCTTTGCGGGGGGCCGGTTTGCTTGTCCTGCGTTTGGCCAGGCTTGTTGGGAAGCGCGGTTGTGTGTGTACACCCGAGCAAAAACAAAGAGAGGCAGGCACCCAACCACGGTTTGAGGTGTTTCAAGGCAGGCTCCTTGAGAGGGAAGATGCCTACATCCTCCCAGAGGAGGGGAAGGGGATTCAAGAGCCAGCCAACCCACGAGAAGAAGGTGATAAAAACAGGTTTCAAAGCCAGGGCAGGGGGTGGTGGCCTAAGTCCCCCCTCCTTCGGTTTTGGAGCGGTTTTAAAAAAAACCCCCTTTTCTTTTTTTTCTTCTTGCACTCCTCCTCCGGTTGTTGGTATGAGCGCCATCCCCGCCGTCGGCTCTGTGACAAAAGAATCGGTTTTCTTGTCGTCCCATCCTTCGTCGTGGACTGCAGTCGCAAACAAGCGAAGGGTTTTTTAGAAAATGGCGACACAGAAAATACGCATTCGCCTCAAGGCATACGATGCAAAGCTGTTGGACCAGAGTGCGGGAGAGATTTGTGCAACCGCAAGGCGCACCGGCGCCAAAGTCGCGGGGCCGATTCCTCTTCCCACCCGCATTAGTCGTTTCACTGTCTTGCGCAGTCCGCATGTCGACAAGAAGAGCCGCGAGCAGTTCGAGATTCGAACGCACAAGCGCTTGCTCGACATTTTTGAGCCGACTCAGCAGACTCTAGACGCGTTGATGAAGCTCGACCTTTCGGCGGGCGTCGACGTAGAAATTAAGAGTTGATTGCCATGGCAAAATTTGACGTTGTTGACATAGCAAAAAACAAAGTCGGCGAGATTGAGCTTGCGGATGAGGTGTTCTCTCAAGAGCCCAACCCCCACCTGTTTTATGAAGTGGTGAAAATGCAGCAAGCCAACCGCCGCCGCGGAACGGTTTCTGTAAAAAACACCTCCATGGTTGCCGGGAGCAACAAAAAGCCCTATCGCCAAAAAGGCACAGGGCGCGCTCGCCAAGGCTCTCGTCGCGCCTCCCAGTGGGTAGGCGGCGGAAAAGCCATGGCCCCGAAGGCGAGGGACTACACCTACCGTCCCCCGAGGAAGGTGCGCAGGGCGGCACTCGCGAAGGCATTGTCTTTGCGCGCCAGCCAGCAGGCTTTGGTCATTTTGAATGAGTTTCCGTCCAGCGGAAAAACCAAACAGAGTTTAGAAGTGCTGACGAAGGGCCTGGGGCTGAAAAGCGCTTTGGTGATTGATGAGAAGAGCAACGGCAATTTGTTGCTTTCCATTCGAAACCTCACCAAGTTTGATGTGTTGCCTCCGGAGGCTCTCAACCTAGAGTCCATATTGAAGCGGAAGAATTTGGTTCTCACTCAGGCGGCAGCCAAGCAGATTGAGACGGCCTTGCTCCAGGTTTTGGGCGAAAAGAAGGCTTGAGGAAAAATTCATGGATAGAACACACGTCATCAAAGGCCCCATTGTCACCGAGAAGCTCGAAGCTTTTCGTGAGAGCCAAAGACTCTATGCTTTCTGGGTGGACAAAGCGGCAACCAAACCGGCGATAGCGGATGCGGTTTCGCATTTGTTCAAAGTGGAGGTGGAGGCGGTGCGCACCTGCATTATACGCGGGAAAACAAAGCGAAGAGGGCGCACTTTGACAAAGCGCCCCAACTATAAGAAGGCTTTTGTCCAGTTGAAGGAAGGGCAGAAGATAGAGCTCTTCGACGGAGGGACAAGCTGATGGGCAGCAAAAAATTCAAACCGACCTCCCCCGGAATCCGGACGATGACGGTCTCTGACTTCTCAGAGATAACGCGTGACAAGCCGGAAAAAAGCCTCACCGTTGCCTCCAAAAAGTCAGGCGGCCGCAATGTGCACGGCCACATTACCCGCCGCCACCAGGGTGGAGGCCATAAGCGCCGCTACCGCCTCATTGACTTTTTGAGGACCGGAAAAGACGGCGTACCGGCCAAGGTTTTCTCCATTGAATATGATCCGAACCGCTCTGCCCGCATCGCCCTTTTGCACTATGCGGACGGCGAGAAGCGCTACATCCTCGCCCCCGTCGGCCTGAGCGTAGGAGACATCATCCACGCGGGCCCCGAAGCAGACATTCGGCCGGGCAATGCATTGCCTTTGCTGAACATTCCTGTAGGAACTGTCATCCACAACTTGGAGCTTCGGCCGGGCAAAGGTGCCCAGCTTATCCGCACGGCAGGCGTCGGCGGGCAGTTGATGGCCAAAGAAGGCCTCTATGCGCAGGTGCGATTGCCTTCAGGCTCTGTGCGCAAGGTGCTGATTAACTGCCGCGCAACCGTAGGACAGGTAGGCAATGTCGAGCATGAAATCATCTCCATCGGCAAAGCGGGCCGAAACCGGTGGAAGGGCTGGAGGCCCACCGTAAGAGGGGCGGCGATGAATCCAGTAGACCACCCCCACGGAGGCGGCGAGGGGAAGGCGGGCCAGGGAAACCCCCACCCGGTTTCTCCCTGGGGACAAAAAACCAAAGGGCTCACCACGCGCAAGAACAAGCGCACAGACAAATTCATTGTTTCGGCTCGTCGCTCCGGCGTACGCAGTCAATAGTTTGAGGCAAAGCAATGGCTCGTTCAGTGTATAAAGGACCGTTTGTTGACCAGCACCTTCTTGACAAGGTGGAGGCCATGTTGGCAGCGAACAAGAAACAGCCGATAAAGACTTGGTCGCGCAGGTCAACCATTCTTCCCGAGTTTGTCGGGTTCACTTTCGCTGTGCACAACGGTAGAAAGTTTATCCCCGTCTACGTGACAGAAAACATGGTAGGCCACAAGCTGGGCGAATTCAGCCCCTCGCGGACTTTCGTCGCGCACGCGGGCGATAGAAAGGTGAAAGGAGCCAAATAACCGCCATGGAATCCACAGCTCATTTGAGATATTTGCGAATGTCGCCCCGCAAAGTTGCGGACGTGGCGACTTTGGTGAGAGGCAAGCAGGTAGGCACGGCCATGGATGTTTTGCGTTTCACGAAACGTGCGGCGGCTTTGCCTTTGAGAAAGCTTTTGGAAAGCGCCATTGCCAACGCGACAGACCGTTCCCGCGGTGCTGTTGACGTAGACAAGCTCATCATCAAACACATTTCGGTGGATCCCGGGCCGATTTACAAGCGGATGATGTATCGCGCTCGCGGACAAGGCTATCGCATTCATAAAAAAACAAGCCATGTGCATGTCGTGCTCACGGATGTGACAGCAAAGGCAAAAGGCCGCAACTAAGGAGAATTCATTTTGGGTCAGAAAGTTCATCCCGTTGGTTTTCGTCTCGGTGTCATTCGCACGTGGAACTCGAAGTGGTTCGACGAGAAGAATTATGCGCAATGGCTCTATGAGGACCTGAAAATTCGCGAAAACGTCAAAAAGGCTTTAAACCATGCGGGCGTCTCCAAAGTGGAGATTGAGCGCGCGGCCAACAAAGTCAAAGTCAACGTATTCACAGCGCGCCCAGGAATTGTCATCGGCAAGCGCGGCGCGGGGCTGGAGACGGTGAAGAAGGATTTGCAGAAGATTACAGGCAACGAGGTATTCCTCAACATCATCGAAGTCCGCAAGGCGGAGATAGATGCGCAGTTGGTAGCGGAGAACATTGCGACGCAGCTGGAGCGGCGCATTGCTTTCCGGAGGGCGATGAAGAAGTCCATACAAATAGCGATGAAGTTTGGGGCGAAGGGGATCCGCGTTGCATGCTCGGGGCGTCTAGGAGGAGCCGAAATGGCCCGCTACGAGTGGTACCGGGAGGGGCGCGTTCCCCTCCACACCCTCCGGGCGGACATCGACTACGGCTACGCCGTCGCCAACACCACCTATGGAACCATCGGCTGCAAAGTCTGGGTATGCCGCGGAGAAGTGTTGCCCACGGGGAGCAACCCGGCCAACACACATTTTGCCAACACGAATTTCGCCAACAAAGGGCAATAACACCACTGAGAGATTGAAGCCATGCTACAGCCAGCGCGCACAAAATATCGAAAAATGCACAAAGGGCGCATGCCCGGACTTGCCTACAGAGGCAGCAAGCTCTCTTTTGGCGAAATAGGGTTGGTTGCGCTGGAGCCCGGCTGGGTAACGTCGCGGCAAATTGAGGCAGCACGCATTGCCATGTCCCGCAAGGTAAAGCGCGGCGGAAAAATTTGGATTCGCGTTTTTCCGGACAAGCCCATAACGAAGAAGCCGGCAGAAACCCGCATGGGAACAGGCAAGGGCGGCATTGAATATTATGTCGCTGTCGTAAAACCAGGCCGCGTCCTCTATGAGATGGACGGAACGGCGACGGACTTGGCCATTGAGGCGTTGAAATTGGCTGCTGCGAAGCTGCCGATTGCAACTCGAATTGTACACCGCCAAAGTCAGTCCCTTTAATTGGAGTCATGCCATGGCGACATTGAAAGAATTGCAGGATTTGACAATAGAAGATCTAAAACATCGCGCTCAGGACTTGCGTGAAACGGTTTTTCATAACCGCATGAAGCGCAGGTTGGCGATGGAGACAGACTTTTCCATTCACAAGAAAAAGAAGAAAGAGCTGGCTCGCGTTTTGACTGTCATGAACCAAAAGCTTCAAAAGCTTGAAGAAGTGAGGAAGTCTGCCAATGGCTGAAACGATGGAAACCCAGGCGCCCAAGCGCGCTCGCCCGAAAACCCGGGTGGGGATAGTGACGTCCAACAAAATGCAAAAAACGGTGGTGGTGGCGGTGACGCGAAGGGCGGCACATCCTCAATACGGGAAGGTGCTCAACCTGCGTGTGAAGTACAAGGCGCATGTGGAGGACCACGACTTCCCCAAAAAGGTGACAGTCAACGAGGGTGACAAAGTGTTGATTGGCCAGACGCGTCCCTTGTCCAAAGACAAATGTTGGAAAGTGCTCAAAGTTTTAGAGCGGGTGAAATAGCGAGCTTTCTGCCGCTGAAAGGGTGAGAAAATGATTCAGATGACCAGCCTTCTGGATGTTGCCGACAATTCGGGAGCCAAGAAGCTATTTTGCATCAAAGTTTTGGGCGGCTCGCGCAGACGCTATGCTTCCATAGGGGACATTATTGTCGTTTCTATCCGCGAAGCCTTGCCGAATTCCAAAGTGAAAAAGGGCGATGTGGCCAAGGCTGTTATTGTGCGCACAGCGCAGGAAGTCGGCCGTCCGGATGGAAGCTACATTCGGTTTGACAACAACTCCGCCGTCCTCATTAACAAAGACTCAGAGCCCATCGGCACCCGCATTTTTGGCCCTGTCGCCAGAGAATTGCGCGCCAAGAAGTTTATGAAAATTATCTCCC
>Ga0209737_10004038_pt1 | contig 10312 bp, 11 predicted proteins | sample TergutCu122P3_FD_187284 | JGI IMG/M metagenome (GOLD analysis project Ga0209737, IMG submission 187284) | Cubitermes ugandensis P3 segment gut microbial communities from Kakamega Forest, Kenya - Cu122 P3 (SPAdes) (version 2) | ecosystem: Host-associated > Arthropoda: Insects > Digestive system...
CATCTTCATTTCATCAGACGTCAAAAAAAATGGCGGCAAGGCGAACATGATATACATCGACAAATACAACCAGATAAATTCCGGCACAAAGGGCAAACGCAACTCCCAGGCAAAAAACAGGCAATAAGGACTATCCCGCAGCCCGGCAAGCCAATTGGTCGTCGGATAAATGCTGAAAAAAACCACCCCGACAAGCGCGCCCCACACGACAAAGGTAGCAAAACGTCCTGAAGGCAGCCTGTGCATGATAGCCTTGCTGGTATTAGTTATAGACTGTACAAAGCATGGAGAAGCCTGCCACTCAGCGCCTGTCTGAACGAAGCAGAATCAGCAAGGCGCCGGAACCGCCATCGCATGGTCTTGCCGGACAAAAGGCCAGGACGGAATTGTGCCTGCTGAGCCACAGCCTTGTCAGCGGACGCAAGACCGGTTGCTTGCCGGGCGAAGATAGTCCCTTGCCATGAATCAGGCGCAGGCAGCGTAATCCCCGCCTCCTGCTCTCCTCGAGAAAGTCGCCCAGCAAAAGACGCGCCTCTTCCCGGGTTCTGCCGTGCAAGTCCAGTTCTGCCTGAATCACCCAGCGCCCTCGCCGTAATTCGGAAAGCGTCTTGTAGGGCACGCCCTGTGCCAGAAAAACATCTTCTTCCGCACATTCCAGGGCAATATCCAGATCGTCTGTCTCGGTGAGACTCTCCGCCAGCACCCTCGCCTCCCCAAGCTCGCGCTGGCGGGCAAGCGGCGGTGGCGGCGACGAAAAAGGTTCAACCCTGTCATTCCGTTGCGGCAATACCCCCCGCACAGCCTCCTGCCAGAGCGCCGCATCCCTCGCCGCCAGAGAAGCCCGCACAGCCTCGGCCTCGTCCTCTACCGGGACGCTCGCCTTCGTCTTGAGTGAGACGTCTTTTCGCCGCAGGACGCGAAGCACGGAAAAAGCGGGATGACCTTTAGGGCGGCTCATTCACCGCCTCTTACCTATCTCGCCAGTAACAAAGCCGATGGGTCTCTTGGGCGGTTCTTCTGGCGCAGTCATTAACTGGCGCAACGCCTCGAAAACCTGTTTGAGTTGGATTCTGGTGTTGTGGCTGAAGCTCTCGTGCTGCAAGGAAAGAAGTTCGGTTTTTTGCTCCAGCGCATCAAGTTTGGCGGCCAAAACCTGATTAGAGGCCAGAATTTCGCGCAGGCGCACAAACGCACGCACCACATAAACAGACACTTCGACAGCACGCTGGCTGTTGAGTACGCTGGCTGCCATGATTGCCCCGTGCTCGGTAAAGGCAAGCGGCGGCTTCCTCCTGCCGCCGCGCCCCGGCTTTGATGTCGCAACTTGCGACATCAAAGCGGCATATTCGGCGCTGTCGAGCTGGAGCATGAAATCCGCCGGGAAACGCTCTAGATTGCGTCGCACCTGTTCATTGAGACGGCGGGTTTCAACTCCATAAAGGGCTGCCAAACTCTCGTCGAGTAGCACCTTTTGCCCTCTAACGACAATGATCTCCTGGGCGATACGTTCAACAGGCAGGTTGGCCGTTGCGCTCATTACCGATCTCTCCAGATGTCATTCAAGGCCGCGCTGCTGGCTTACCACTGCCCCAAGCTATCAAGAAAACGCTCGGCATCCAAGGCTGCCTGACAGCCGGTAGCCGCGCTGGTAATTGCCTGTTTGTAAATCTGATCCTGGACATCGCCTGCCGCGAACACCCCGGCGATGCTGGTCTGGGTCGCAAAACCGTGCCTGCCGCCCTGGGTTACGATGTAGCCGTTTTCCATCTCCAGTTGTCCGGCAAAAATCTCCGTATTGGGGGCATGACCAATGGCAATAAAGACCCCCGGAACATCGAGCGTGCGCAACTCATCTTCCTGACGCACGCGCAGCCCGGTCACTCCGGTTGCATCCCCCAGAACCTCATCGACCACCGCTTTCAGAATCAGGGTGATTTTGCCCTCCGCGACCTTGGCGTAGAGCTTGTCCACCATGATTTTCTCGGCGCGGAATTGATCGCGGCGATGAATCAGGAAGACATGGCTCGCAATATTGGCAAGATAAAGCGCCTCTTCCACCGCGCTGCTACCGCCGCCCACTACCGCGACGGGCTTGCCACGGTAAAAAAAGCCATCGCAGGTAGCGCAGGCGGAAACTCCGCGTCCCTTGAATTTTTCTTCCGACTCCATCCCGAGATAGCGAGCCGAGGCGCCAGTCGCAATAATCAGCGCATCACAGGTATAGGTCGCGCTCCCTCCTTCAAGGCGGAAAGGGCGGGTTTGCAGATCGCTAGCCTCGATGTGGTCAAAAACTATTTCCGTCTCGAAACGGCGGGCGTGTTGCTCGAAACGCTGCATCAGCGCCGGGCCCATGACCCCATCGACATCGCCGGGCCAGTTGTCTACCTCGGTGGTCGTCATCAATTGCCCGCCCTGAGCCATCCCGGTGATGAGCATGGGCTTCAGATTGGCTCGGGCGGCATAGACCGCCGCCGTATACCCGGCAGGGCCGGAACCGAGAATGATGAGGGGAGAATGGCGAAGAGGCTTGTTCATGGTGGCACTCGAAAAGTCAAAAAGGAAGGGAAAGATATTTTGCCGCAGCCGCAGGTTCAGAAGAAAGCCCAACGGGCAAAACTCCCAGCAGCGGCGCATCTATGCGCGCTTTCAGCGTTGCGACATTTTGTTCGAAATACGGCATTTCTTCCGTAATGGCATTGGCAATCCAGCCGGAGAGCTTCAAGCCTCGCGCCTCTATCGCCTCAACCGTAAGCAAAGCATGATTGATGCAACCAAGGCGCATCCCGACTACCAAAATCAGCGGCAGCCCAAGAAGAACGGCAAGATCGGCGCTATCGCCATCACTGCCCAAGGGGACGCGAAAACCGCCCACGCCTTCGACCAGCACCACGCCCTTCTCGCTGGCAATGGTCTTCGCGCTCGCCAGAGCCTTTACGATAGAGACGAAATGAATCTCTCTCTTGGCTTCCGCTGCGGCAAGATGCGGCGCGATGGCTGGCGAAAAAAGATAGCTATTGAGGGTTTCTTCCGGCAAAACCAAACTGGATGCGGCGCGAAGCGCCTCCACATCCTCGTTTTTACCATCTGCATCCACCCCGGAAGCAATCGGCTTCAAGCCCAGAGCTGGTAATCCCTCCTTACGGATGCGGTGCAGCAAGGCAGCAACGGCGTAGGTCTTGCCTACTCCGGTATCGGTTCCGGTCACAAAAAAAGCGTGGGTCATTTTTGGGCGTATCCCAGTATTACCTGATAGGTCAGGGGAAGTCCGCGGGGAGTGCGGCGTTTTTCATAGGCTTCTTCCAGTCTCTTCCAGGCATTTCGCCCCATGAGACCGGGACGGCGGGCAGAACCGATCTGGTTTGCCCCCACCGACTTGATGGCAATCATCAGACTTTTCAAATCGCGGTAATGGGCAACGCAAGGCTCGACTTGCAGGCGAATGTTCTGAAACCCCGCCACTTCCAGCGCCTGACGCACCGTCTCCAGCGGTCTGAAGGGCAGGACATGGCGATAGTTGTCGATCTGGGCAAAAGACTCTTCCAACTCAGCAAAGGTTCCGGGAGCAAGACTGGAAAACGCCAGCATCCCTCCCGGCCAGAGGATCCGCCGCGCTTCGCGGCATTGCGCGAAGATGTCGCACCATTGCATGGTCAGGTTGGACCAGTAAAGCCCCACCACTTCGTTGCACAGGGGCAGTTTTTCCACATCCCCCGCCACCCCGAACTCCAGCTTCTTGATGCGGGAGAGCATCGCCTGAGAAAAATCGAGCGCGATCAAGCGCGCCGCCGGAAAACGCCGTCCCAGAACCTCCATGCCAAAACCCGTGCCACATCCGGCATCGAGAATCACCGCCGAAACCAAAGTCGGCGGCAGGCCATTGACCAGACGGGCGCAGATCCAGCGCTGCGCCTTGGAGGCGGTATCGTAAGTATGGGCAGCGCGATCAAAGCTATGTCGCACCGAAGCCTTGGGGGGAAAGATACTCGTTCCTGTGAGCGTCTTTGTCTCACGAGGCCGAACAAGAATGCTCATGACGATTCCTGCAAAAATATAGCGTCTGCGCCCGAAAACGGCGCATGCGCACGTCCGGGCAACAGCCTGAGTCTGGCAGAAAGAAGATTATCCGCCAGCCAGCGCGACGAATCCGGGGAGATGAGAGGATCATTCTCGCCGTGGACTAGAGTGACGGGACAGGTGATCTTCTCCACATCGTGGCGCAAATCAGCCTCATAAAGCCAGAGTAAGCCTGCATCCAGCGCCGCCTGCGGCACGGGTGAAGCATTGCTTATTACATATTCCGCCGTGTTCGCAACAATGTCCCCACGGCAAAAACTTCCAATAAAGCGGGGCAAGACCGCCTCTCCTTCCTGTTTGATGGTACGCATGAACGCCTGCAACTCGGCTGGCGAACGCCCGATACTCCAACCCTCCCGGGAAATAAAACTGGGAGTCGTCGCCAGCAAAAACAGGCTAAGTATACGCTCTGGCGCGGCAATGGCACAGGCCATCGCCAGAATCCCCCCCAGCGACCAGCCACCCAGATGACAGCTTTCCGGCAACTCCTGCAACAGCCTATCCCTTGCGGCCATGAAGTTTCCCGGAATTTCTCCTCCTTCGCTTCCCGGTAAAGGCAGCAATTGCCAAGGGCTGTTTTGCAAGCTTTTTTGTAACGGGCCGCAGCCTACTCCCCAGCCGGGCAAAAAGATATGGGGGGCGTCTCTACACTCTGTCATGCCATCTCCTCGCTCACCTCTCTCAATTCCTTGGCAAGCAGCGCCACATCTTGTTCACTGTGGGCGGCAGAGAGCGAGATTCTGAGCCTTGCCATGCCCTGGGGCACGGTAGGGGGACGGATTGCGGGAACCCAGATGCCGCGCTTTTTGAGAGCTTCGGCAAGCGACACCGCCGTCCGGTTATCCCCGACCAGCAAAGGCTGAATCGCCGTTTCTGAAGGCAGAAGCGGCCACGGCAAACCTTTAAGCGCGCTTCGCAATTGCGCGATCAGCCTGTGCAAGTGGCTGCGCCGCGCATCGCTTTCGCTGATGAGACGGAGGCTCGCCAATGCCGCCACTGCCAGCGCCGGGGGCTGAGCGGTCGTGAAAATAAAGCTGCGAGCCTTGTTGAGCAGATATTCGATTACCGTGTCAGACGCCGCCACAAACGCGCCGCCCACTCCCGCCGCCTTGCCCAGAGTGCCCATCAGGATGATTCTGGGATATGACAACAGGTCGCAGTGGGAAAGACTGCCCGCCCCCCGCTCACCGAGCACGCCGAAACCGTGCGCGTCATCTACCACCAGCCAGGCGTCGTACTTCTCCGCCAATTCGAAAAGATCGGCAAGCGGGGCGATGTCGCCATCCATGCTGAATACCGCATCGCTCACGATCACCTTGGTTTTCGCCCTGCTTTCCGAGAGCATTCTGTGCAACGTATCCAGATCGCCGTGGGGGTAACGCTGCTGACGGGCGCGGGACAAGCGCACGGCGTCGATCAGCGAGGCGTGATTCAGGCGATCCGCGAAAATCTCGTCATCCCTTCCCGCAGCAAGAGTCGGCGTGACCGCGAGGTTGGCGAGATAGCCGCTGGAAAAGGTAAGACAACGAGCAAAGCCGAGAAAATCGGCGAGAGCCTCTTCCAGCATGGCGTGCGGCGCCAAATGGCCGCTGATGAGATGCGAGGCCCCGCTGCCGCTGCCCCAGACCAGGGCGCCATCGGCGAGGGCTTGTGCCAGTTTGGGATGCGCCGCCAGCCCCAGATAATCGTTGCTGGCAAAGGAAATGAATTCCTGCTCCCCTACTCTCACCCGCGCAGAACAGGGCGAATTCAGGACGGTAAGCTGACGCTTCAAGCCCTGCCCGGCAAGGCTTGCCAAGGCGCCAGAGAGGGAGCTTTCAAGAGAAGACATGAGGGGGAATGAAAAATGGGATAAAGAAGACATTTTATCCTGCGATCCTGCGGATGGCGATTGAAGACCGATTCGGCGGTAGGCGGTGCCGCGCACGGCGAATAAAGAACCGACTCAATGGCAGGCACGTGTGGGGGCGGCATTGTCCGCCTGCAACTTCCTGCAAATTTTGTAGGGGCGAAAAAATTTTCACCTCTACACGCACCTATCCATTGAGTCGGTTCTTCAATTGCCATACGCAGGATCAATCGCCGTCCGCAGAACCCGCAGGACAAGGTTAGAATGCAGGTTTTTCCTTTTTCCTTTCTATCATGTCGCTGCCTGACCTGCCCCTTTATCTGCAACGCATCCTGAATGCCAGTGTTTATGACCTGGCGGTAGAGACGCCGCTCGATTTTGCGCCCAATCTCTCAGGCCGGATCGGCAATCGTCTTTATCTGAAGCGGGAGGACATGCAGCCGGTTTTTTCCTTCAAACTTCGGGGCGCATACAACAAGATTGCTTCCCTGCCGCCCGCCAAGCGTTCACACGGCGTCATTTGCGCTTCCGCCGGAAATCACGCTCAGGGGGTCGCCATGTCGGCAGCGCATCTTGGCTGTCGGGCGGTGATCGTAATGCCGGAAACCACGCCAGCGATCAAGGTAGAGGCAGTCAAAAAACGGGGCGGGGAAGTGGTATTGGCCGGAGACTCTTACGACAAAGCCTACGCGCACGCCCTTGAACTGGAAAAAGCGGAAAAACTCAGCTTCGTCCATCCCTTCGACGACCCGGAAGTCATTGCCGGACAAGGCACCATCGGCATGGAAATCCTGCGCCAGAATTCGCGCCAGGAAGGAAAAATTCACGCGGTCTTCGTCGCCATCGGCGGCGGCGGCCTTGCCGCCGGAGTAGCTGCCTACATCAAATCCGTGCGTCCCGACATCCGCGTCATCGGCGTGGAAACCTTCGATGCTGATGCCATGCGGCAATCCATCGCGGCAGGAGAGAGAATCAAACTCCCGCAGGTTGGCCTCTTTGCCGATGGTACAGCGGTGCAGCAGGTCGGCAAGGAGACTTTCCGTCTCTGTCAGGCGCTTCTGGACGACATCGTTCTGGTCGATACCGACGCCATTTGCGCGGCGATCAAGGACGTGTTCGAGGATACCCGCTCGATTCTGGAGCCTTCCGGGGCGTTGGCCATTGCCGGCGCCAAGGAATACGCCAGCCGCAATCGGCTGAAGGACAAGACACTGGTCGCTGTCGCCTCCGGGGCGAATATCAACTTCGACCGCTTGCGCTTTGTCTCCGAGCGGGCGGAATTCGGGGAGCGGCGCGAGGCGGTGTTCGCCGTCACCCTGCCGGAAAAGCCGGGAGCGTACAAGAAATTCGTCTCCCTGATCGGCAAGCACAACATCACCGAGTTCAACTATCGCTACAACCGCCCCGATGAAGCCCATGTCTATGTAGGAATGCAGGTGGCCGGTCGCGCTGAATCGAAACGCCTGGCGGAAACCCTGCACAAACACGGCTATGCGGCGCTCGACCTCTCCGAAGACGAGACCGCCCGTCTCCACATCCGCCACATGGTAGGCGGCCATGCGCCGCAGGTGCGGGAGGGCGGGATGAGCGAGTTGCTCTATCGTTTCGAATTCCCGGAAAGGCCGGGGGCGCTGATGAATTTTCTGAACCAGATGAGCGCGGGCTGGAACATCAGTCTCTTCCATTATCGCAATCACGGCGCAGACATCGGCAGGGTGCTGGTCGGGATGCAGGTTCCGCCAACGGAGATGCGCGAATTTCAGTCATTCCTCGACAAGCTGGGCTACCGTTACTGGAATGAATGCGACAGCGAAGTCTACAAACTCTTTCTGGGATAAACGAGCGAACATGCCCCTCAATACCTTTCCCACCCTCGACCTTTCGCCTTACGCCCTATCCCTGTACGGACTTTTTCTCGGGATGTGCGCCCAGACCTTTGCCTCCTTTTTCGCCCTCACCCGCTGTACGAAGAGGCCTAACCGCATGATCTGGATGGCGTTCGCCATCGCCATGCTTTTCCTGCTTCGGCAACGCTGGGCAGCCCTCGAATTTTCGCTCGCCACCGGCGTCTATGATGTCTTTTCCGCTTTCTGCGACCTGTGCGCCAGCCTGTTCCTCTGCATCGCCGTCATGGGTTTGGTGTGGGGGCAGAGGACAGATGACAGAAGACAGGAATCAGGTATCAGAGGGTAGGTGTAGGGCGGGAATGACGGATTGCTTTGGCGTGGTCGCAGCCTGGACCGTAGGGGCGTTGCGCGCTACGCCCCTACACGCACTGTGCGGGGGGCGCTCAATAATGATTGTCATACCGCGATTCAACTCATTGGCCTACGCCGCTGAGAGCCTATTCGTCCTTTGAGATTTTTCGGGTGAACTCGACGATCTTTCCCGCGAAAAACCAGCCAGCCAAAGCAGCAAGCAACTGGATAACCGCTGCCAGAAGGAAGGCTTCGTCGTGAGAATTGTAAGCGCCGTAATAGTCGTACGCTTGTTGCATTTTGGCATGAAACAGAATCTTCTTAACCAAATGGTAAGCAAGAGAATAGAGCGACCTGAGTATGAAATAGAAGCAAACAATCCGTATGGCAACGGGGAGCAGGTTATAAGCAGTCAGTGGCGGTGACGCATCCTTTTCTGTTTGAATCACGCAGTTGCTAATCTTTCCCGACGCGCGGAACAAGATGGCGCCGATGGTCGCGTATACGATCGGAGATATGAGTAACGCAGAGGGAGAAAGCACACCCACAACACCATTGTCATTTGCAAATAACAAAGCCTGTATATTTCCTGCCAGAGAAAGAATGGCCTGAAAGATCAAATAAAGCCCAAGCAGTTTGATTGCCAGAAGCGTGAGGTTGCGGAGATCCATGATTGTCTTTCTTCATGTGGCTTGATTCTTTACCACCTGTTTAGCGGGATTTTTCGTCAGCAATAACAATAAGATAGCAACTGCGCAGGATTAGTCACCGTCTGCAGAACCCGTCAGGCAGACGCGCGGAAGAGGCGATCCAGTACTGCTTGCCATGCTGGGGTTGTGGGTGGAGTCTCGACGATGATTCGGGCAAGGCCCAGGGCATCCAGTTCGCGCAGGGTGCGATAGAGCGCCTGGGCGTAATCCTCCGGTGAAGACGAGAGACAGCGCCAGAGGTGTTTCGAGTCGGCTTCTGGCTCGCTCTGCCATGCAAGCACTCCCAGGCGCTTGCCGCTTGCTGCTGCCTCTGCCAGTAGTTGGGAAAGTTCTTCCGGCTGACGCAGGGAGAGTGGGGTTGTGGGCGCATAGTGCGAATCCAGTGAGCCGGAGACGCGGGGGGCTGTCATGTTTTCTCCGGCGACAGGGTTTCCTGTTTTCACTCGCATCACCGGATGTCTGCCCAGGACTTTTTCGAGCAAGGGTGCGGCAATGCCGCCGGGACGCAAAATGACCGCGCCCAGACTCTCCAGCCGGGTCAGATCGAGAATGGTCGACTCGATTCCCACCTGACAGGAGCCTCCGTCCAGCACCATACCTACCCGCTCGCCCAGTTCCTCCCGCACGTGTGACGCCAGCGTGGGGCTGATGCGGCCGAAGCGGTTGGCGGAAGGGGCGGCGATTCCGCCTTTGCCCGATTTTTCGGCAAAGGCGTGCAGAAGCTGGTGTGCTATTGGGTGAGCAGGAACGCGCAGGCCAATGCTCTCCTGGCCGCCGGTAACGAGAGGAGATACCCAATCCTGTTTTTTCAGGATCAGGGTAAGCGGCCCCGGCCAGAAGGCGGCTGCCAGCTCAAAGGCCAGAGGCGGAATATCCGCCGCCCAGTTTGTCATGTCCTCGCTTTTGGCGAGATGCACGATCAAAGGATGATCGGCAGGGCGTCCCTTGGCGGCAAAAATTTTGCTGACCGCTGCCGGATTGCTCGCATCAGCTCCCAGACCATAGACGGTTTCCGTCGGAAAAGCCACCAGTTCGCCCGCGAGCAGCAGGGATACCGCTCGCTCGATTTCAGAAAAATCAGTTTCAGACTTCATTGTTACTTGTCGAAAAAATTAATATTGAGTCACCCCGGCCTTGCGTCCGGGGATTCCTCGACCCGTGTTCAATCTGCCGCATCGAGACGCCATCCGGTAAGGGTTGTCTGGTGGCAGGTAAATACCCCCTTTTGTCTATCCGCGAAATAGTGCTTCAGGCAGGAGGCGACGGTGGGGAAAGCCAGATTGTCCCAGGGAATTTCGCTTTCAGGAAAGAGCGCCGTTTCCAGACTTTCCTCGCCTGACATGTGTTGCCCCGCGACCAGTTTGCCGCGATAAAAGACATGTACCTGACTCACGCCCGGCACGTCGATAAAGGCAAACAATTCTGCCGCCTCCATTTCGGCGCGGGCTTCTTCCTTGGTTTCCCGCAACGCCGCTTCCAGC
>Ga0209737_10004039_pt1 | contig 10311 bp, 10 predicted proteins | sample TergutCu122P3_FD_187284 | JGI IMG/M metagenome (GOLD analysis project Ga0209737, IMG submission 187284) | Cubitermes ugandensis P3 segment gut microbial communities from Kakamega Forest, Kenya - Cu122 P3 (SPAdes) (version 2) | ecosystem: Host-associated > Arthropoda: Insects > Digestive system...
GTTAGTCGAGATGTCTCAGTATGGTTTGGAGACCATAGGCCTGTTATGCATGTACAGCCATATTTTTTCCAGGAACTGATAACTTGCACAGAAAACTTCGGCAGAAAAGCAATGTTCACCAAACCATACGTTTTCTTTTCCCAGGTCTAACAGAGACATTAAAATTCCATTCAGGAAAAATTAAGAGCAGAATGAAGTTAGGGAATGGTTGCAATAATTCGGTGCAGAATCTTTTGTCTTCCAGTTGGCTGCCCAAAAATATATGGCTTAAGATATAAAGAAATACAATTTTTCCTCTTTGTATGGGTGTGCAACTTGGTCACTCACACTGAGAGAGGAATTTAGGCTGAGGATGTAAGAGAATAGGGTGCTGAGGATGATACTTGGGCCTAAGAGGTCTGAGGTTACAGGGGAGTGGAGAAGACTACATAATGAGGAGCTTAATGATCTGCACTCTTCACCAAATATTATTTGGGTGGTCAAATTGGGAAGAATGAGGTGGACAAGGCATGTAGCATGTATGGGGGAGAGGAGAAGTGTATACAGGATTTTGATGGGGAAACTTGAGGGTTAGAGACCACTTGGAAGAGCCAGGCATAGATGGGAGGACAATATTAACATGGTCCTTCAAGAAGGAGGATGGTAAGGCATGGACTCCATTGCTCTGGCTCAGAATAGGAACAGATGGTGGGCTCTTGTGAATGTGGTAATGAAACTTTGGGCTCTATAAAATGCTGGAAATTTCTTGACTAGCTGAGAATCTGTTAGTTTCTCAAGGACTCTGCTCTATGAAGTTTTAGTCTAATACAGTCATGCAATGAATCAGTCATTAACTCTACATTTCATACAGCATGGCATAAATACCCCAGACTTCAGGCATACAAAATGCAACCTGAACTTGCCGTATCATTAGAAATGTCTTGAATTTGAAATATGTACTTGGAACTGATCAATCTCACATGCGTTCTTCAGAAAGCACATCTCACACCTGAAATGCAATGAACAACCACAGCCACTGGTAATTCTGAGATAAGAATATCCCCATTCTCTAAATGAGCATGGTATGGATATGTACAGTGTGAAGTCACGTGACAAAGTCACTGATCTTTTGTCTTCTTAGAAATCACATTCAATCATGAAAGTTCTTGGACATGCCAAAAAACATTATGTTCCTACAAAAGAAGAGACCAGCAATTTCATTTTCAGGAAGATGGTGTATACTCTAATTTGTCCTTGTGCTGCAGTAAATTTTGGCTACCTCATTATTGGATAAGAATGGCCAAGAAAAAGAATTCACATGACTCCTGAAATACTGATCATATTATGGATAAAACTTGAATATCTATATATCTGCAGGGCTGTGAAAGGGACACAAATTAATGTGAAATGATTCTGAATAAAAATCCAAAGTATATTGAAACTGCTGTCATGTACTGGCTATGGGCTGGATGGTTGGAAGTTTGAATTCTGTCAGGGGCAAAAGATTTTCCTCTCTCCAAAACCATCCAGAATGGCATAAGACCCACAATGCCACCTATTTAATGGGTACCAGCATTCTTTCTTGGGAGGGTGGCAAGAGGTTTACAACTTGCCTCCATCTAGTGTCAAGCTTAAAAATTAGTGCAGCTCTACATCTACCCCACTATATACCTTCATGGTGTGGTGGACAGAGACAACTCAGCTTTATGTAATTCCCACCAGTAAATACTGGTTTTCCAAGCAGTGTCAATCTTTCTCAAACATTCTGTAATAACAGCATGAAACAGACCATACACATACATTATACAGTCCATACACTCACAAGAGGACCAATGGTAATGCACACCACACACACACACATATTACAAGATAGCAAACTATACCAGAAAATGACGTTTTCATAAACTCTAGTGTAACCCCATGTCCACACTGCATGTTGTGGAAACCTTGGGCCTTATAAGACTACCTGGGAAAAACAAAATCATGTGGTTACCATCTGGCCATTCACTATGCCTGCTATTCTCAGTATTAAGACACAAGGTTAACATTTTCATTTCTTCAGCATGTAGTTAGTTAATACAAAAATATATATATTGCTATTATTAAGATCACAATTCCTACTAAAAATGGATTTCAGTCTTCCTAAAAGTAAAACACATACTTTACATTTACTTTTCTGGTGCAATGCAATATTCTGAAAATCACTGACCATATCTCTCTGCTGAAAGCTGTGTAATTTTTAATATAGTATTTACCAAACTTATCCTACAGGAAAATCTAGTCCACAACTGCAAACACAAAATCCATGTTAAGGCATATGGTACAGTAAGAGGCCACTGTATGTTCCATGATTTTAAAAGACAACATTGTTAAGTAGGAAAATTGTACAGTCAGTCACTGGAAGATATGTTATTGTAAAATCTTCTTAAAAATACAACTACATTGGACACACGTACAAGAGTGAAATGGTCACATTACAATACAGCAAAAAACATGGATGTACAGAGATACTGGAACATAAGTAGGTATATTTTATTTCCATCTGTCATTACTTTGATACCTAACTGAAGTCACCATATAATTCATAGTATAGGCTTTTGAAGTCATGATGACTTTCCCCCTTCATAGGCGTGATGAGTCTGATGAGCTGAAATACAATTGAAAGAGCATCATAACATTGCACTGACAGCACTGATGACAATTTTCAGGAAACCAAGATAACTTTGAATTTTATACTGCACACAGCATACTGACTTAAAACTTCAAGTCCCACCGAGGTAGGCTACCAAAGGGCCATGCTATCTAAGTGACCTGCTACAATAATGTTGAAAGTCATAATAAGTATGTTGCAAAAAATAATATACATGCACTGTTTGTGGTTTCAGTAATGAAATGGTGTGGGTGACAACTACAAAGCTACGCAGATCATGATGCCAAAACTTCATCTGCCATGCCATGTCCTTTCATACTGGAATGCAGTAACTGCAGTCAACTCTAATGCAACTGTGATCATGTGCCAACAAACTGACACATTTTTGTAAAGGTAGACAGATATATACTGAATATACAGCCTTTATGACTGCAAACAGTAAGCATCCTGCAGCACAATCTGAGCACAATGGCAAGCCATGAGCAGCAGTAAGCGCAGTATCCTTTCTGTAGCACAAGTTTTATTTCAGATTTGCAGTTTTAACACCAGTAAACAATTCAGACCATGATACTGACAAAGAAGGAACAAATGAGAATAATTCTTGGGACATTTTGTCTGACAGCAATGGCAAGAAAATGTTAATCCACACATAAAAATTTGGAGAACATAACAAATGTGCAATGGTGTTTTTCAACAACAAATTACTGCCTTACCTTCTGTTTGAAATGAAACATGTGATCAGACACAAAAGACCTTCATTTATATATATATGACCACATTTCACAAAATTCTGACAGTACTAAACACAGCACACCCACAAACACATTTCAAATATATTCTGATTATGAAATCTTCAGAATCATTCATGAGGAAACAAATGTATATGCAACAGAAAATATATGAAAGAAAGACTGAAAACAAAGCAGTATATGCAGCATAGCAGCCAGATATGCAAAACATAATTCTTGTAGTTGTCATAATATAAAAGCTTACTTGATAACTAACAATAAAACCATAAACTCAATCAATCACATATATTTCACAATAAAATATCTACAACATTTATTATATGTTCCTACCACATAAAGTCATAATCTGACAGAACTTAAACTGACAGTATTTATGAAATGCTGCTAAAACTGCACATCAGTATAGAAACACTCCATAGAGTCCATAAACTTCACACAAATTCTGACAAAATATGTGAAGATCTACAGGTCCCAATAGAATGTCTCACAACTGATAAAGCAGTATATGCTTTGCAGGGGCACATATTCTTCAGTGTTTTTGTTAAAGAAAAACCCAACTAGTACAGCATCATCAAGACTTGGGAACAATGCAAATCCAAAAGTGGGCACACAGGCACAGACCTTGCAGACACTGAGCATATGAGCAACATGGCTTTTAAGGGTGTCAAAAGATCATGTCGCAAACTAATAAAAAAAGAACTGCACCAAGTAAATGTAACAGGGTTCTCTGACCCCACGGTCTTTCATCATCTTTGGGCATATTGTAAAAAGGAAATCAAAGGTGTTACTCTAAAACAGGAAACAATTACCAACACAAAATTAAAGAAAGATGTAAAGAGTGTACTGATGGAACCAAGTACTCAACTAGGCAAAAAGTGAAATCAGAATCTACCGACACATATAATTACTTTTGTCCTCTTTAAAAAAGAATCTACATTTTCATCAATTTCTTTAATCCAAACTTGTCTCAAAATAACATTAACATCTTCAGCATGGAATAATTATTGTATATTATCACAACATTGTTAGAAAAGTGCTAAAATGAAAACAAAATGAGATTAAATTAGCCATCCAATCATGAAAATATCTATGAAGTTCATAGAGTTTCATTGTATCCCGACTTTAAAAAGTCTATAATTTGTCTTCTTATTGTATTCAACAATGCTTTTTCAAACACACAACTTGCTGTCCCTGTGAGAATTTAGAGAAACAGTTCAAAATCACTCTTATTTCACCTCCAATAAAGATATTTCGATTGGACACTAATTCTTTCACAGATAAAAAGTAATAATCATTTTCCTTGTATGGTTGAATGTGAATCATGTACGGTGAAACTGGTATAATGAATGCAGTACACAGGTTCTCATAAATATAAACAAATTAAATATTTAAGATAATTTCAAACAGAGGCCTTAGATTACCAGGCATTTGAAGCCATACTATGGTAGACACTCACATTTGTAAAACTCAGTTGTGAAGCTGACGTCTGGAAGAAGCTTATGAATCTTATGCAGCACAGTTGCCTCAGGTGCTAATTCAGCACATACATTCCACACCTGGACCAGATCATCACGCTCCCGCACTGACACTGTCACACCACACACCTCATCTCCTTCTGATACACTGTCACTGAACTGCTCTCCTATTGCTGCCAGCAGCAATTCCCTCCAAACTCGAGTCTATGAACAATGCAACACAACTAATATTAAAAGCACGGTGAAAGTTTACAATACTAAAATTATGGTGACAGAACTGAAAACTAAAAAGTCACAACAAACACAAAAAACAGTGGAACACTTGGTGACTTGCTTCTTCATGTACTACTATTTATAATAGATATGTTAATGGACAATTAAAATAAAGACCAGAGCACAATTAAAAAATTCTTTACCTAACTGGACAATTCAAAATGCTGATACATTAATCATAAAGTGCACTATGTCAAATAAGTAACTAGCAGTTCTTATATATACATTTTCAATAATCATAATTTTATACCACAGAATCGCAACAAATTCAACATATGATCAAAGTTGTGTTATAAAAAAAAAGCTTAAAGAATTTTAAATTTCCTTTTAACTTAATGTTTAGTCCATCCACATTTCATTTGTTTTATAAAGAAAGTATTTTTGACTGAGAAAAAGTATGGACTTCTATACAGTGTAATCATCTATAGGCTCCCTGCAAATGAGTTTGAGGAGTAACAGATTGTTAGTTGAACCAAAATGCCAATGCAGTACAAATAAACAAATTATAGGCAATGCTGGAAATGTTTTTCATCTACTCATTCCTAGTACCATCAAGAAGTTTTCATTACTTACTTACTTACTCCATGGAGCAGAGTCTTTCTTGAGAAGCTGCCTGGTTCTGCAGCTAGTCAAGAAATTCCCCGCATTTTTGGAACCCGAAGGTTCATCACCGTACTCACAAGTGCCCGCCACCTGTCCCTATCCTGAGCCAACTCCATCCAGTCCTCACAACCTCCTCCCACTTCCTGAAGATCCATCTTAAACCCAAATTTCAAAAATCTGTGTCATGTTGTAGTTGGCAGTTAAGACAACAGGATGGCTTCCATGAAAGGTTGATGTACGATCATTCAGAGGGACTGACTGTGATACTGATCAGTATCTGGTTAGTGCAAAAGTTAGAGAAAGATTGACAGCAAGTAAAAAAGCAGCACAGAAGTCTGATTTGGAAAGATTTAATCTCAGGAAGCTAAGTGAGCTGGAGGTTAGAAAACAGTATCAGATGAAGATTTCAAACAGGAATGCATCTTTGCAGAACTTCAGTGATACCAAGGACAAAAATAAGGCTTGGCAAAATATTGAAGAGAATATCACAACCTCAGCTAAAGACAGTCTAGGTCTGTATGAATTAATACAGCATAAACCATAGATTGACTAAGAATGTTCACAATTTTTTGATAGCAGGGAGCAGGACAAAATGCAGCAGTTATATGATCCAAACCAAAGCAATGTAGATAATCTAAACAATGTAAGATGTGAAGCTAGAACTAAATTAGCAAAGGATATGAAAGGGCATATGGTTACAGACTCCCACAGAATTCTAGCTAGGTGGTGGGATCATCAAAGTGGATTTAGACACAACAGATCAACTGCTGATCATATATTCTGCATTCGTCAAATACTTGAGAAAAAATGGGAATACAATGAAGCAGTGCATCAGCTCTTTATAGACTTCAAGAAACCTTATGATTCAGTTAGGAGGGAGGTCTTATATAATATTCTTATTGAGTTTGGTATCCCCATGAAACTGGTAGGCTAATAAAAATGTGTCTGACTGAAACGTATAGCAGAGTCCGGGTAGGCAAGAATTTGTCTGACATGTTTCCTATTAGGAATGGTTTGAAAGAGGAAGATGCTCTATCACCACTGCTTTTCAACTCTGCCTTAGAGTACGCCATTAGGAGGGTTTAGGTAAACCAGGATGGCTTGAAATTAAATGGTACACATCATATATGCCAATGATGTTAATATACTGGGAAGAAGCATACATACTATAAAGTAAAATGCAGAAGCTTTGGTAGTGGCTAGTAAGGAGATTGGACTAGAAGTAAATGCTGATAAAACTAAGTACATCGTCATGTCTCGAGATGAGAATGCAGGATGAAGTCAAAGTATGTAGGCTGATAACAGCTCCTTTGAAAGGGTGGAAGAGTTCAAGTACTTGGGAACAACTTTAACAAATCAAAATTCTTTTCAGGAAGAAATTAAGAGCAGACGGAAGTCGGAATGCTTGCTATCATTTGGTGCAGAATCTTTTGTCTAATAGTTTGGTATCCAAAAATTTAAAAATTAAGATACACAGAACTATAATTTTGCCTGTTGTTTTATATGGGTGTGAAACTTGGTCGCTGACATTGAGGGAGGAATGTAGGCTGAGGGTGTTTGAGAACAGGGTGTTGAGGAGAATATTTGGGCCTAAGAGGGACGAGGTAACAGAGGAGTGGAGAAAACTACATAATGAGGAGCCTAATGAGCTGTACTCCCCACCCAATATTGTGCAGGTTATAAAATCGAGAAGAATGAGATGGGCGGGGCATGTAGCATGTATGGGTGAGGGGAGAGGCATGTACAGGGTTTTGGTGGGGAAACCTGAGGGAAAGACCACTGGGGAGACCCAGGCATAGATGCGAGGACAATATGAAGATAGATCTTCAGGAAGTGGGATGTGGGGGTATGGACCAGATTGAGCTGGCTCAGGATAGGAAAAGGTGACGGACACTTGTGAATGCGGTAATGAACCTTCAGGTTCCATAAACTGGGGGGAATTTCTTGACTAACTGCAGACTGGTTAGCTTCTCAAGAAGGACTCTGCTCCTTGGACTAAGTTAGTAAGTAAGTAAATAAGTAAGTAGGTAAGAAAGTAAGTAAGTAAGTAAGTAAGTAAGTAAGGACAAATTATTTCTCTCAGCTAATGAATGTATATGGGGTTGACGATGTTAAGCAGAGAGAAGTACATACAGCAGAACCACTACTGCCTGAGCCAAATGCCTGTAAGGTTGAGACAGCTACTGAAAAGCTAAAAAGACACATATCACCAGGTATTGATCAAATCACAGCAGAACTGATTAAAGCAGGCATATAACAATTCACTCTGAGATCCATACACTTATTAATTCTATTTTAAATAAAGAGAAATTGCCTGAGGAGTGGAAGGAGTCGATCATTGTACCTATTTATAAGAAGGGTGATAAAACAGATTGTGGTAATGAGAGAGGCATTTCACTTTTGTCAACTACATACAAAATTTATTTAACATCCTGCTGTTAAGGTTAACTTCGTATGCAGAAGAACTCACTGGGGATCATCGATGTGGATTGAGACGCAGCACCTCTACTACTCATCATATATTCTGTATTTGTCAAATACTTCAGAAAAAAGAATGGGAATAAAATGTAGCAGTGAATCAGCTATTTATAGCCTTCAGGAAGGCCTATGACTCAGCCAAGAGGGAGATCTCATATAATATTCTCATTGAGTGAGTTATTCCCATGAAACCGGTAAGGCTAATAAAAATGTGTCTAAATGAAACCTACAGCAGAGTCTTGGTATGCAAACATTTATCTGACATCTTTCTTATTAAGAATGGTTTGAAACAAGGAGATTCTTTATCCCCACTGCTTCTCAACTTTGTTTTAGAGTATGCCATTAGCGGCGTTCAGGTAAACCACAGTGGCTTGCACTTAAATGGTACACATCAACTTCTATTTTATGCTGATGTTATTAATATATTGGGTGGAGGCACACATATTATAAAGAAAAACACAGAACTTCAGTAGTTACAGGTAAGAGGACTGAACTAGCAGTAAATGCTGAAAAGCTAAGTACATGTTCATGTTTTGAGATCAGAATGCAGACAAAGTCACAGTACTAAATCTGACAATAGTTCCTTCGAAAGGGTGGAACATTTCAAATATTTGTAAAAAGCCATAACCAATCAAAATTCTATACAGGAAGATCTTAAGAACTGATTGAAGCCACAGAATGCATGCTATTATTTGGTGCAGTACCTTATGTCTTCCAGTTTGCAATCCAAAAATATAAAGATTAAGATGTACAGAACTATAATTTTGCCTGTTGTGTTATATGGGTGTGAAACTTGGTTGCTCACATTGAGGAAGGAATGTAGGCTGAGTTTGTTTGAGAATAGGGTGCTGAGGGGAATATTTTGGCCTGAGAGGGATGAGGTAACAGGGGAGTGGAGAAGACTACAAAATGAGGGGCTTAATGACTGTACTCCTCACCAAATATTATTCAGGTGATCAAATAGAGAATAATTAGATGGATGGGGCATGTAGCACGTATGGGGGAGAGCAGAGGTGTATACAGGGTTTTGGTGGGGAAACTGAGGGGAAGAAACCACTTGGTAAACCCAGGTGTTGATGGGAAGATAATATTGAAATGGATCTTCAGGAAGTGAGATGGAGGGGTATGGACTGGATTGATCTGGCCTAGAATAGGGACAGGTGGTGGGCTCTTGTAAACTCGGCAACAAAATTACGGGTTCCATAAAATGCACGGAATTGCTTGACAAGCTGCAACTGGTTATCTTCTTAAGAAGGACTCTGCTCCATGCAGTAAGGAAGTAAGTAAGCATTAGGTTAAGCAAAAGTGCTTCCTGTCTTTTGGAATAGCAGGCAGATTGAATCTCCAGTTTTATAAACTCACTTGAATGGGCACAGAAGTAGGTGCTGTAATGCCATATGTATTTGTATGTAGGCCAATAAAACTGAAAATATTATGATAAGGTGTCCCTTTCTTCACATACTCCCCAAAGATAAGTTTCCATTTTCACACAAGCAGAAAACATGCTGATATGATGACTGTACCGTATCCTTTTTAAAGCATTTCAGGCGCCACATGCCTCCTTGCTGGTTATAGGACTCCTCCCACAGTGGTTTGTGCTCATATCTCATCAAGTGATAACTGTACCGCACTTGTAAATCACCTGCACTTGGAATATTGTTATATACAGCCCAGAAACCCTGTACTGAGGTGACAGTGTAGATTTTCTTTAGTGTTGCCTGATATTCAGCTGCTGTAGATCCTGGAATTGACCTGAAACATTGCAAAAACAATACTTCCAGCATGTTTAACCCTTTGCCGGCCCTAACATACTAAACCGTACTGGATTTAAATGCCGCCTACTGGTCTAAACGTACTGAAACGTACTGGTTTTTCTCTTCGCAACTCTACTGCGTTGTGTGAACGAAATAGTAGCTCTCTGTTGCCTAACGTGATGAAATCACTTAGTACGCATATCTGCATGTGTATAACCACAATACAAGCATAGGTCATGGAGATTCAAGTTGGAATGTTAGTCCCTTGCTAAGGGCTCAGTCGAGGTTGAAATAATGTAACCGATCAAGTTTCATTGTTAGAATCTCGAACTGAGCAATGGTTGTTTAGC
>Ga0209737_10004040_pt1 | contig 10311 bp, 6 predicted proteins | sample TergutCu122P3_FD_187284 | JGI IMG/M metagenome (GOLD analysis project Ga0209737, IMG submission 187284) | Cubitermes ugandensis P3 segment gut microbial communities from Kakamega Forest, Kenya - Cu122 P3 (SPAdes) (version 2) | ecosystem: Host-associated > Arthropoda: Insects > Digestive system >...
ATGCCTCTTTAGTGAGCTTACAAATATCTCTTGTTCTGTATCTCAGGAGCGGAAACGCCTGTTTTGTGATACTGCTGAAAACAATTTCGCCCTTCTCACCATATGGTAATACTTCACCCGTATCCGGATTTATGGTTTCAGCAATAAAGTGATCCTCATTGATATGCATACCGGACTGTTCAGAGCACTCAAATGAAACGCCCGGACCCATCATTTCCGTAAGACCATAGATATTATACGCTTTAATGCCTAACTTTTCCTCCAGTCGTGAGCGCATTTCGTCACTCCATGCCTCTGCACCGAAAATACCGGCTTTTAACTTGATTTTGTCACGTAAACCTGATTCCTCGATAGTTTCGGAAAGATATTCGGCATAAGAGGGTGTACAACACAAAATCGTCGTTCCAAAATCAGTCATAAAACGAATCTGACGATCCGTAAAGCCGGAAGACATCGGTAAAGTAAGACAGCCGATTTTATGCGAACCGCCATTTAAGCCCGGACCACCGGTAAAAAGACCATAACCATATGCAACCTGAACAACATCATTTGACGTGCCACCGGCAGCAGCAATAGCACGCGCGTTACAGTCCTCCCATAAGTCGATATCGTGCTGAGTATGAAACGCGACAATGGGTTTACCTGTTGTGCCACTGGTTGATTGAATACGCACAGTATCCTCTAACGGCATAGCAAGCAAGCCGTATGGATACGCATCACGCAGATCATCCTTTGTCAAAAACGGCAGTTTGTGTAAGTCCCCCAATGAATTGATGTCATCAATAGACACACCAATACTGTCCATTTTTTTTCTGTAGAACTCTACATTATCCCAAACATGCCGTATCTGACGAAGAAAACGCTCATTCTGAAGCCGGGTTATATCATCCCGGGACATACACTCATATTCTTTTTGATAATAATTATTAACCATACTATTTCTCTTTTTATTTATTCGGAGTTCGGAATTAAACTAAACATACTCCTTAGCATTTTTCCTGCCCATTTCAAATGCGACTTCATTTACAGGATAAAGTTTTGAAGGTAATGATTCACGTATAGCTTCTTTCCACTCTTGCTCTGTAAAATCTTTTTCAAACTCCGGAAGAGTTGAGATAGCACCGATCATTGCTACATTAACAGCATGCAGCGTTCCTGCTTCCAGAGCGATTTTTTCAGCATCGATTGCCAGGACACGTATGCCGATACCTTTAAGGTATTCTTCGATACCCTGCGGATATTCCGCCGCGCCGATAATGACAGGCATTGGGTCAATCATTTGGGTGTTCATTACCACTACACCACCTTGCTTTAAATATGAAGCCCCGCGCAACGCTTCCAGTGCTTCAAAACCGAACACGACATCAGCGTCACCTCTGAAGATAACAGGTGAAGCTACAGTGGTTTTGGAATAACGCACGTATGTTTCAACACTGCCTCCCCGCTTTGACATACCGTGAACTTCAGAAGCCTTTGAATCATAACCTTTTGCCATTGCAGCAATCCCGATTATCTTAGCCGCTGTAAGCGCGCCCTGTCCGCCTACACCCATAATTAATAAATTCATACTCATTGTCCTACCTCCCCTTTGGTATGCATGGCATCAAATTTGCATAGTCCCGCACATACACCGCAGCCGGAGCAGGCAAGTTCATTAATGACTGCAACTCTTTTGCCGGCGGCATTATCGCGCATGGTAAGAGCCGGACAACCGATTTTTACACAAATAGCGCAAGATACGCATTTATCATCGTTTACTGTATATGGTGGTTTATTCTTAAATTCTTTTAATAATCTACACGGTCCCTGAGTGATGATTACCGATGGTTCGTCTATTGTCAGTTCTTCTTCAACTACTTCACGGAACCGTTCCAAATCAAAAGCATCTACCGGAACTACCCGTCGTACACCTATTGCCTCGCATAACTTCACCAGATCAAGACGGTGGGTCTTTTCACCTTTTATAGTTATGCCGGTTGCGGGATGATGCTGCTGACCGGTCATACCTGTTGTATAGTTATCTAATATGATAATTGTTGATGTACCTTTGTTGTACACAAGGTCAATTAAGGAAGTTATACCACTGTGAACAAATGTCGAGTCGCCGATAACACCAACAGTGCGCCTTGCGAAATCCCGGCCCGCACCCATTTCCATACCATGTGCCATCGATACACCCGCACCCATGTCAAGCTGTGCGTCCATTGCGGATAATGGCGGAAACGCGGCTAATGTATAACAGCCGATATCTCCGGAAATCACTAAATCTAATTTTTTAAGGACATAAAAGATTCCACGATGTGTACAACCGGCACACATGATCGGCGGACGAACCGGCGTTGCGGGAGCCGATGAAAAATCATAAAGCTCAGTATCAATACCCAAAATCGCTTTTTTCAACATTGCGACTGAATATTCAAAGGTCAATGAGTTGGGGAAGCACTCTTTACCTTTTACCGGGAGCCCTATTGCACGGCAATGCTGCTCAATAAAAGGATCCAGTTCTTCAATAACATAACAAACATCAACTTTCGAAACGAAATCCGCCATCAGTTTATCCGGAAGTGGGTAAACAACGCCTAGTTTTAAATATGAAGCATTCTCACCCAAAGCTTCCTTGGCGTATTGATACGCAACTCCTCCTGCAATCACTCCGATACGCTTGTCATGCATTTCTACTTGATTTAAATCGGTTGTATTCGCCCACTGAGCAATTCGCGCCTGGCGTGCTTCAACAGCTACATGCCTTGGTCTTGCGTTTGCCGGAGCCATGACGTATTTTTCACTGTTCTTTTCATAGTTTATGAGCGGGACCTCCTTACGGTCTTCGATTTCAACCAAACCACGCGAATGACAGGTCCTGGTACAGAGCCTGAGAAGAACCGGTACGTCAAAATCCTCACTCAGTTCAAAAGCGCGTTTTAAATAGTCCTTACATTCCGCACTGGTTGATGGTTCAAGCATCATGACCTTAGCTGCTCTGGCATAATGACGGCTATCCTGCTCATTTTGTGAGGAATGCATGCCCATGTCGTCAGCTACACAGATAACAAAACCTGCGTTGACACCTGAATATGAAGCTGTGAACAGGAGATCAGCCGCTACATTCAGCCCTACATGCTTCATTGAACACATAGCGCGTGCACCCGCTATTGAGGCACCCATCGCGACTTCGGCGGAAACCTTCTCATTTACTGCCCATTCAGAAAAAATCTCATCATATTTGGCTATGTTAAAGATAATCTCCGAACTTGGGGTACCCGGGTACGCTGCGGCAACGCGAACGCCTGCTTCATAAGCACCCCGGGCAATGGCTTCATTGCCTAATAGAAACTGCATATTAGATTTTTTCATCTGTTCCTCCACAACAATATTTGAATGGGACATTTTAGCATGATTTTCAGCCATGTGTCAATTTATTTATTTATTAACACATATTTAATTTGTTTAAATTGCATTATGAAGAAATTCCTGTTATTATGTTTGAGATAATTCATAATGCATAATTATTAAGTAGAATATAAATTATGAATTATGAATTAAAAATTATGAATTAAAACAAACGGAGGGTACAAGTAAGTGAATATTCTGATAAAGGATATACTGACCGTTCTGCCTGATGGAACAAAGACATGCTCTATTTATGTAAGTGATGGTAAAATCGCAGGGATAGAAACCGTTCCCCGGGGGTTTAACGCGGATAAAACTATCTACGGCTCAGGTAAAATGCTGATACCCGGGCTGGTTAACGCGCATACACATGCATCGATGACCATATTACGTAACTGTGCAGATGATCTATTGTTTAATGAATGGCTGTTTGAAAGGATTTTTCCTCTTGAAGAAAAACTGACCGCTGATGATTGTTATTGGAGTATGATGCTGGCTATTACGGAAATGCTGCGTTCCGGCACTACGTCATTTGTTGATATGTATTACTACATGGACATCCTCTCGCAAGCGGTCGTTGATTCCGGCATACGGGCTGTTTTATCACGTGGCTTGCAAGGTGACGCTTCCGACCCGGCTGCAGGTGAAGAACGCTTACAGGAAGCTCTTGATGCCATAAACAAATGGAAGGGTCATGATAATCTATCCTATATGATCGCGCCGCATGCCCCTTATACCTGTGATGATGAATATCAAAGGAAAGTCGCCGCAACAGCTAAAGAATATGGACTTCCCATCAAAACACATCTTTCGGAAAGTCTTGCCGAAATTGAGACGATTCGCGAAAGATATGACTGTTCACCTATTGAACTTGCCGATAAAACCGGGCTGCTTGACAACAAGACCCTCATCGCGCATTGTGTACATGTAAGCGACAGCGATATAGAGCTTATGGCAAAACGCGGTGTAAGTGTCGCTACAAATCCCGTCAGTAATCTGAAACTGGCTAACGGTGTGGCTCCTGTGCAAAAAATGATCAAAGCAGGGATCAATGTCGCTCTCGGAACCGATGGCGCAGCAAGTAATAACTCACTTAATATGTTTAGAGAGCTTTCTGTACTAACGCTTATCCACAAAGGTGTTAATCATGACGCTCTGGCAATAACGGCAAAAGAAGGCTTTACAATTGCCACAAAAAACGGCGCTCTGGCTATGGGACGTACCGATCTGGGTGAAATAAAACAAGGAAATATCGCTGACCTTGTGATACTCGACCTCGATCGCCCGAATATGCAACCGCTGAATAATCCCGTCGCGGCACTTGCATATTCCGCAAATGGCAGTGAGGTTGAAACAGTAATGGTCGGTGGTAAAATTCTGATGGAAAACAGACAATTCACTACGATCGATTCTGATAAAGTCAAACATAATATCTCAAAGATATGCGAAAGGATAGGATTATAATTATGAAAGTGAGTGTAAAAAACGCCGGTAAGGAACTACAAATCGCAGACCACACAAACACTGAAAAAAGTAAAAAACACAAGAGTAGCGTACGTGATGTCAAGCTTGCTCCGGCAGGTGAGAAAAAAATCAATTGGGCATGGCGTAATATGCCTCTCTTACACGCGATCAGAGCTGATTTCGAAAAAACAAAACCATTTAAAGGTATCAAGGTGACCCTGTCTGTACATATGGAAGCAAAAACCGCCTGCCTTTGCCGTGTTCTTGCCGCAGGTGGTGCCGAAATGTATGCGACCGGTTGCAATCCCCTGTCTACTCAAGATGACGTTGCCGCCGCCTTATCAGTCGGCGAGGGCGGAATATCCGTCTATGCCTGGCATGCTGCCACATCTGATGAATATGAGTCTCATTTAAAAATGGCACTTGAATGCGGTCCTAATGTAATAATCGATGACGGTGGAGATCTTATTAATCTGATGCACACAAAACTACAGCACCTGATTCCCGGAGTTTACGGAGGCTGTGAAGAAACTACAACCGGCATTAAGCGGCTGTATTCCATGGCAAAGGAAGGCTCACTTAAATTCCCGATGGTCGCTGTAAATGACGCGCAATGTAAATATATGTTTGATAACCGCTACGGTACCGGTCAGTCCGTTTGGGACGGTATTAACCGTACAACCAACCTGATAGTAGCGGGCAAAAATGTTGTTATCGCGGGTTATGGCTGGTGTGGCAGAGGCATAGCCATGCGCGCGCTTGGTTTCGGAGCGAAAGTCATAATCACTGAAATAGACCCTGTTAAAGCGCTGGAGGCTATGATGGATGGTTTCAGAGTGATGACGATGGATGATGCCGCTCCTATCGGTGATTTGTTTATCACAGCAACCGGATGCAAGGATGTAATGATTGAACGCCATTTTGACAAACTTAAAGACGGCGCGATAATGTGTAATGCAGGTCACTTTAATGTTGAAGTTGATGTAGCCTGGCTTGATAAGAATCACGAGAAATTGAATACAAAACCGAATATCGCAGGATATAAACTGAAAAACGGAAAAACAGTTTTCGTTATAGCCGAAGGTCGTCTGGTTAATCTCGCCTCGGGCGACGGACATCCTGCCGAAATAATGGATATGAGTTTTGCCATTCAAGCACTGTCGGCGGAATATCTCGTAAAGAACCGTAAAACACTAAAACCCGGTGTCATTCCCGTACCATCCGAGATTGACCTGAGCGTAGCACACAAAAAACTCGCAGCATGCGGCTTATCAATCGACAAACTAACACCCGAGCAAGAAAAATACCTATCCAGCTGGCTGTTATAATTTAACCCTGTTCTTTCCGGGTTTTAGACTTGCAATAGGACCAACCACAGAAGTCTTAACAACCGTATCAAAATAATCTGTGTCAATCACCAACGGACTGCCGTCGGGATTCTCAAAATCAGCATCTACAATACGGACTCTCCCAAGCGATGCTGTATTCAAAGGTGGATGGACAAATGTATCAAAATCATCCGGAAGTGTAATATTTAGATAAACACCATCATCCATCTCTTCGATTTTATATACAGCGTTAAAGTCAGGCATCTCATAACGATCCGTTTCACGGGAATATGGCTTAGCTTCACCTATATAAGCATTTTGCGCGATATAAACAGGTTGCTCCATTTCATTAAACAGATTATGGTCACCCGGCGTTACCCTATGCTTTTTATCAATTTCTTCAATATACTCCTCAAGTGACGCCGGATAGTTGTCATACATAGAAGTACCGATCTCACTAGCCATACTACTGTGCAGTGCGTCAAGCTGCTTCCCACCGTAAACAAATAGATTTCTATAAAACCGGTCATCGCCGGTGTATATAATAGCAAACCCTGCGACATCCGTACTATGTGCAGTATGATAGGGTGTCGCTCTTTCAAGTTCTTTTTTAACAACCATCATTCCGGCAAACAGATTATTTACATACGCTCCGCCTTGAGCCCAGTTAATAAGTGCCGAACTGAAAATATTATTGTCAACAAGATAAGGACCATGACTGACCTCAACATAGAAATCAACAACATTATTATAAAACAGATTCTTACTTACCCGTGTCCCCTGTGCCTGCCAATCCAGCCAAATCGCCATAGAACAATCGTGTATACGATTGTGGACTATCTGCACATCAAGTGGCGCATGCAACTTTATACCGGCAATTTCCCACCCCAGGAATTCGCGTTTTATTCCGATATTATATATATGGTTACTGTTTATTTCACTGAAGACACATCCTAAATGTCCAACGATTCCATTTTGACCGCAATCATAAATCACATTGTTTCTGACAATATGGGAGCCTATATTTTCCTTGGACCATCCTATCTTAAAAGCAGTAAATACTGACTCAAGCTGATACTGATAGCCGGGTTTATCCTTACGGAATGTACGGAAATTATGACCGGTTGATGCTTCTTTACCCAGGCTGATGCCACTGCACTTTGCATTATGGATAATATTATTCTCGATTATCCAGCCGCGACTCCAATGCGGACCTATGAGACCCGGTTGGTCTGCTGTGGGGGGTGTCCAGGGTGTAGCAGCCTGTGCCATCTCAAATCCTCTGACCGTGATATAGTTGATTCCTGAAATCGCGGGATAAAAGCAGCACTTACGGACATTGATTTCGACAAGCTCTTTGTTTGGATCGGCTCCGTGGAAATTAGCGTAAATCACGGTTTCCTGTTCATTAACAACAGAAAACCACTTATACTTCGTCTGCTCAGTATCCTTTACCGGTACCATAATTTTTGCCCATTGATCATATGCTTCAAAATGCTTTTTCCCCGCTAGTACCGCTTCATAACTTTCCGCTTCATAAAAAGACATGCCATTTAAATACACATCTCCTAAATGAACATAGCGACCAACAGGAGCGATGATCCAATCCCCGATAATACGTTCCTTATATGGATTAAAGTCCCCGAAAAAGTCATTGGACAGCGTGACCTTCCAAACAGTTCCTTCTACATTTTCCCATGACTTAATACACTCCGAGCCTTTAACAACAACCTTTTCACCATCCGCAGCTTCATATACGATCCGGCGGGAATTACTCAAACCACCCTCACGGGGTCTTACCCATTCCCTGTATTCTCCCTCATGAACCACAACACGATCTCCCGCTCGTGCTGCTTCGGCTGCAGCACCAATCGTAAGAAACGGACTATCCGCAGTTCCTTTATTCGCATCCGACCCATTCTTGGCAACATGATAGATATTACTCATTACAAAACTCCTTATATTATTCCGATATTCCTTTTCTCCGCTTTTTAAAAATTATTAAATATGTTAAAGCACCAAAAACAACAGGGACGATAACTAATACGGGCAGCCACAAAAATCTCATAAAATCTATAGTATCGTCAGTTTCATCTAAAGGAGATTTCCCTGAAGAACCATATGTATTGTCACCAATCGTAAGCACATGACTGTAAACATGACCGTAACCGCTGCTTTTATATCCTTCCACACATAAGGCAACCTCATATAATGTACCACTCATATCCATGCCGAATTCTTCCCAGGCTTTAAAATGCTCATGAAGTGTGATAGTTCCCTCAGTTCTTTTTTCGGCACGCACACTAAAGTACTGCTCAAAAGTCGCTGTTCCTACAATTGATGGTTGCCCGGTTCGAGTAGCTACATACACATCATATGTGCCGCCATCTACTTCAATTTTCCCTTGATGACCAACTCTGCCGGGCGGTTTATATGAACCATAATTATCGACTACATAAAATTCGATTAACGGATCTTTAGTCCAGCCATAAACACATAGATATGATACATCACCTTTTATTATGTCATGTATGGCTCCATATTCTATCGTTATGTCTCCATACTCTTTATAGGTTGAAACATTACCCAGTTTTTGTCCGGTTCGAAACAGGACATTATAAGCATCATTCCATTCCCCGATAAATGTACCGGGTCCGGTTATAGTCATTTTAACATCATCGTCATCATATTGCGTCCATAACTCAAAATCGAATCCACTGTTGTTACCCAGTGTACTTTGTGTAATAGTTATATTCGCAGAAGCTGTAAATGCAAAAGATAAAGCTGATAACAGTATCAATACCAAAAAAATTCTAATAACCTTAAACATTTATTATTCCTTTGACTGTTTTTTCATAATAATACATCAAATCATTTATATAATGCAAGTAAATATGTTACATTAAGAAGGGGTTGCTGCAAAATAACCCCTTCTTTTGCTTCGTCATTTTAACCATACAACTTTGTTTAATTTGACATATATCTTTTTATTGCTTAGTGTTGCAAATATGTAAACTTTATGTTAACATACTTGTAACACTTAATAGAAACCGGTTTCGATACACTTTTTTATGTCAAACCCGCAAGAATGATTGAATGTAACACATTACTAAATGTGTAACATATATTAAATTTAAAAATGGAGGATTCAAATGAAAAAAGTTCTATGCTTACTATTGGTAGCCGTGATGGTTCTTAGTGTTGTCGCGGCATGCGGCGGCAATGAAGCTGCACCGGCACCCGCTCCCGCTCCGGCACCCGCTCCGGAACCGGCTGCACCGGCACCCCCGACAGCAGATCGCGAGCCTGAAACCACAGTTATGGGTGAAGGCGATAATGTGCTCAACGTCTGGTCGTTTACAGATGAACTTGGACGTATGATCGAAGTATTTATGCAAAAACGTCCCGATTTGGCTGAAAAGTATACAATCAACTATACTGAGATCGCAATGGCAGATCAGGCTTATGCCACAGCACTGGACATGGCTTTATTAAACGGCGAGGTTGATTTATTTGCTGCAGAGGAATCATTTGTTCTCAGATATACACAAGGTGAAGCCAGTCATTTTGCAGTGCCCTACTCTGCATTGGGTATTGCGGATATCGAAGCTCAAATGCTCGCCAGTGAAATCGCTCCTTATTCAATTGACATCGGCAGAAACCCTGCCGGTGAGGTTGTAGCCCTTGGTTTCCAGGCAACAGGTGGTGTATTTATCTATCGCCGTGACATCGCCGAGGAAGTCTTCGGCACAGATGACCCTGACGCAATCGGAAAAGAAATCGGTCCCGGCTGGACTAAATTCATGGACGCAGCTTCAAAACTAAAAAGTGCCGGTTACGCAATCGTAGCAGGACAAGCGGATGTTTACCGTGTTGTTAACGGTGGTAAGAATAATGCCTTTATCGATGCGGATGGTTATCTGTACATAGACCCGGATATCGACGCTTTCATTGACATGGCAAAAGTCATGTATGAAAACGGATATCATAATTCAGCCCCTGCATGGCAGGATGCCTGGTTTGCCGCAATGGCAGGAAACAGTACTCCGCAAGTATTCGGTTACTTTGGTCCGGCATGGCTTATCAACTATGTTATGGCAGGTAACTCCGGCGACACATATGGCAACTG
>Ga0209737_10004042_pt1 | contig 10304 bp, 5 predicted proteins | sample TergutCu122P3_FD_187284 | JGI IMG/M metagenome (GOLD analysis project Ga0209737, IMG submission 187284) | Cubitermes ugandensis P3 segment gut microbial communities from Kakamega Forest, Kenya - Cu122 P3 (SPAdes) (version 2) | ecosystem: Host-associated > Arthropoda: Insects > Digestive system >...
GTGACAATACCAGAGGCTGTAGTAATACAATTTGTCCTCCTGAGGATGAGCAGCGTGCTGCTCGAAACATGTTGAAGATCGTAATGTAACATACAGGTTGTTGGAGAATAAAGGAATTGTGCATTAAGTTGGTAATTTGAAAAAGTCTATACTATGATGAACGGTCAAAAATACATCAAATCATTCTATTGGGTTTAGAATACATAAAAGTTGTCACATAAATTTATTTTTATGTATGCCTCAGTCATTAGGACTGTGCTATGTTCACGGAATCTAGCTTCCTCGATTAGCTTGCTGCATAATGTGCGATGAGGTCACTGTAGTCGATGTTGGATGCTGCTGCTTTCTCGATGGACTAATGAGAGGGTTTACCCAGCCTCTCCTAAGCCTTAGTTGGCCTCAACTGATTCTTATTCTTTTCCGATTTTAATAACTTCGCTGTCCATTCGTCACAATAACTGGGAATCTTAACATTATCCTGTCAGCCATTTCTATTTGGTGAGTAGCCTGCTAATGATTTTCTAATCAGAAGGATTTGAACTGCTGTATCAGTCTCTTCAGAGATGATTTCCCGTAAAATTCTAGATCTGTATAGAAGTTCCACGCTGTTTATGTTGTAAGAATCTCCACCAAAATATGCAATGTGCAGTTTCACACTGCGCTCTAAGAAATTCTTCTTTCATATTTCTGAGTTTCTTAGTTCGTGAAGAAAGCCGAAATTATCAGAATTTTCATTCATTTTTGCAAATCTTATAGTAACTGCTATGAGAGCTCCATCCACGATTACTAGAAAGTACTCAGTTTTAAAACTTTGTCGGCATAACTTTTTATCACATCCCTGACTGTTGCACGAGGTTTTTTGAATATTGTTCCAACGTCCACTGCAGAGGCTATTCTAATGCTGCAGTCTTGGTGAAGGTATTTACCTTTTCTCTGTATATTTACAGAAAAGTATCTAGTAATTTTATTTTCGTATATTAACTTACATTTCGCAAGAATCAACTCTCTTACTTACAGTACTCACGGAACACAATATATCATGCCACATAACATTTCCTGCAAGATATTGAAATCTTTTGTGCCCGCATTTTGCTACGGATTCAGTTTCACTTTTCGCTTTCGAGACGTCGGAATTTTCGGCGACAGAAGGCAAGGCATTCTTGATGTCGTGTGTCTGGTAGAGGATTGCTTTACTCTGTTTACGTGGCATTCACCGCTGGTGTCAAAGAGAGACTTTGAAGGTAAGTAGGATACGTTGTCTTCAATAATTGCCACCGATTCGACGAAGCTACGAATGTCGTTTAGGTTCTCTGGATTATTCCGAGAAGTGACGTGGCATTTGAACAACACAGTCCAATGCCAAGTTTAATTTATGGAAGTCCAGCAGAGTGGAAAAATTTCTTGAGTCAGTGTGGAAGATGCGCGATTATACGCTCTTTACCTGAACCTTCGTGTTTAGAATCTAGAAAAAAATACCTACAATACACAGGTGTTTAGGTAACTTTCGGTACAGAAAACTGTGCTCTGTGCAGAAGTCTTCACGTGTCCTCGAGTCTGAAAATTTAAGCCTGTTTCCTTCATTTTTAATATCTCTTCCATTTCTAAGTTAAAATACATTTTTATCTCGGACACATTGAATATAACGTTGTTAATAAATTTTCATACCACGCATGTCAAACTGAGAGGCCCTTCGAAACGCGAAGCCGAAACATTATCTCCGCCCATCCCTCCCTAGGGACGTCACTGGATGAAAGTGTTTTATTTAACGACACATTGGTCCTAAGAGAATTAAGTAAAAATGTGGAGCTCTGATGGAACAATATTGAGAGAAGAAGAATGCTCGGAGAAATCCTGTACCAGCGCCACCACTTCCTTCACAAAATATTCCAAACGTTCCTCCAGACGATAGGCCGATTACTAACAGCATTGGACGTAGCGCGGTCCCCATGAAGTAGCATCACTTATAAGAGCTAATAGTTGTTTAACTACTCAAGAAACTGTCAGTTTCATACTTCATAAATCTCATCACCCTAATATGGTTTGGTAAGGAGTAAATTTACAAACTGTGAACCTTCTTATGCGATTTTCTCTGTCCTGACACCTTCTTCGCTTTAGGTCCAACTAATTCTCTTCGCACCATCTTCCTCTACGATAAGAAATTATTAATTTTCACCCCATATTTTAACCAATAATTTTTCCATATTGTAGGGAGGCGAATTTTGTATCCTTAAACATTATATCCAAAATTATAATTTTGTACACCTTAATTTGTAAGTCTGCAGATAGCGGACCTGAAACCAAAGACTATAGACTGAATGACAGCAAAGGCATTAGCGGTTTATTTAATACTCGTATGCCTTATTTACAATAATAACATTACAGTCGTCTATAACCGTACTGACAATTTGTTGAACAGTATATCTATATTTGTAATGGTAAAATTGTACTATCTACAGATAAATCGAATATGGTTAGCCGTGTAAGGTGCGGATTCATCAAATAAAATACAAAACGAAGGGGTGTGATGGTAAATGAGACCTGAGATTCTGATGGTGTTGAATAAAAAGACTGTCTTCTTCCGGAATGTGACACCGTCTAGTTAAGTGCGCGTACGTGTTATTATGTAAAGTGCAATCCGAAATATGAAACCCACCGTGTATTGGTTTTGTTGATGAATTTATTGAGGGCCTGAATTACAAAAATGTATCAGCTCCTTTAAAGCCACGACAAATTTTCGGTAGCCATAAACGTTCTATATGTATAATATTGCTGGTGATTTTGATGATGCTGATGTTGATATAGTGTGGCGATATATGCAATGTTGCATTTATCTGCAACGGAATTATCACGGGTAAAACCTTTCGGCTGATCTTTACTTTAATATTCACGCCGGTCTGTTACCACTCGCGTAAAATGAAATAAAACACCATCAAACATAACTTGTTACGTGCGTGTCCATTAATTAGGATATTGTAGCCTGAAAGTGTTTCGACCATCTACTTGATTATCCGTAGGCGAAACATTTGTATAAAGATACGGTACGAGGTTACGTTTACTAAGAGTCGCAGAATTTATGTGGCGGCTCATTTCACCACTCAAAGGAGAATTATGCTCATCAGACTTTTCCCAGTATGACATTAGTTTTGTTGGCTCACGTTCCCGGTCATATGAAATGAAGTCCCTGCACGCAGGCTTCGCGCCTACCCATGCCGTTTATTTGCTCCACTCCAGCCTATGTAAGGCAGAAGTTACATTAAACAGCCAGGGGATGTAGCAGTCTGTCTAAATTATGTTATTTAGACATACTCTTCAAAATACACGTATGTGAATATATACAAAAAAGAGGACGGGAAATAAATCAGAGAATAAGTATGTCCTTTTTTAGGCCAGTTCGCAAAATTGCGAAAGCGACTATTAGCCTCGTCATATTTGCCCGTCCGTCCGTCCGCATAGAAAAACATCGCTCCCACTGGACGGATTTTCATGAAATTTGATACGTGATTATTATATGAAGAACTGTTGAGAAAATTCAAGTTTCATTAAAATCTGACATGAATAACTGGCGCTTTAGATGAAGACCGATGTACATTTATGTTCATATGTTGCTCATTTCTTGGCATGAAAAATTTTCCAGAGAGAGCTGTGGAGAAAATCAAAACTCACATTTTAAAATCAATATTTTTTTTTTAATTGTGCCGTTTATGAGATAAGGCGGAGAAATACTGTCGAGTCGGACAGGCCACAGATGACAACATAATGCATGTGCATTGTATGCTGCATAACTAAGGCTATAAACGTACACCCAGAAGAGGTGATACTTACTTCTCTTCACTGCAACAATGGTTGCACGAACGCGTCTCATTGTTATGTTGTACTTACAATGCCTGTCTTGTTAACTTTTTCTTTTTACGAACGGACCAGACGGTGATACTAATGAAAATGACCGTCAATTCACCATTGCAATGATTACTGATTCTCATAAAAATATGTGTATAATTACTATTTATATTTCACCGTCTGACTTAAGGTCCATGTATGTCAAAATACTCTAATAGCGTTTTATAAATAAAACATGCTTGAACCGAACCTGTCGTTCTACATTGCATGATCTATAGAGACATTATTGACAAGTTCGTGTAGCTTTGCTGTGTAAACACAAAGAGAAGTGGATATATTGATATTTGGTGGCGTGTCTAGTGCGGTGTTAAAAATGTAATTAGCAAGTCGGCTTTAAAGAGCTCGGTTCGTCTGTCATTTATTCTCTCCAGTTACGGTCGTGTTATTCAAGTTCAATAGAGGACATTCTGTTTTGGTCACTCTCAAAGTATAGGCATGAATGGGCAAAATGTTTCAAGAGTATCGTGTATGAGAGTTTCCTTTTAATGTTGCACTTCTAAATGAAATGCTATAATGCTCATGTCATCATATTTATTGCTGCCATTATGCTACAAAATGATACAATGTAAATAGGAGACACTTTAAACTTTAAACTCTAAAATTTTTTGTAAACAGCTGGAATAAATTCAAACCTAGACTCATAACCTTCAGAATTTTGAAGACATATAACAGTTACTTTGGTGTTGTTATTAAAATTTTCGGCATAAATTTTCAGTTTGTCAGGGTTTGGTATTCATTCCAACAGGTGCTTGGAAGACATCTGCGTTTTCATGATAGGGTATAGTTTCAAGACATTACAGATCTAGTGGTATTCTAATATTACTACAACCATGATGAATTTTTTAGAGGTATGAGTCCATTTAGTAGAGTTGGTACAAACTAAAATCGCGCTGGTGTCCGTTGCCTCCATCTGTAGCACAGATCTTTTAGATGAAAGATGCACGTTTCTCCGAAACTTTTCTAAAGATCTACAAACGTAAACGTTGTCACATCTCAGACGATGTATTTCTTACTATGCACCGCCTTGTAAAACTGTAATCTCACCTAAAACGTACAGATTTTGGCATATATTTTCATCTGAAATGAATTGAGCTTCGAAAAACTATGCCTCCAGCAGCCATCACTGCTGCAGACTATCTTTTCTTTTTAAACACCCTGTAGAATACGCAGTGTTGTGCTTTGAGGCTGCCGTTGGAAAGTCACGAATGTCGCATTGACGTGTTTGAAGTCTGATGTACGAAAATTAATTCTCCATGATTAGCATAGAGAAATGTTTCTTAAAGGATTGGGCGGGCTGCACTCATACTCACGAGTTGCGGAATACCTGCAGTAGGGAAATTTAATACCATAAATGCTAAGACCATAAAACGTTTTGGTTCATTATGTCATTTCCTTTTTCTTGCTTGCTCTTGCGTGTTTCAACTGGGATGCTTAGCTTGTGCTTAATGAGATTCTTACTAATTATATCAGTGACATTAGGCTGTGGTGTTTAGGCTCTCGTTTGTGTATGTTCACGGGGCGAGGATTGAATGGAACAAAAATCAACGTGACATGGAGATGAAGTTCTGACAGCCGTAGTTGTAAGCTTTCTGGCTTCCGAAAAAAGACACCTTGTATTATAGTGTGCATGTACCATCGTTTCGGAGCAACCTGAAGACTCGACGGTGCATTACCTCTGTACCAAACTACACTTCCATCTGATACGCCGGTGCATTACCCCTGTACCAAACTACACGTCCATCTATTACGCCGACGGAGCTAACCAAACTACACACATCACAACGAAGAAGACATTAACATTCAGCTTCTTTTTAGATTTTAGTGCCTGTTCCTTCTTATCGGATTTTACGTGCTGTTTAATAACCCTTTCATTAATCTCAATAACATTTTGCTCGTAGTGATATATTCTTCATTTTCGTTGGTTCTTGCTTTTCGGAATGAAAGAATTTTTGAAGGCTTCTGTCTTCTCTGACGTAACGTCGTACAGTGTAGTAGTTGTGTATAGAATTTTTGAGGAATTCTGCTTTTCTTCATCTGTCTTGAAGAAGGTGGCAGTTTGATTCTTTTAAAAATCAGGAAACTTTTCCAGACTACAGAGTGTTACATCTTCATAATCACCTGGCCAGACCGTGGTTCAGGCTGTTAGTCATCGTTCTCTTACACCTCAGGCACTGGTTCGATCCCAGACCAGTCTGTGTGGGATTTTCATTGGACACAGTGATAATGGGGCAAGTCCTATCAAAGTACTCTTGCTCTATCCTTTTAGTAACAATTCTACTAATGGATTATAAAACACTATGTAGGTCGAGCACAACTGCTTTATTACGTGCAAGGCTAGATGTTTCGACCTTAATTGTAGGTCATCTTCAGGCCTTCTTACAATTAATTTACAAACACTGTGCATGCTGGGATCCCATCATGTTTACATTATTGAAAATATAAAGTTTATGCTTGTCGATTATAAGTTTAGGTAGATTATGCTATCAGAATGACGTTAAAAGCAAATTTTAAAATGAATTAAGACTGTTTAAAACTATAGTTTGGGGGTTGTGACCCTCTATCGGAGTCTAGTTTCCCCATTACGCTCAATGTGTGTTTGGGTCTGACGTGTAAGATGATGTCGACTCGCGTCCCTCGTTAATGAACTTCAGCAGTGTTGTTCTTGCGGAGTACCTGGCGCGGTAGGACCAGATATGCCTTGTATGACTATGATTATAGTGATCGGTGGATACTGCTTGTGTTTTCCTTATTGCGACTTGTGGGGACTCCTTTTTCCACTTCTTTGTTGTTTATGTATACGGTTGAGTCTTTCGTATCTATCTCTGGCGGTTGCGGTTCTTCATTATGTCTTCTGGTCTTAGCGTTGGGTTCCTTAGGCATCACACTGATCACTGTATAAACTGTGGCCCGGCGTACTGTTAAAGTTTTATTGCTGGAAGTGGGCATGTTCTTTAGAGTGTGGTGATGTTTCCGATTCGTTGTGCAGGAGGGTAATATTATAATTATAATAATAATTATAACTATAATTCATCGGTACACCAGTAGCACATCGTGATGTCGTGCGTCAAATTCTACTAATACTCCTTACCCATGTATTCATATATTGCTGACACAATAGGAACTTAGTAATAGACGATGTCGTTAAATAACAGTGATTCAGTATCGAACGTGCGAGCCTCAAGTTTCACGCTGTGTGAGAAGTTTACCATCGGTATCCCTATGGATGCGAGAGGAAACCTGTTTGACTCGTAGACTCAAACCGAAACTCGATCCAGGTGCCTTCAGAACGTGTGTAATACACATGACGACGTGCTCACATCTCCGTCGTACGTACCTGCCCTACATAAGTAAGTACATGGTGGTTGTGTGAAAAAGCTTACCGGGTGCCAGAGAGAGACTGTAACTTGCGCCAGTATATGAGGCGAGCAGCGCTATGAGTTTCTGGAAGCTGCACGATTCCCATTTATTGAGTGACCCGTATGATGTTTGAAGCTCTAACGGCGGTTTTTAAATTTATTTTCTACTGGGTTGAGACACCATACATTTCGGTAAATAGGTAACAAGTTTTCGTGGGGACCTGCTGCCACCATCTTCAGTGTTCTGCGCTCGATATGTTGGCATTAAGATTCTTCTGAATGTTGGTGCATACCTGCAAGAATGAAAAGTTCAACAATCTGAATAAGACAGTCTTTTCAAGGCTGTTCATTAGACAACGGAAAATATGACATTTGACTTGGTCTGTTAAACTACTGGACGTCAAAAACACTTGAAATGTGATTTCTAAACCTCAGCTTTATTTAACGAATGTAAATTTAACTTGGAGTACTGAAGTGTCCGAGAATTCTAAAGAAATCTGCGCCTGGCATATATCTGACAGCATTATATGCAGATCTCCTATTCCAAATTTCATACAAAATGGACAAAAATTGTGGTATGCATTTGATAGAAATTCTTATACTTTTCAAAGTAAAATGTGTCTTCCACTGCGAAAGTTTTAATAAAGCTTGCAGTTTCTCAGTGCATATTTGTGGGTATCTTCGGTGTTTAATTTAATATAATCGAAGAAAGGGCAACATTTTACTTACTCCTTTAGTGAATGTATGGCCCTCGCTAGGCCAATTCGCAGGAAACTCTATACCGTTACATTGAGACCTTATGTAAATAATTTCATCCGCATAACTCTTGAACTGTGTTAAGCGAGAGTATAAATTAATTTAAGCCTTTACATGAAGTATAACTACCACCCAGCCAACTATCACGAAACTTACTCATGCTTACTCTTTCTGGACAAATGTCTAAGGAAATCCTCTATCAAACTTCATGAAAACCCTACAGATGATCTACTCGCCGATCCTGCGTCAATAAACAGACTGACGCAAGGGCGTGGTCTTCATAAAAGGCGTGATTCTCACTTCCTAAGAACGCCTGAAAAAACAATCTACATTATGGCTGTGGTCAAGGAAGTTCACTTTACTCTGAAATATTTATAAAGGTGGGTGTGTCACGTACTGCATGCACACACATCCCGTGTGTTTACTAACAATTCATTGACCCTTTAAGGACGCGTAAAATGTCACGTTGAACTGGTTTGCATGCCTGCTTCTTATTCGCGGGAGATCTGAATGAACGTTCTTATAATTTTCCTCTGTTCCTTTAAACAAAAGCCGCAACCGTTTAGTACATGCCCTTTAAAATTTATTAGTCTCTTATAATCCTACCATTGCCGGGACAGCGTAGTCACTATTGCTACTCGCTACGCGCTGAGCAGCCCGGAGATCTTATCTCGGTGTGGGCGAAGTTCTCAGCACCCGTCCAGACCGGCTCTGGGCCCACCCAGCCTCCTGTACAATGGGTACAGGGTCTCTTCCCGGAGGTAAAGCGGCAGGGGCGTGGCGCTAATCACACCCCTCCATTTAGCACCTAGGTTAAAGCAAGAGTAGAGCTATATTTCTACTCCCTCTCTGGGTGTTCATGGACTGCTTTGGGGCGAACTTAACTTACACGAGCAGGTGCTGATAAGTCCTTAGCCCGACCAGGAAGGAAACAATCTACAGCGACCAAACTCGGGATTTATTCAGCATACTCCCCACGAAGCTCAAGACACTTCTTAGCCCATTGCTCTAACATTTGCAAGCCACTCAAAAAAGTTCAGAAAGTTGTCCGTCCAGCCAGGTCTCCGCGGCAGCAGTGACCTCCGCGTCGGACGAAAAATGCGACATTTCAATTTTTTTTTTCAGTCCAGGGAACAGAGGGTAGTCCGACGGGGCCAGATCCAGAGAATAGGGTGGGTGATCAAGACACAGGAAGCCCAGGTAGGCCAGTTTCTTCTGGGTTGCAAGTGCCCGGTGAGCCGGAGCATTGTCGTGCAAGAACAAGACCCACTTTGTTACCTTCCCGCGGCGTTTTTCCTTCAAAATGTCCTTCAGTTACACCAGCAGAGATGAGTAATACTCCGCGTTGATTGTTTGGCGCTTTGGAAGATAATCAATGAGGAGGATGCCGTCTTGATCCCAAAAAAATCAAGGCGAGAAATTTTCCAGCAGATTTTTGCACTCGGAAATTTTTGGGGAGGGGCGAGCCGCTATGTCTCCACTCCATTGATTGTTGCTTTGTCTCCGGGTCATAGTGATATAACCAGGTTTTGTCCATGGTCACCAATCGCGACCGACAGGAAATCATTTGGATCGCGCCGAAAAAATTTCAAAATTTGCTCAGACGACTGCCACCGTTGATGTTTTTGATTCGCGTTCAGGCATTTCGGGATCCACTTCGCGGAGAGCTTCCGCATGTCCAAATCTTCGTGAATGATGGACCCAACCCGCTCACGTGAGATGCTCAGTTGCTCAGCTATTGATTTAACAGAAATCCGGCGGTCTTCCAAGATTAGCTCGTGAATTTGATCAATAATCTCCGGGGTGGTCACTGTGGAAATCACGACGTTTAAACTGGTCTACCAAGTTTTTGACGGTGGCATACAATGGTGCATGTTCCTCTAATGTTTCTTTCAGAATGGCGTGCATTTCCTTCGGCGCCTTGCCATGCATAAAAAAAACTCTTGATGATAGATGGCGTCTCGATGTTGTTGAAATTGTGCGCGTCGCGTGACATGCTTCCTTTCAGCCTCTGTAATAAGAAAAGACTTGCAATTCGGCACATGAAGAGACCCCTCTTCCCAACGACACTATCGATTCCGTCCAACGACATCGGGAAGTATGTCGGACAAAGGACCCACCAGCACCCCCTCGTACTATTCCTACCATTGGATATTACGTAATATATACATATATATATTACCAACGTCATCATTAAATTGACCGTAATAAATAAATAAATGGTTTTTGCATTCTTACAATACACTCGGTGTGCACGTAGTGTTTGTATCACAGAAAAGAATCTCTTTTTTTCAC
>Ga0209737_10004043_pt1 | contig 10302 bp, 5 predicted proteins | sample TergutCu122P3_FD_187284 | JGI IMG/M metagenome (GOLD analysis project Ga0209737, IMG submission 187284) | Cubitermes ugandensis P3 segment gut microbial communities from Kakamega Forest, Kenya - Cu122 P3 (SPAdes) (version 2) | ecosystem: Host-associated > Arthropoda: Insects > Digestive system >...
GGTACGTGTCATCGTATTCATATTTTTCTGTCCGTGGTTCGCACTCCTTCGCCGAAACTGTTTTTTCACGGTAAAGCCCGGTGGGCGTATATTTTTCGTAAGAGGTGGTGATGGCGCCGTGCATATTTTCCTCGTGCACCGATTTTAAGCGCCCTTTGTTTTCTGTGTCTGTATAATATTCGTAAAAAATATTGGAAACCAGTTCGGGGCTGTCCCCATATTCCTGTATGGTATGGACATTTACGGGAACAGTTTTTTTCCGGTTGCCATTGAGCATGATTGTTTCATAGGTATAAAGATTAGTTTCGGAATGCATCCAACTTGCAGAAGGAGCGTTGTGTAAATTATAGTTTTTTGTATTTGTAGTATTTATACGCCCAACATGATCCCCACTATTAAATAAAGTTGTTGTGGATATGGTTTTTGTATTGTTGAGTTTGTTTATGATCTGGGTTTCTTTACAATAAGGAATAAAGCGATTATTAGAAAGGTTTAGATTGGCAATGTCGTAATCAGTTTCATAGTAACTGATTGTATTATATAATGTTTTTTGAGATACAGGCTTCAGAATCTGCTTGGTATTATCGACAGCAAAAATAAAAGAATCTGTTTTGTCTTCTATAATATTTTTTTTAGTAAAATTCTTAAATCCTAAAATAGATCTTCTACTTAAACTAAAAATAAAATTCTGATACTGATATTGCCATATATTAGAACTATTCTTTATCCCATTCGATACCCTTATGGAATCTACTACAGAAAGAAAATATTTTTTATGTCGCTGAGGATAAGTTGCGTTATAAAATGAGCTTTCGGCTAAATAATATTTATGTTTGTAATTCAATTGTATTTCTTTTCCCATTCCATCTTTAATTTCTTTAGCAAATTCATAATCATTGTCTTTATTGAAATATAAAACAATAACTTCTTCATCAAATTTTAAAATTATATCAATATTTCCATCACCATTAAAGTCACCTAAGGCTATATTCATAAAAGCATTTTTGTATGGACTTGTGGGATATATCACTTTTTTTGTGTATAAATAATTTCCATCTACCCATCCTTTTGAAAATAAAATAATTAAACTATCCAAGTAGTAATATTCAACGATATCACTATCACCCCAGAAATGTTTTCTTTTCATTACTTGAATAATATCATCTTTCCCATCACCATTTAGATCAGCAATTATGATTGGATATTTTGGAAAGGAAAGGTTCATACCTGTCCCCTTTTCTGTATTAAGTACTGCGTTATTTAAGGTGTATGACTCACTATAGCCATCCCCTTTTAATGTATAAACTGTCCAATTGGAGGCACTGGAGGAAAATACTAATGCATCTGTAATTCCGTCGCCGTTAAAGTCTCCATAAAAACCAACACCGTGAGTAGGTAACCCACTAGGACTTCTATATGTAAAATTTGAACCATTAAATCCATAGATTTCATCTCCTATTCTAATATCTTTTTTTCCATCTCCGTTAGCATCAAGTACTGTACCTATTCTTTTTTCTAATGGATTGCATAAGTCCACAATAGTGTTATTTTCAATTTTCTTAAATACTGTATTAGAAGTCAAGTCATTAGTCATAAAAGAAAAAGCTATATCTGTAGCCCCATTTCCGTCAAAATCTCCAAATATTGTTCTAAAATGATTAATACCATGGGGACTTATTAAATTACTAAATGTTAGAGTTGAACCTATTTGTGTTTTGCTTGGTAGTGATAAAATCTTTATTTCACGAGAATCATCGTTTGGTCCACGAACACGAACAATAATCAATTCGTCTTTTCCGCATCCATCAACATCTTGGGCATATAACTCATCATGGCTTGTAGAATTATCTGCAGCAGATACATCTTCATAAAAACTATCAGTTACTGGATCGTATAGAAATAGTTTCCACCCTACTGGAACAATATCATCTTTATAATACCATTTATATGCTAAAAAATCAGTATATCCATCTCCGTTAAAATCACCAGTAAGGACTTTGCCTTTACTATACCCTCCATTTCCAGCAAAAAACTCTTCAATGTCTGTATTTCTGTCACCCCACTTAATAATAGTTGCATTGAGTATGGGAGGATTTACGCCTTCACTGTACTGCACAATCTCTTTGAGGTGCGCGGTGCGTTCTTCTGGATCATTCAGATTGTATACGAATTTGTATTGGCGTACTGTAGTATTTCCATATTTTACCATGATAGTTTCTAATAACTTGGTTTGTGAGATACCGAAAAAAGCTCCTGTAAAATAGGTGTTTTTAAAATCATCAGGTAAATCTATATAGCTAAATTTCACAGTGGCATAAGGTTGCATGCCACCGCTTTTATTACCCGTATAACAAATAGAATCAATCCAAATCTCTTTAAAATTATTCCCATAATGGAAAGTCATATAATTATTATCAGTATCTGTTATCTTGCTTATATGCCAGCTTAATATCGTAAGGCTAAAATTAGGCATCATACCAAAGCCAGGTTCATCCTTATATAAGGATAATTGTTTAGAATGTTGATCTCTTCCATATTCAATCACACTCCCATCATCGGTATAAACCATAAAATAGTCAGGATTGCCTGTTTTTCCATCATGTGAAATAATGTGCGTAAAATTCTCTATTTCTATGGCGTACTCTCCTCCAACAGCCCCATAATTCCCGCTGTTTAGCCTAAGCAATCTATTACCATCTAAAGCAAATCGGTCATTACCATTAAATTGCATTGCCGTCATATTTCCATCGTCGTAATAAGGCGTTTGTCCGCAGCGTGTAATCGCCGACAATCCCGCCAAATTCCATTTCATACCCAATAACCCCATGCCGCTCATGCTATTGTAAACAATGGAAAGATTAGGCTGCATGCCTTGCGTACCCGGTACCACTTCAATGGGAATGGTGTAAGTGGTTGCACCCATGGGTGACACATCAATAACGCCAGGAATGGCGCCTACAGGATTTGAAGTTTGTGCCCGAAGCATATAAACACTTGCAAATATGATATGCAAAAATAATATTATTTGGACATAATTAAATCTATTATTTAGTAATCTTATATTCATAATGTTGAATTTTGAGTTCTGATATTTTGAGTTTTTGCTATTGTTTAATAATTTTTAAATCTTCCGTTCTATTATTCATGCGTACTTTTAAAATATACGCACCTTTAGAGAGTCCCGCCAAGGAGATGGAGGTTACAGGCGAATGCACCGGCTGCTCTTGCAGCAATTGCCCGTTAAGGGAAAAGAGTTTAAATGTTCCCGTTTGCAAATCTTCCCAGTTGGAAATCTCCAGGGTAATTCTTTCGGTAGCAGGGTTGGGATAAATTTTCATTTCCATCCGGGCTATCTTATCCACAAAATATTCCGGTTCTACCGGCTCTACTTCCGGGAAGTCTTCGGTAAAGGCCATCTGCTGCACAGGAGGCGCAGATTGCAAGTTAATCATTTTACGGGATATACGGTTTCCTGCAGCATCGTAATCATATTCAACAGTTAAACTGTTTTGTGCCATGCAAAATATGGGAATTGTTAAGCATAATAAAAGAATAATTTTTTGTTTCATAAAATCTTTGCTTTACATCCGCTCCTGTGCGGACATTTGTTAATAGTTGGTTTATTTTTAAGGGTTAAAATTATTGTAGTTAAATTTTAAAGAATAAAAAACGTGGCACTTTTTTTATTTACAATTAGGTCTTCGACTACCAGTTCTCAAAATAAAGTAAAGCCCACGTTTCGCGTGAACGTTTACTACTTTTACTTTTGAGAACTTTTGAATTTTATAGAAAAATCCAAATTAAATTTTGTCGAAGAATTTAATTGTAAGAAGCAAAGCAAAAACGCTTTAATTTTTAGGAAATAAAGAACGCTGATTTACGAAGCAATGTAAGTATTTAGAGATGAGAAGTACAAAAAGTCAAATGTAAATCGGCTGCAAAAATAAGTGTTTTTTTATTTGTATATAAAAAAAATGGAACTTAAATAGGATTTTTGTCCTATTTCTCCTTCCTTCCTTCCTTCCTTCCTTCCTTTCGCCATAAACTTCACAATGTATGGCACGATATCACCTATTAAACGTTTGAATAGAAAAACGTATGCTTAACAAAATGTGTAGATGCTTTATACTGTAGTTTAAAGGTTTGTTGGATATGGAGGGAAAAGAAAGTTGAGTTAATCTAAATATACATACTCCACTTGCAACACCTCATTTGTTACCATATCAATCAAATAGGCAACTACGCTGCAATTTTTAATCACCACCGGAATATGAGAATAAGGGAAAGAATTTCCATAAGATAGTTTGAAAGTGGTAGAGTATTTGTGTTGTGCTGCTACTATGCCATTTGGCGTAAGCCTTGTGCCATAGTTTCCGTTAAACCCTGCTCGAAGCATGTGCATGTGTACATAATCCGGAACCAAATTGTTTGCACTTCCATCTAATTGTCCTGAAATAATACTATCTTGCTGTAATACCAAACAAATTTGCACGGGGTTAGGTATTTCTTTTATAATAGTTACTGCTACGTGGACTTCAATTTCTTGATTGATTTCATCTACCGTGCACTTTAATTGAATTCCGGCTCTTACGTTATTTCTATCAATACCTTCAATGACGCTACGCCACCTTGTCCGGTCGATTCCCCATTCATTTGAACTGATTTCTATTCTGTTAATGATCGCTTTCGGAATATCTCTAATATTAAATTTTTCATGAATTATATCTCCCATAGGAGTTTTATAGTTATTAGGAAGAATCGTAATGGGGTTAGCGAAATTTGTGCAATGAATTGCTGTAGCAACAATATTGGGGTCTTCGTCCATTATTGCTTTTAGCCTGCGTGCACCATCAGGGCAATTAGTGCAAGTATGTCCGGTAAACTCTTCCACATAAATTTTTTGAACTACGGTTCTTGCATATTCGGGATCCCATGGCGATACTTCTACCGGTCCAATAATCTTAAAAATTCCTTCAGAAGTGTCTACTTTATTGCAAGAGCATATTATGATTAATAAGATTGTGGTTAATAAGGCTAGTTTTTTCATTATTTTTAAATTAAAAAGTAGTAGTTACCGATAATCCTAATCCGAAAGAAGCAGGTACAGTTCTGCAAACCCCTCCTACACATAAAATCCCTGCGCGCGTTTTGCCGAAATTGAGAGCTAAACGGGTGGTGCCGTAAACAAAAGCTATGGCTGCATTTGGGTAATGTAATTTCTTTTCATTTCCGAAGTGCCATTGATCACTCAATGTAATAAACCAATTGGGCGAAATGGAATACTCTAACAACATGTACATCCAGCTTCCCTTATCTTTATCATCTAAGTTATTTTCCTTAGGAATAATTAAATATTGATTTTCCAATCTAAGTGCATGAACGTCATTTATTTTATAAGTTAATTCAAAGCCTACGTGATTACCGTTGAGCATCCCTGCTTTTCCCTGCAAATCCATGTTATAATTGATGTAATTGTACATTAACATTAATTTCCAATGCCTATTAAAACGGCGAGAAATATCAAAACCAATATCCTGATATAACAAATTCTTTCCAAATGCAAAAATTTTTGAAGTGTAACCTTCTGTTCCGGTTATAGTTCCAATGGTATCGGAAAGTGGAACAAATGTTTTTTTTATATCATGAAAGCGGGCATAATTAACAGTAATGTCAGTTCCATATCTTCCGCCTATTTTTGTTCTTCTGGGAATTTGATAATTCACTTGTGTTTGTGCACCAATTTGTCCATTGGGTTGGCTGGCATAGCCGTAATTACCCAACAACTGATACGAATATTGCCGGTTTATTGCCGGAATATAGTTTAAAGTAAGTGCCGCGTAGGCCGGAGATGCATTGCGTTGCGAACGGAAATCCATATTATCGGCACGCAAAAAAGAAGCTGAAACGCCCAATCCTCTCATAGAATAGGAAGCTGACATGAATAAGGCTTTCCCTTTCTTGTAGATATAATCGTTAGAAAGACTAGGGTCATTAATTTTTGAGGCGTACTCTCCTTCAAAACGAAACCCTTTAATTCCAAAATTAAGTCTTGTCGCCCACGAAGCTACATTCTGCGGAATGTTGTCAGAAGGAATGACGCCTTGACATCTTATTACATTGGGACGATCGGTGGGTGTAAATGCAAAAATTGCTTGCTTGTTGTAAAAATCAAAATACTTAACCGTGTCAATATAGATGTCGAACATTTTATCTTCTGCTTTTTCAAATCTGCTTACGAAACTACCACCTATCGTTAAAGTAACACCATTATCAGAAAGTTTTGGAATCATGTCTGCAAGTGCAAATTCAGCATCTAATCCGCGTACATGATCATTTCGCTTTATGTAATCGAAGTTAAAGTTGTACCGTTGAATGCCCCATACTCCTTTGAGTTGAATGCCTTTCCATGGAGTTACTCTCATCCTTCCGCCAAGCAAGCTGTTATCAATTCCCAAATTACGGTCCTCGTATGCTCGTAAAGTTAACCCTTGCCCAAATTGCTCGTAAAAATAGCCACCGGTAACTTGAATAAGGTTGTTTTTATAATCGGCAAAGAAATATGTAATGCCTTGTCCTTGATAATTAATATCTTGAAAGTCAATTAATGGGAAAAGGTAAAATTCATATCTTGCGCCGGCAGAGAATCCGCCATTAGTATAGTTCAGGTTGAGCCATGCATTGCCCCTCACTTTCGAATCTACAGCTCTCGCACCAATCAGAGAATCGGGAATATAATACATGCCATTAAAAGAGAAATCACCACGAATTGTACCGGAGCCTACCTTGATTTGAGCAGCAGCGGTAAAGCTGATAAACATAAATAGTATAGCACAAACGATATGAAATATGCGGTGTGTGATTTTTGATTTATTCATTTTGCGTATTTTATATAAACTACCGCTTTTCGGGCACCCATTCAAAAATTGAAGAGGATGTCATTCCGATTAATTCTTAATATCCTCCCCCTTCGCTACTTTTTTCACTAATTCGAAAACTTTTTTTTCCGAACCCGGGGCGTAAGAAGTATGCGACCAAACTATTTCTCCATTCCCGTTAAGCAGACATAAAAATGGGACGTCCACTACATTCATGGCACGTTTAAAATCCCAATTTATATCTTGTAAAACTACAAAATCCCATCTTCTTCCATTTACAAAAGGCGCTACTTTTGCGGCTGTTTTTGTATCGTCAATAGAGATCGCGTATAGTACAACGCCGGTTTCTTCCTGCCATTCGTCATATACATCGTTAATTGCCATAAGTTCGGCGATGCATGGTTTACACCATGTTGCCCAAAGACTTACCAGAATGGGTTTTCCGTTATTTTGAATATTTTTAGTATTAAAAGTCTTTCCGTCTAATGTTTTTAAATCCACAGAAGGAAGTGTTGCCTTGGCTCTTTCTTGAGAAAAACCAAACGTTAATAAACTCATTGCGAGTAGTAGTAAAAATATTTTTTTCATAAAGATTAAGTTTTGGCGAAAATATGATTTTTTGAAAAAAACTTGCTCTGTTCTTTTTTTTCTTCTGCTTTTTTTGCGCTATATATTGTTCTTCCTGTATAAGGGTCGTATCCCAAATAATACATGGCGGTGGCATAAGTCATGGGAGTGGGAGTAAAACCCTGTGCCTGCTCTGTGATTAAACGATATTTGGCTACATCCTTAGCCGATTGTTTCATGTCTACAATAGTACAGCCCGGATGTCCGGAAATAAAATAGGGAATTAATTGTTGATTTTTATTATTTTTTTTACCCAATTGCATAAATTTATCATAAAACAGCAAAAAAGTATCAAAATTTGGCTTTCGCATGGCTTGTAGTACGTGAGGTACCGTATGTTCCGGCGCTACTTTTAATCGTCCTGAAATGTTATTTTTTATAATTTCTTCAAAATAAGCAGTTAGTGAATGTTTCCTGTCCAATTTTTCATCATTTGTAAGTAACATATCATAACGGATGCCACTACCAATGGTAACACGTTTTACGCCTTTTATTTGCGAAGCTTTTTGGTATAATTGCAAAAGTGGTTTATGATTTCTATTCAAATTTTTGCAGATAGAGGGATAAATGCAAGAATAGCGATGACATTTAGCGCAGTATTTCTCATTTTGTCCTTTTATTTGGTACATATTTGCGGATGGACCACCTAAATCAGTAATATGTCCTTTAAAATAAGATTGTTCCGTTAGGTGCTGCACCTCTTCCAAAATAGAACATTCGCTTCTTGAAGCAATATGCTTTCCTTGATGCGCGGCAATAGCGCAAAATGAGCAACCTCCAAAACAACCGCGATGAATTGTAATGGAGTTTTTAATCATCTCCCATGCAGGAATTTCACCCCGTTTGAGATATTTAGGGTGCGGAGCGTACATCATTTCATTAAAAAGAGCAAAATCATCTAACTCTTCGGAAGAAAGAGTAGAGTAAGGTGGATTTTGTACCAATATTTTATCGCCGTAATTTTGAGTAATTACGCGTTGTACTCTCTTATTAGACTCTCGTTCGAATGCACAAAAATTTTTAGCATAATTTTTCTTGTCTTCTAACTCTTTTTCAAAAGAAAGCAATGATAATGTTTTATTCGGATCAGGTTGATAAATGTCGGAAAAAAATGCAATTTGCGGAATTTTTTGTACATTTTCTCTGTTAAATTGGTTGTTTTTGATCAATTGCGCAATTTCTTGCATTGGTTTTTCTGCCATGCCATATACTAAAAAATCTGCATTGCTGTTTGCCAAAATAGAAGATTTAAAAGAATCGCTCCAAAAGTCATAATGAGAAAACCGGCGCATAGAGGCTTCCACACCGCCAATAATTACAGGGATATTCGGATATAAATCTTTTACAATTTTAGAATAAACGACCGTGGCATAATCGGGACGAAAACCGGCTTGATTTCCGGCAGTGAAGGCATCGTCGCTGCGCAAACGATTATAAGCAGTATAATGATTGACCATAGAATCCATGTTTCCTGCAGTGATTCCGAAGAAATGACGTGGTGTTCCTAATTTTTTGAAGTCGCGCAAATCATCTTGCCAATTGGGTTGTGGTAATATAGCTACACGCAAACCTTCGCGCTGAAGTAATCTCCCAATAACTGCCGTGCCAAAAGAAGGATGGTCAACGTAAGCATCTCCGGTAATGAGAATTACGTCTATATAATCCCAACCTAAGTAGTCAAGTTCTTTTTTGGTTGTTGGTAGAAAATATTTCATACAACATTTAACTGAATTATTTCTTAAATTTTGAGATAATATACACAACAGGGTTTAGCACCGAAAAAACAAGATCAAAAAACAGAATATGTGGAACTAATCTCTTTTCATTGAGTTTTGCAGCAGCAAATCCAAAACATATATATTGAAGTGTAAATTTAATCACAAAAATACCTGATATGATGAGCAAATAGATGAGGTTGTTTACGCTAACATAAATAGCAAGTCCGAGCGCAATGTAAAAAGATGTCATGAGAAAGTGGTAAAAATTCAATAAAAAACGATCGGCATTGGTGTAACGTTTGCGTGTTTTGCTACGAAACATTTTGAGCAAAAACCAATTGCGAAAATTAGATCCGGAGCGTGAAATTGTATGTGCTTCTTTCTCATATTCAATAGCGCAATTATTGGCGGTTGCCACTCGGTTGATAAACAGATCATCATCACCAAATTGCAAGTGATTTTGAGAAGCAAACCCCTTGTTTTTAAAGAAAATAGTTTTAGTATAAGCTAAATTTTGCCCTACACCCATAAATGGAATTCTCGCCAAACAATAGGAAAAATATTGAATGGCTTGATGTAATTTGTCGAAACGGATTAATGCGTTTAAAAATCCTGTTTTTTTGTATATGTTGCTGTATCCCAAAACAATTTTAGTGGCATCATTAAAATGTCTTGCCATAAGTTTCACCCATTGGTTTGAGGTAGGTAAGCAATCGGCATCGGTTAGTAGAATATGTTCATAATTAGCCGCTTTAATGCCCAACGAAAGGGGGAATTTTTTGCCTTTAATGTTGGTAACAGAAGACTCTAAATTTAACAACCTCAAATTAGTAAAACGATTCTGAAAATCTCTTACTAATTGCGATGTTTCATCATCGGAGTTGTCATTCACCACTACTACTTCAAATCGCGGATAATCCTGATTTAAAATTTCAGGTAAAGTTTTTATGAGTAGATGGGCATCATTTTTAGCTGTTATTACAATGGAAATAGGTGTATTTGTTTGCGAATCAAACGATTTTTGTTTATGAAAAGAAAATTTAAAAAAGAGTATTAGGTAATATAGAACTTGCAACAAAACC
>Ga0209737_10004044_pt1 | contig 10300 bp, 11 predicted proteins | sample TergutCu122P3_FD_187284 | JGI IMG/M metagenome (GOLD analysis project Ga0209737, IMG submission 187284) | Cubitermes ugandensis P3 segment gut microbial communities from Kakamega Forest, Kenya - Cu122 P3 (SPAdes) (version 2) | ecosystem: Host-associated > Arthropoda: Insects > Digestive system...
CGAGGCCCGCCACAGCGACCGGCTGGAAGGGCAGATCAAGGCCGCGCAGGACAGGGCGAGGAAAGCCACCGAGAAGGCCCAGGCTTCAGCTTTGGAGTACATCGAGAGGATGCACGACGCCCGCGCCAAGCTCAGCATGACTCCGGAATCGTCGGCGGCCTATGACGCTTACAACAAGATCGGTCATATCTTCAAGGACGATATCGCGAAGCAGGAGGCCACCCTTAAAAACCTGCTGGCAGTCCCGGGGATTACGAAGGCCAACACCCAGTACCAGGCGCAGCTTGCCATCCTCAAGGATCTGAAGGACGCCAGAGAGGACCTTGCCGTGGCCGCCGCCAAGCACGCAGCCGAAGAAGCCGCTGCCGCCCGGTCACTGGCTGCGGGCTGGGAAGCGTCCTGGAAAAAGTACGCGGAGGATGCCACCAACAGCGCCAAGTACGCCGAGAGTGTGTTCAACATGACAACCAAGTCGATGGAGGATGCGCTCACCCAGTTCATCCAGAAGGGCGTGGTGGATTGGCAGAGCCTGACCAATGCCGTGTTTGTCGAGTTGGCAAAGATGGAAGCGCGCTGGCTGCTCTCCAAGCTCTTCGGCAAGCATGACGAAAGACAATCCCCCGGTGGCGAGGCGCTGACGTCCTTGTTCAACTGGATATCCGGCAAGCCGGGCGAGAGCGAGAAAAAGGGCACGGAGGCCGCCAAGAAAGCCGCCGAGACGGGCGTGGGCATCGCCAAGCAAACCAGCGATGCCGTTGCGATGACCGCATTCAATGCGGGGATCACCACGGCCAGCGCGAGCCTTACCGCGCTCGCGGCGGCGGCGTCGGCGGCGGCGGGGGCGATGGGAGCCTCCGGCGCGGCGGCCAACATGGGCTTGCTCTCTGCGACCAATGCCGCAGACCAGGCGGGCGGCGCGCTCGCCAAGGTGGCCGAGGCCAGCGGCGCAACCTCGGGCGGCCTGATGGAGATGCTCAGTGGATTCAGCGACGGCTTGGGATCGTTGTTGAACTCGCTCTTTAGCCTGCTCGGCGGTGGCGGCGGCGGAGGGGGTGGGGACATGAGCGGCATGGTGAGCGCGGCTGCCAGCCTCATGAGCATGTTCTTTGCCAAGGGCGGCGGCTTCGGCCAGAGCGGCGTCTATGCCTTCGCCAATGGCAGCGCCTTTGGCTCCAACCAGATTCTGAACCAGGCCACGCCCTTCATGTTCGCCAATGGCGCGGGCTTCAGTCTCGGCGTGGCCGGGGAGGCGGGCGATGAGGCGGTCATGCCGCTGCGCCGCGACTCGCAGGGCCGGCTTGGCGTGATTGCACAGCAGGCCGAAGAGCGGGCGCAGCCCATGGGCGTCGCCACGCCCGCCCCGCAAACCAATCTGCGCATCATCAACGCCTTTGATACCGGCGTGGTTGGCAATTACATGGGCAGCGCGGCGGGCGAAAAAATCATCATGAATGTGGTCAAGAAGAATCAGGCCACGGTTAAGCAAATGTCAAGGAGTTGAGGGATGCCACACAAGATAGGTTACGTGGATAACAGCGATGGCACGCTGGCGCATTACAAGATGCTCGAAACCATCCATGATTTCGCGGCGGCAAATGGCTGGCAGGTGCTGCGATACGACACGGCCAGCGAAAACCGCCAGTTGATCCTGAAGGGCAGCGGCTACACCGGCGCGGAGGAAATCTTCGTCGGCTTTCGGACCTACCAGAACGCCGCCGCCGATTACTACAACCTGCTGGCCGGCGTATTCACCGGTTACGTCGCGGCCAACTCGTTCGACACGCAGCCCGGGGTCATGCTCTCCGGCGTGCCGGCGCACAACCTGCGCATCGAATACTGGCTGACCTTGAACCCGCAGCGCATCACGCTGGCGATGAAGGTTGGCACGCCGGTGTACGAGCATGCCTACGTCGGCAAGATGCTGCCCTATGCCCGGCCCAGTCAGTACCCCTACCCTGTGGTGTGCGGCGGGGCGTTGACAGGCGCGGAGGCGAAGCGATTCAGCGATACGGAGCACGCGAGCTATTTCCGAGGCGGGCGCGCCAATATGCGGTTGCGCCTGAACGACGGGTGGGCGCAGCCGTATTGCTATCCGTGGAGTGACGCCATGATCGCCGGTGGGGGTAGCAGTGTCTCTTCACGGAGCATGAGAGACACCAACGGCGTCCACCTGCTGTTGCCGGTGGAATTGCATGGCAGCGCCAACGTGTATGGCGCGCTAGATGGCATCCATTACATCTCCGGATTCAACAACACGGTTGAGAGCACGCTGACCATCGACGGCCATGGCTACGTGGTGATGCAGGACGTTTGGCGTACCTCTCACAACGCCTATTACGCAATGAGGCTAGACTAATGGCTTACTACACGGGCATCGTCAATAACTTCTCCGACCTGCGCACGGTATTTATCAACCACCTGTCGAGCCACGGCTGGTCGTGGAACTCGGGCAGCGAAGAGATTTCAAAGGGCGCGATCATCGTCCACCTGACCGTTGGTCCGCGCGACCTGTACGCTAGTGGCCGTGCCACGCCTGGCAGTGCTACCGGCGGCTCCAGCCAGTGTCGTATAGGTCGGTACAGCCACACGAACGATTTTGACATCGTCTGGCCGGCGCAATACAGCTTGTTTGTATTTGACTCACCCGACGAGGTCTACCTGATCGTTAGACACTCTATCGACGCCCATCAGTGGCTCGCCTTCGGCAAGTCAGTGTTTGATTTGCCCGGCACCGGAACATGGTTGGGCGCGTCGGGGGCGGAGAACCCAGGAACAGTAGTTTCGCTCTACCTCAACTACACCGGAATTACGTCAGGCGGGGCCAACGTTCCAACGGGGCCCGCGCTATTCGCAACGGCAGAAAATAGTAGCAGCGATACACTACAATACAGCAATAATTACGTTCACCACCAATTTTCAGACGCAGCGGGACCTTGGCGGTTATGGGGCAGATATAGTAGCGGCAGCACGTGGAACGCAGTTGGCTGGCGCTCCTTGCTGCAACAGCAACCGAACGCTTGGAACAGCGAAGCCATCCTACTCCCACTGCGTGCTTGGTGCGCTCGCTCGGAATTCAAGGTTTCCTGCGTTGCCGATCTGCGGAATGCGCGTCACATCCGCATCGACTACTACGAGCCTGGCCAGATACTTACCCTTGGTAACGACCGCTGGATGGTCTTTCCCTGGTATCGCAAAAACGCGAATGGGGACGGTTCGGGCGGTAGCAGCCTCACCGCCCACACCGGCACCCTGGGATGGGCCATCCGCTACGACGGGCCGTGACGATGGCGATCCTGGTCGGACTCCTGCTCTCCCCCTCACTCGGGCCACTTGACGCCCCGAGGAACAGCGTCGATCTCGACGGGCACATCCACGTCCCGGCTCTGCCGGAGGCGCGGATACCCTTGCCGATGCTACGAGGCGCGCTGGCGATCAAGTTGCCCGTCACCGCCATGCCGCGCACCCTGTCCGCACATCTTGGCGGCTGCTACGTGGATGACTACTACCACCGCATCCACGCCGCCCCGGAAAAGATTGATGTCGGGAACCTGGCGGCAGAGCGGGGCTACAACCTTTATGTGTGGAACGCCTGCTTCACGCCGACGGTCATGACCGCCCTGGAGGCCAATGCCGCCCACGGCATTTACCTGACCGGCGCTGACACCTTGCCGTCTACCTACGCTCCACTCCTGGAGAAAACCTACAGGGTCATCGTCGGCGTGGCTGGCCCGGCGGTGATTGATGAGCGGGTGGTGTTCCATTTCGATATCGGCAGCCCGAGCGTTCACATTGTCGGAAACCGGGCCGTCCCGACGTCTTTCGTGCCGCAGCGCGATGTTACCGAGACGCTGGAGTGGAAAACGGACGTGATTCGCACCAAGGCATCGGAGCAGCGGATCGCCCTGCGTCATGCCCCGCGCCAGACCTTCACCTACAAATACTGGCTGGATGAGCGCCAGGCGGCGCGTCTGCGCGCCATGTTTCATGGCTGGTCGCACCGGGTATTCGCGCTTCCGGTATGGACGGAGGGGGAGTACATCGGCCCGGTCGCCAAAGGAGCCACCGAAATCAAGGTTTCCACGGCGCATGCCGATTATCGGGTTGGCGCGCCGGTTTTCATCTGGCAGGACGACGAGGCCAATACCCTCATCAACGTGACGGCGGTATCGGCGACGGGCCTGACGCTTGAGTTCCCTGTCGCGTTCGAGTTCACGTCGGCCTACGTCATGCCCGTGCGATACGCCAAGTCACGCGGCCTCAATCTGACCCGGGAGGCGAGTAAGCGGACGGTTGCCGAGGTCGAGTATTGGGCGTTCAACGGCAGGGATAAATTCACGGATATCAAGCTGCCGGTTTATCAAAAGCTGCCCGTGCTGACCGATGTGATGATCCACCTTGGCAAGCACGAAGAGAAAATCATCCGCGAAGTCGCGACCATTGATAACGAAATCGGGCTGATACAGACCGACCCGATTTTCAGCCATACCGACGAGCATTACACCCTGTCCTGGGAGGCCACGAACCGCGCCGACCTGTGGCGTATTCGGCAATGGCTATATTCGCTCAAGGGGCGCTTGAAAACATTCTGGCTGCCGACGGGGAGCGCCGACCTTGTTCTGACTCAGCCGGTGCTGGCGGGCTCCAATATCATGCAGGTCCGGACTATCAGCTATAGCCTGTATTACACGGTCAGAGCGCTGCAAATGGTTTTCAGGAACGGGTCAATAAAGTATTTCACCGTCACGGGTTCGCAAATGAACGGGGGAATCGACAACCTGCTGCTTTCAGAGCCGGTGACAGCCGTGATCATGCCCGGCGATGTCGAGCGTATCAGCTTGATGTGTATCGTCCGGCTGGATTCCGACCGGGTTGAAATTCAGCATACCGAAAACAACACAGCAACGATTCAAATTCCAGCGGTGAGCGTGCCGACATGAGCTATCAAATAGTTGAGCAATCCCTGGCCGACGGCCAGCCCGTTGAACTCTACGAGTTCAAGCAGCACATCAATTACTGGTTCTACACCTCCGGCGTTGACGCGGTGGAGTGGAATGCCCGGAGCTTTGTTCCCGCCGCGATCACGCGCTCGGCTGTCACGCAGTCCAATGAAATGTCGGGGGCCAAGCTCACGCTGGTTTTCCCGCGTGACCATCCCTTTGTGGCTCAGTTTGTCGGGATGTCGCCAGATTTTCCGACGACCCTGACCATTTTCCGGGGGCATGCCACGGATACCGCGAAGGAGTGGGCGGCGTACTGGAAGGGCAGGGTGGTGCGGGCCAGCGCGACGCGATCCGAGGTGACGCTTGAATGCGAGTCGCTTTTCTCGTCCATGCAGCGCACGGGCTGCCGGGCGCGGTTTCAACTGACCTGCCGGCACGCGCTGTACTCGGCGGCCTGCGGCGTCAGCTCGGCGCTGCACCGAACCACGGCGCTGGTGCAATCCTCAACGTCGAGCAGCCTGATCTGCACGGGGGTCAGCAGTTTTCCAAATGGGTGGTTTACCGGCGGCATTGTGCAATTTCCATCCGGGACGCTTCGTTTCATCAGCGAGCATAAGTCCGATTTGATCACCTGCACGCGCCCGTTTACAGAAAATGTGAATGGGCAAACCGTCAGCGTTTTCCCCGGCTGCGACCACGCCAAGCAAACCTGTATCAATAAATTCGACAATCTCCTGAATTTCGGAGGCTTTCCCTATATTCCCGTCGTCAATCCGTTTGGCGGCGGCTCTCTGGCGTGAGGTGGCGTATGGACCCCGGAACCTGGATTTACCTGATCATGTTGGTTGTAGGCACCGCTTACTCCATGTCAAACCAACCCAAACAAGAAAAGCCAACCGCGCTGACGCTGGATGACGCCAAGATTCCTAGCGCCGAGATTGGAAAGTCGATCCCCGTGTTATTCGGCACGCGGGAGATTAATGACGCGAACGTGGTTTGGTACGGCCACCTGCGAACCACGGCAGTCAAGACGAAGAGCGGGAAATAATATGGACAGAGTGTATATGCGCCATATTCGGGAAGCCCATATGTGCAGCCGGGGTGTTCGCCAGGTTGCCAAGGAGCAGGGCTTTGACTACGAGGATTTCCTGGTGAATGGCATTGATATTGAAATACTGCGGCGTATTGATGACGCCATGATTCAGGAGGTGGTCCAGATCGCGGAGGCGGACGTGGGCGATGACGATGTAGAGGACGCGGGCGAGGCTGCTGGCGAGACAAATGACGTGACGGACGGCGAGGTAGCTGCCGAGGTAGAGACAGAGGGCGAAGCAGAGGGCGAGGAAGATGGGCAAGGGTAAGAAGGTCACAATCGGCTACCGCTACCACCTGGGCATTCACTTTGTTCTGTGCCACGGCCAGGTTGATTCGATCCGGAGGATTACGGTCGGGGATCGCGAGGCATGGAAAGGGACGCATACCGGCGGCGGGCTGTACGTCAACAAGCCGGAACTATTCGGGGGCGACAAGAAGGAAGGGGGCATCCAGGGGACTATCGACCTGGTGACAGGCTCCCCGACTGAGCCGCAAAACAGCTACCTCCTGTCCGTGCTCGGCAGCGGTGTTCCCGCCTATCGCGGGGTCGCCAGCCTGATCCTTCGTCAGGTCTATGTCGGCACCAACCCCTATCTGAAGAAATGGGGCTTTCTGCTGACCCGCATCTTGAAAAGGAGCAACGGGGCGACCCAGTGGTATTCGACGAGGGCGGCCATTGGCACTGACATGAACCCGGCCCACATCATCCGCGAATGCCTGACCGACCTGGAGTGGGGGATGGGCTACACGGACGCCGACGTGGATGACCCCAGTTTCACGGCGGCAGCGGACACCCTGTACTCGGAAGGGTTCGGGATGTCGCTCCTGTGGTCCAGCGAGTCGAGCATCGAGGATTTCGTGAAGGACGTGCTCCGGCACATCGACGCCAGCCTCTACGTGGACCGGGCCACGGGGAAATTCAAGCTCTATCTCATCCGACCGAACTACAGCCCGTCATCTGTCATCAAGCTCGATGAGAACAATGTCGTGGCGGTTGAGGAGTACGCCTGCTCAACCTTGAGCGAGCTGTGCAACACGGTGATCGTCAATTATTGGGACGCGGCGACGGGGAACAACAACAGCATCACGGTGCAGGACATTGCAATGATCCAGGCTCACGGCTGCACCGTGTCCAATACGATGGAGTACGGCGGGATTACGAAGGGCGACCTGGCGATGAAGGTGGCTTCCCGTGACCTGAAGGCGCTGAGTACGCCCATCATCCGCTGCTCCGTCACGGTTTCCCGCAACGTCGGCAACATTGTTCCCGGCGGGCCGGTCAGGCTGGATTGGCCCGACTTCGGTATATCCAACCTGATTATGCGCATCGGCGAGATCGACCTGGGGACGGCGACGGACAACTCGATCAAGCTGAGCTTGATCCAAGACGTGTTCTCGTCTGGGACCGCGACCTACGCCCCGCCGGTGGCGTCCGAGTGGCAGCCGGTCATCACGGCCCCCGTGCCTGTTCAGCACCAGATCGTGCTGGAAGCGCCGTATTACACCTTGGTTCAAGGCATGGGGGAGGATGCGGTCAACGCGAGGCTGAACTCGCTCCCCGAGCTTGGCGTGCTGCTGGTGGGCGCGGCCCGGCCATCGCCTAGCTCCATTTCCGCACAGGTGTGGACGACGGCGGGATCGGTATACGCCGATGAAACGGTCTTGGATTTTTGCGCAACGGGGGTTTGCCTCGACGCTGTGACCAAGATCGCCACCACAATCCCGTTGTCCGACTTGGCGGACTGGATGAGCGACACGGTAGCCGCAGGCGACTACGCCGTACTGAACGGCGAGATCGTCGCCATCGTGAGCTTCACGGCTACCTCGGTCACGGTCAAGCGCGGGGCGCTGGATACGGTCCCGGCCAATCACGCCGCCGGGTCCAGGCTCTATGTTTTGTCCACCTTCAATGGGCAGGGGCAGACCGAGTATGTGATGGGGGAAACGGTCAAGGTCAAGCTCCGTACCGTTGCCGGAACCGGCCTCCTGCCCGAGTCCAGCGCTCCGGTCATCAGCGTGAAGATGAACCGGCGAGCGTTGCGCCCCTATCCGCCGGGCAACTGGAAGATCAACAGCGCGCACTTCCCGGAAACCGTGACCGCAGCCAGCCTGACGACGACCTGGGCGCACCGGAGCCGGACGCAGCAAACGGGCGGATCGCTGATCGGGTTCACGGACGGGTCCGTGGGGCCGGAGCCGGGCACGACCTACACCTTGCGGCTCTACAACAACACGAGCGGCGGCTTGCTTCATACCTCGCCAGCGCAGACGGGCACGAGTTATACTTTCCCCGTGATGGCCGCCGGCACCTACACGCTGCGCATGGAGCTGTGGAGCGTGAGGGACGGGCTAACGAGCTTGCAGACGCATTCGCATGTGTTCATTTACACCGTGCCATAGCCAATGATCTGTAGGCATCCTTGTAGGCACCCTCTCAAAAATGGCCCGCAAGGCCGCGTAGAATGGTGACTATCGAGTCCCTCCGGGCGCGCCACAGTGACCCTCCAAGGACTTCCAAGGAAATCCGACGAGTATCGTAACTTGTTGTCAGGATTGAGAATTTGCCAAAATCTCGATCCACTGACTACCGGTACAAAACGGTACATAAAGTGGTACATCAATGCGGTCAGCCTTCGTGCCGTATTGTTGCTGGAGGAGCAGGGCCAGGGTATCGAACATTGAATCCAACTCATCTCTTGAGGAGTTGGAAACATGCTCACCGACATGATGGTTCGGCAGGCCAAGGCCACCGACAAGCCCTACACCGATAGCGCCAGGGACAGCGGTACGCCGACGAACAGTCCGCCGATGGCGGACAGGCCGCAACACACCCACAGCTCGTCGGCGGTCAGGCCGCGCACCACCACCGGATGGCGGTTCAGGCGATGCGGCAGGAAGGACACCGTGCCGTCGGCGCGGACATGCTGATGCTCGGACATGGCCGCGGCCTTACAGGATGCCGGTCGCTTCGGTGAGCAGCCAGATGCCGATCACCAGCAGTATCGCGCCCACGGCAACCGTCAGGCCGAACTGGCCCCAGGTCTTCTTGCCGTTGTGGATTTCGGCGTAGGTGCCATAGGCGTGGTAGTATACCCCGATGAACATGGACGCCACCACCAAGAGCGCCACCAGCATCACCATGTCGTAGCCGTAGTTGCGGATCGTCTGCATGATGCCGCTGCCGGTGCCGCGGGAGGGATTCTCCAGCGTCGGCAAGCCCTGGGCGAAGGACAACGCGGGCAATGCGAGCAGACCGATGGCGAGCGCCAGGCGATGGGCGAGATGGGGAACGAGGCGAGTCTTCATGGTCGTGTCCTTCGGGTCAGGAGAGAAGAAAAAATGTAAGCACCACGTACATCGCCAGGAAGCGCACGACGACGCCGAGGAATTGACGCTGGTTGATACGGTTCTCGGCCCAGCCGACATAGACCGTGCGGATGGCCCAGACCCCCCACAGCAGCAGCGCGGCAAACACCACGCCGACCAGGGCGGCCGCCATCGCGGCCGGGGTGAATCCGCTGTTGGCCTGGAATGAGGCGATTTGAATGCTGTTCATGGCCGCTTCCTCACCGCGGTCATGGCGATGGCCTCGTGGGCGGCGTCGGACTCCAGGCGGTATTGGCCGCTCAGTTCCACCGGATCTCGGGGTTGGGCGCGAGGCGGCGTCAGGTAGTCCTGCAGTCCGGCGCGCACCCGCGCCAGATCGGCGAGCAGGCGCGGATAGTCGAAGTGGTAACGCTGGCTGGGTTCGATGGGCGTGGCGGCGGCGCTCGTCTCGACCAGATGTTCCAGGGCTTGGATCTGGCGCAGGGCGGCAGCCAGTTCCTGGCGCTGCAGGGGGGCGTCGGCCCATGCGGGCAAAGGCAATGCGCTCGCCAGCGCCGCCAGCAAGGGAAGGATCAGCGCGCCGGAGCCTGCGGCGCGGGATCGGAATGAATGCGCCATCGCGCCTTCCTCGTCAGATCAACAATGGGGTGATCGTGACGAGGGCGGGCGATGCGGGCAGCAAACAATGGGAACTTGCCGCTGACCGGATTGATGAGGCTGGATATCGGGTAATGCCTTGGGCGTGCCTCAACATCAGGACCCCAGCTTTGGAAAGCGCAATAACCTAATTATCGCTTGACGCAATAACCTAAAAATAAATAAACTCAATAACCTAATTTCAGTGAAATGCCCCTCATGGCAACCCCCTCCGATAGACTCGCCGCCTCGCTGGAAGCGCTCAAGCTACTTCAGGATCAGGGCATCGTCGCCATCCGCAG
>Ga0209737_10004045_pt1 | contig 10295 bp, 6 predicted proteins | sample TergutCu122P3_FD_187284 | JGI IMG/M metagenome (GOLD analysis project Ga0209737, IMG submission 187284) | Cubitermes ugandensis P3 segment gut microbial communities from Kakamega Forest, Kenya - Cu122 P3 (SPAdes) (version 2) | ecosystem: Host-associated > Arthropoda: Insects > Digestive system >...
CCCCAAAACCCCAAAACCCCAAAACCCCAAAACCCCAATCAGATATGAAAGTATTAATGGGAAGGATAAATGGTGATAAATAGTTGAACTAAAGATATTAATTAATATGGAAAGTAAGAGCATAAAAAAGCAAGAGTCTGGGACATTTGAGTTTGTTCCTTCACCAACAATAAAGAAGCCCTTTGAGATATTTAGTGGTACGGATAAATCTTTAAAGCTTGTTAGTATTAGTACAGAAGAAGCTCGCATTTCCTTATTTGGTTCAACACTCTCAGCAAAGATAATGAAAGAACAGAGATTGAGACTTTCAAGGCAAAATACGTTTGAAGATATGCTATTGTCTTTTCCTGGTTTGGTTATTAAATGGAAGAAATTACAAGCGAAGTTAAATAAGAGTTCAGAAGAGTTACTGAATAAAATTTTACCATACCCTTCTTTGAGTGAGTGTTATATTTCACTCATCAATTTCTTTAAGTCTCTTGTCGATAAACTTAAATCTCTTACTTCTTCTCCAACCAAAGCTATAATCAAAGACAAACCTAAAGCTTTCAATGATGAGTTGGTATTGATGGCAGCATTGGGAATACACCACACTAACACTGTACTTTTAGGAATTCTAGATCAACACTTAGACTCTGCTGACTTTGGATCTCAACTCCAAACCTTTTCTGAGCACTTTAGTTCATTGGAGGTATTGCATGAGTTCTTTTTTGCGCTTACAAGATTAAAATGTAACACAGTATTACATGAACGCCATTTAGCAATCTTACAAGACTCTACTAAAATGACATTAAGCACCTTACAAATAAAATTAAAAGCTGACTTCAAACTAATAGTAGGTACTCCTATACAAGCAAAGAAACTATATATTATTGCTACTCTTATTTATTGCTCTATACGAACTATTGCTTTACTTTCAGTATTTGGTGAGCCAGAAGAATTAACTAAGAGTAAATATCAGAATATCCTTGAGCGGTTTAAAGCAGTGTTTGTGTTAATGTCTCAGTCTGTTGTGTTTGATAAGATATTTTGTGAGTATTATGCTTTTGAGCCTTTATGGTCTGTTAGTGATAGTAGGTACATGCTTACATCTTTTAATCAGAAACGTTTAACCTTATTCTTTCAAGAAGATAAAATGCACCCTGAAGAACCTATTGAGTTCAATCTTAAATATCTTGTTGTTTATTACAACTACAAGATTCTTAAGTTGATATCACAGAGATTACAAGTAGCTTATGATGAACATATATTAAATATATTCTCTTCACTAATTCATAAGAACAGATCGATATTGAATGAGTTATTGTCAAAGAAGAATCATAGTTTAATGAAAGTAATGGTTTATCTTAATGAGAATACTTATATTATTAAATCTTATATAACCAATCTTGCTTACTTCTCTGATAATCTTGATCCAATGCAACGACAAGCTAAGTATGATACTATTAAAGATACTACTATCGATTGCCTGTCATTAGCTGTTAAAATGGGAATGTATTGGAAACCTAAGAGTATTAGTGAAATAAATGAATTAACTATATATCATCCTAAAGACTTTATAGCACTGTTATTTAAATCTCTCTTATTATTCAAGAAAATAAAAGGATCTACCAAATTTTCAAATGAGATGATAAAGCATGTAAATATATTAGCATCAGATTTAATATCACGAGCTATTACAACAGATGATCCTTTATGTTTTCACTTGTATAAATTATACTTACTTCAATTCTTATCTTCTTGGGAACCTAAAGATCTTGGTGAGAAGTATATGAAGTATTCAGAAGAAATGAGCCGTTATCTTGGTGATTACAATGAAGGCGAATTTGAAACTGATATTACAAAGCATATAAAAACTAAGAAGCAAGAATTGGCTCTAAAGCTTTATGTAGGACTAGCGCAGATAGACTTTAATTTACCTATAGAAACAATCATAGGATTAATAAGAGAAAATTTCACTAATGAAAAGAAATTGTATAGGTACTTTTATACAATGACATGTTTATTTGCTAGAGACATGATTTCGTCTAAGACATTTGAATCTATGATGCAAGAAGATGAAGAAGCATTAAGACAAATATTTGGAGATATTAAATCTAATGACGAATTTGATGCATTTACACGTAATGAAGGCATGAATATCTTATTTCTTATATACAAGAATATAGCATGTTCATTAATGCAGACTAAGGAGCAAAAGAAAGAGTATCAGATAGAGCTGAGTAAATCAGGTACAAGAAAGTCTATAGCGACAGAAGAAGTAAATGATTATTTGGCAGAGAACTATTTGAAGAAACTTGATGATACTATTCAAGCTTATAGTAATTTACTTAACATGACTGGGGCTTTCATATGTGCTCTCAATTATATTGTCTCCATTGCTAAAGACTTCCTTGTCAATCCTGAGTTCAATCATGACTTCTATGAAAAAGTAATGCACATGAGTTTTGGCCGTTCATTAATACTAAGACTATTTAAAATATTCAATAAACATCTACTCATAAACCTAAAAGAACAAGATCTCATTGACAAGTATTTGACACTTGTTACAGACAGTTTAATGAATCTTAGTACAGCACGTATAGCATTTGAAGAAGAAAAAAAATTCATATTAACAATCGTAAGCTACCTCCAAACACTCATAGAAAAATCAGTAAACCCTTTAATAAATTATAGGGAACTAATAAAAAAGAAGTAAAAGAGAGTTGTTTTAATAAAGGTGTTATAATGATATTCATTGAAGCTTGGAATAAGGGTAACTACAATGATATTGAATGCTTCTTAAAGTTTCTTAATCTACTTAAACTCATAGCCAAAGGTAATGAACTCTTCTATGAATCACAAGATACTAAGAAGAATGTGTATGTGTTTGTGCTTGGTTATGCTAAATCGTTTATTGAATGTGAAAAAGTAGACTTTAAACAAGTGAAGAGTATATTAAAGTATTTGATTGATATAGCATTGGAAGCTGATTATGATTTTGAGAATAGAAGTAAGAAGTTCTTTATATATGAACCAGGAGCTATTGAGGCTTATTTTCAGATATTGATTCAGTGCTTTAAGACACTTCCGGAACAGAGTAATACTCATTTACAGAATTGTGTTTTATCTCCTCTTGATACTCTACACAAATCTCTCATAAACTGCTGTAAGTTATCAAGGATGTCAATTCAGATATTGCTAATGAAGATTCTGAAGAGAGCGATAAAGCCAGAATTTCAGAGACACATTTCAGAACACATAGGACGCATAAGTTCTATCCACACAACTTCCAAGCACATCCAATCCTTGATGCGACACTTTACCAAAAGCTCTAAATATGTCCCTCAACAACTTAAAGAACGCTATTACCTTATCTTGCTTGATACTCTTATTGATAGTATCTCAGGTGATTCTATAAGAGCTATATACTTTTTCTCAGGGAAAGAACAATCCTTTATAAAATTAAAGACACCTATAAATTGTTATGGAGGTTTATTTTGGACAGGGAGTATAAGATATGAAAGTAAATGTAATACACAATGGCAATGTATATTTAGTTTTCTTAATACACAATCATATGAAAGTAAAGGCATAGAACTTTATCTTTATCAAAGGAAACTTTATTATCATTTAGTTTATTGCTATAAGGAAGATTATACAGAGAAGAAAGAAGTAAAGGATTTAACATTGTTTGAAAATACTTGGTATCATATAGTAATGTTTCATGTTGGTAATGAAGTATTGATATATGTCAATTCTTCTTTGTTTGTTATTCAGACTAAGTTTCAGAATTTTCCTAAGGAGTATAATTATGCTGTTATAGGTGCTGCTACTGATCCTCTTAATGGTCGACATCACTCCTTCTACTTTGGTGAAATGTCAACCTTATATTTCTTTACTCCGGCAGCTAAATTTAAAGATATAGTGGGGGATTTGGCAAGTCGTGGACAGTATTTAGCTTCATTATATAAGATTGAATCCTCCTTAACTGACCCTTTACCTGCCAATTGGAAAGAAGCACATCCTAAGAGACCGAGGTTTATGAATAAGGAATTTTTGAATGCAACTCAATTTGTATTAGATCCTAAGGTACTCTTATGAACTACAATAGTACAATTCATTTGGCAAAGACATTGATAGAGAATTTGCTATTAAAGAAAAAATAATAGATTCATTACAAGATACCAAAGTTTATTTCAATAGACCAGCTAAAGACATCTTCTATAATCTTGGTGGATTCAAAACTACTCTTCCTTTACTTGCAAGTCAACTGCAATTCACTTCTAATTCTATTGAACATGAGTAAACTTTCTTATAAAGGATTAGTTCAAAGATATGTTGTGCTATACTTAAATTGATTTATTCACTTTGTCTTAACAATGATAGCGAGACTGTATATTTCCTTATAAGAGAAAATGGAATAAACATCTTAAAGCACTTATTTGAAAAAGTAGGCAAACATGGCAAATTTACCAAAGACTTCATATACGCATTGTTTAATATATTGGAGTTACAATTACAAGGGAAGTTGAATCAAGTGATAGCACTATTACTTGAAAGGATAATCTTTAACATTCGTATTTGGAGCAACTCAGATTATGAAGTACAGAAGGTGCTTATGGAGAGAACACATGAATTGTTATCACAGAAAATAGCTCTGCCTTTTAATGTAGGACAGCCATATAAGGTAGCTTTATGTATGCTATATGATTACTTTGCATCAGAAGAAGCTGATGACGTTAAGGTAAAGAAGTTCTTAGATGGGACTAGATGGGAGATTATACAAATACTTATTGATTATTTACAGACTTATGGTAATGAAGAGACTATTCCTACTTTACTTGAGTTTTTATTACCTTTGCCAGATTATCTCTATTCTATCAGAGATCTCCTCTACGTCATTCTATTCTACCAGTCAAAGGCTAATAATAACCATAATCAAGCCATAAACAACTATTTGAAGAAAATTTCTAGAATACATGAGAAGGAATTTGATTTAGCTGCAGCACTTCATATCCTAATAAGCAACGCGATAGTGCAGAAGAACAGAGGCTCAAGAGATGATTCAGTAGCAGCAAAGAAGAGAGCAGAATGTTGTGAATACATAATCTCATATAGTGTTTATATACTACTTTTGTTTGATTGGGAAGATATATTCGAGAAGGAAGAAAGTATTCTAATGAATTTTATTTCAGCAACTCAATATAATAAGAAGCTAGCAAGAAGATCCATTGCTATGAGCAATGTTAATGCAGTATTCAGTAAGGGCGAAAGTTTCCTTTCTTACCTAAATCCTTCACGAAAGAAGGGTAGATTCACAAGAACAGAAGAAATCATCCTTCACTTTTTATTCCACAATCCAAAGGCAGAGCAAAAGGAATCATATAACAAAGAATTCTTAGGTGAGAAGACATATCTTGCATTATTATCACATTTAAGTGCTGATCCTTCAATATTTTATGCGAATGAAAAGGAGATTAGGAAAGTATTGTTAGCTATGGGTAAAAATGAATGGAATACTAGTAAGAACAAAGTCATCTATAACAAACTTATAGAAAATATTAGGTCATTTGAGCTACCTGTCCAGAAAAGAATCTTAATCGACTGCAAAGAGTTTTTGAAAAATAGAGGATTCTTTAAGATGTTCATAAGTATAAATACAATATATGAGGCTATTAGTGGATATTTGTCTAATAAGAAATTGCTTAGTGATCCTATTATCAAATCTTCATTAGAAAGCTTTTATCTTGTTTTTCTTTTTGGTTATTGGCATGGGAATAGCAAACGGATATTCAGTGATATGTGGAATATGCAAGATAGTGAGTTCTTACTAATACTAAACACTTTCCTTAATGATATATTATCCCAGCTTAATTCCTTTAATAATGATAAATGCTGCTATTCAGCAATACAATTCATATACTTCCTTGAAGATGTAGTACTTACAAATCCTTTAGTAGTAAAGCAAAGTTTATTCATTGAAGTATTAGGTAAACTAATAATCTATTTAAGTGAATTAAATATTCTTTATTTCTGGCATCCTATATTTATTCCAGGACAATTACCAAAAAATCTTCCTTTTGAAGCACGCGCACAAAGAGAAGGGGGAGTAGTAAGAGTTGTATTGAAGTTATTACTAAAGATAATACTTGAAGCTGGTAGTAACTTAGATATATTACACAGACAACTTGCATTAAATTTATTTAGTTTCTTTATCTTCCATAAAGCCGATACATTAACAGCTATTAAAATCTTATTAAGCGTACGAGCAGCTAAATCTAGTTCTATGGATACTGATTTCTTTAATTCAAGTATTATTAAGGAAGGGAAACTAAATGTTATAATACAAGATAAAACATTAGGACAACAAAAGACAGTAGAAGAGATAAAGAATCTTATAGGTAATAAGAAAAATATACTAGAGAGTAAGGTGTATAGAGGATTAATGTTGTATACTAATTTGTCACAGGTATTGATATATATTGGATATGGATTAAATTCGTATAAGGATTTGAAAACTGTAGACCTGAAGGTTGATGATAGGGTGGTGCATTTGGCGAAGATATTGGGTGAATTGGTTAAGTTGTGTTTTAGTTCACAGGGAAGCACTTTAGAAGCATTGTTCAAAGACTTAGAGAAGGAATTTATAAGAATGCCAGAGTATCCTTTGGAGAAGTGTGTGACAAATATAGATAGATGCTCTAGAGAAGTAATAGAGAGTATAAGACCAAATATAGAGTACTCACCACCTACAACTAGTAAAGTATTCCCTGCGCCTATCGTTAACTCATCCAAAGAAAGAGCTGAGAGTGAATATGTTCCTATATTCGATAAATTCAAAAAAGACTTACTGAAACTACTAGCAAGTATAATGCAAGCATATGAAAAGTATGAATACAAAGAATTAACAGGAGAAGTATATGCAGAAGAAGTATTAAAGCTTATAGGAAATGCTTCTATTCTTAAGAATATACAACCTGAATTACATAGACTTACTACTGAAGATTTCTTATATATTGAAAAGCTTATACTAATTTTAATTGAGAGTAAACCTAGAGATAAGGTAATTAAGTCTAATCCAAAGTTACAATACAATGAAGATAAGGAACGAATATTAAGGATGCATGATTTGGTAAAAGACTTCAACCAGGTATTTAATAAACAGTTAATTAATCTTAATCTGGATTCAGAGAGAATAAAGAGTGATAAGGAATATGAAGACCTTCGTAAACGAATATTATCTGAATACTTCTTTTCAGTTCAAAGCAGAGAGAATAAGAGGATATATGAGATATCGAAGAAGTATTATAATAGATTGCTTAATAGATGTATGCTTCATAGATCAATGTCTTTATTGTATTCTGAAAGTCAACTTGCTTTTAGTTCTTTTGTGAAGCTTGATAAGACTAGGGATAATTTAAATAGAGCCATGAGATTAAAGGAAATTAAACGCCCTCTTCAAAATCCTTCAGTCCTCAAAGGTATCTCCTATATCAGACAGTTCTTTCTCAAACGTTGTTTGATAGCTTGTAATGTGGCTTCAGAGTCCAAAAGTGCTTTGAATGCGAGCTCTTTTCTTGTTCATGATACATATGAACAAAAAGTCTTAAAGGCTTTGATGGAATATTGTAAACTACCTATAACAAACTTCAATAATGGTTTTACAGATAAAGTAGAAGAAACTATAAAGGAAGTATCACTTAGATCAACAGGTGGTTTTGCGATTAAAGCTTGTGTAAGCCGGACACAACTTGCCACTGAATGCAAAGTAAAGATAGCAGCAAGAAAGATAACATACCATGCAGAAATAGTAGATGTAGATCATTCAATCTTTGGCTACCTTCGTCTTTCAAATAACGAAATAACATTCACAAGCAAACCCAAACATTTACACGCAGAATACCGTATGGGACCTACAAAAATGATGTTATTACCATTAAAGAAGAAAGTAAAGAAAGTATGGAGATATAGCGACATTAGTATGATAATAGCAGAGAAGTATAATATGATAAAGCAAGCAATGGAAATAAGATTTGTTGATCGTAATGCAGTTTTTATTGTACTGTTCTCTGAAGACCAATTGAATAATTTCTTTGGTGATCTAAAGGATATGTTCCCTGAACCTATAAAAATTATTAAAGATTGTAAGAGAGAATTTTTGGATAAGAAGTATACAGAGGAGTGGTTAAGACTGAGGTTAACGAATTTTGAGTATTTGATGTTGTTGAATGATTATGCTAGTCGTTCGTTTCAGTGTATGTCTCAGTATCCAGTATTTCCTTGGATACTTCAAGATTATTCGTCTAGTAGAATTTCACTTACTTCGGTTAAGTTTAGAGACTTACAATATCCCATTGCTGGTCTCAGTGAAAAGAAAAGAGAACTGGCAAATAGTAAGTATGAAAATACAGATGATTTCCCTGGAGGTCGCTTTCAGTTTGGATCGCATTATCTGTCAGGCAGAGCAGTACTAGGTTATCTTATACGACTACAACCATATACTCTAATGCTATACAGATTTGATTCAGGTGGTGATTGCCCTTCTCGTTGTTTCCATAGACTACAAACCATGTGGAACAATATTACACTCTTAAGCGATAACAACCTAGAACTAATACCTGAATTCTATTATTTACCTCATTTCCTTGCTAATTAGTATTTTACTCCTTAAAGTAGCAATAACTACTCTTTTGGGATGAAGCAGATGGAAGAGGAAGATAAAGAATTGCATGGAAAAATAGTAAGAGTTGATGATATAGTATTACCTCCTTGGGCAAAGAGTAGACACCATTTTGTGCAGATAAATTATTTAGCATTGGAACATCCAAAAACGAGAGCTAACTTACATAATTGGATTGACCTTATATTTGGTGATAAACAACAAAAAGTAACTTCCTTTAATCTCTTCAAGCCGTTAACATCAGAAGTAAAGGATTAAATAATGAAATAGAAATATGTGAAAGAGAGGGAAGAGAGTGGGACAGATAAATTGGATAGTTCAGAGGTAATACAAATGGTAGAATTTGGGCAAAATCCATCGCAGATTTTTGAGAAGGCGCATTCGATAATAGAAGAGAAACAGATAGAGAGTAATAAGATGTTGTTTGATGTATTGTATGAACCACAAAGCTATGTGGCAATAAAATGTAAACAGAAACTTGGTGCATCTTCTATTGGAATGAGAGTTATACCTAAAGATAAATCTGGATTTATTATACTTACAACACAGAATGAACTGCTAAAGAAATCTGTCATAATCTCTAAAGGAGAATCAAATATCGTGAAAGAGTTAGGATCGATTTATAGACACTTTGCAATATATAACGCAGATAAAGGTGTCTTTATAGTAGATCCAATCTCAGTCTTTGATTCTATAGACGACTACTTTGTTGCTTGTAGAAACAATGAGAACAGCTTCGTTTTATACAGTCTCTTCTCTTTAAACCTTCGCTTCACTATTTCTTTCCATAAAGTATTGTTATATTCATACTGTAGACAATAGTAAGTAGTTTACATATAGATCCTAAGACTAAGCTTTTGTATACTGGTGATATAGATGGTGTTCTAGCTATATGGAAACTCTCTGAGATTCTTCAAGCAATCCCTGTTACCAATCGTCCTAAAGTTACCTTCTTCTTACCTTTTAGTGCTTTATGACAGATCATTATGGAACAATACTAACAATAGATTCTAGTTATGAACTTGACCTTTATGTATCAGCTTCACGTTTTTCATGTGTACTTCGTGTAGCTTCTACTAATCGTTACCTACTTACTATCAAACCAGAACTATCACTAAAGGTGAAATACGGAATATTCAAGGTACTTCTATCAGCCAGAGGTTACTTAATAATACAAGCAAGAAGTGAGTTTAAAACTTATGAGAAGGATATGATTTTGGTGTATTCAATTAATGGAGAGAAAGTAGCAGAATTGGAATTAGAAGAACATGTGAATGCTATATTGTTTGATCCACATCAATATTATATTGTGAATTATGATGTAATAGTTTAGATTACTGGAGGTACTGGGAAAAAGCTTAAGAAATATTCTATTACCACACTTGAAGAACAAGACTTACATGATTCTATTAAGGAATTGGAGGTATTTCCAGGAACAATAATAACTTTAACATACATTCAAGGTAAACTTTATATATACCCAAATAGATGACAGAACAATATTACTAGTAGGACTTGCTAATACAGAAATATACGCTATAGACTTTATGCCAGAGAAGACTGAGAACCCAACTTAACACTCACATTAATTTTCTTAGGGGTTTTGGGGTTTTGGGGTTTTGGGGTTTTGGGG
>Ga0209737_10004047_pt1 | contig 10294 bp, 7 predicted proteins | sample TergutCu122P3_FD_187284 | JGI IMG/M metagenome (GOLD analysis project Ga0209737, IMG submission 187284) | Cubitermes ugandensis P3 segment gut microbial communities from Kakamega Forest, Kenya - Cu122 P3 (SPAdes) (version 2) | ecosystem: Host-associated > Arthropoda: Insects > Digestive system >...
ATAAAATAAACTCCATTGCTTAGCCAAGACAAATCCAATGTATTACCTGTAAAAGCCGTATTATTTTGTAATATTTTTCCCGAAATATCAAACACGTTTATTGATTCTATTTTTGTATTTTGCGAGATAATATTTACAATGCCTGTTGTGGGATTGGGAAAGACGGAAATACTGCTTTCTGAGTTTAAAATATTAAAATTCTCGTCTTCGGTTTCAAAATCTGTATTAGGTCTTGGTGGCGCAGAATTTGGCGTTCTTCTTTCTGGGCAGTTTGCACACGGTTCTATATGCATTCTAACTGTTGAGCCGCTTTTTGCGTGAAACCCGGGTTTTATAACTATTGAGTTATGTGCACGATATTCAACATTTTGACCAGAATTGATAGTATTGTAAGTTGAATTGGTAAAATCAACTATCAGATTTGTTTGGTATTTTGTAACGGCGGCTAAAGTACTGTTTAATGTTCTATTGTAGTTGCAATAATCCACATTTCCTTTTGGATAAATATCAAATACTGCTTTGGCGTTAATATTCCAATAACTACCTTCACCAACATATATATTGTCTAATTTGAACCAGATGCCATTATAATTTCCATTCCATCCCCAATTAAAATGAAAAGTGTTGTTGCTTTTATAACCGTCGCAAACAAACGAGTGTCCGCCTATATCACCCGGTCCCCACCCACTGAACAAAATAGGTTGTCCCTTATCCAAATTTTCCTTTACTTTATTAACTCTTGTTTGAGGCCAAAGTAGAAAGTTGGCATTATAATTATTAGAGATTTGTAATGCAGTTGCTGCATCTATTATATAAGCACCTGAAGCACATTTATCTTTGCGACAATATTCCGTCCATATCTTCACTCCACACTCTCTTATCAAATGCGCAACAGCATTACGTTCTTTTTCATAATTGGCATTATATGTTGTATCACAAATATCAATCCAAATCCAACCACCATTTAGGTATGGCACACGTATTTCTCTACAATTTTCAATTTTCAATATTGTGCTTAAAGAGTCCTGCATATTGCACCAGTCATAATTTAGCGGATATTTCCAATAATACATTATTTGTGCCATTGCCACAGCGGTACAACCGGCAGGGCATTTATTTGATACATTTTTCGCATCACAATCTTTACTACAGACATTGTTACTTTCGGTAACATAATAGTTATATGCTTTGCAATCTCCTATTATTGTTTTATTAAGAAAAACATCTGTTTTATTAGGGTCATAATCGTTTGAGTTATCTTGTCCCCAAATTGAAGTTGTTAGCGGTCGTACCATAGTAGTTACAGGCGCTTTATTTATATTGCCTGCCAATAAACTATGCCATTTTTCTACATTCTCCAAATTTCCCTTTTTATCAACAAAACTCTCTCTAATTTGATATATATAACCCTCAATAAAATCGGTTAAACAACAAGGTGCATCTTTATCAAAAATAGACACTTTCGCATTGCCGAGATGTCCTAAAACAGGCAGACAATTTTTGTTGCCCGAAAGCAAAATGCCTTTGCCGTTATTAAAAAGCACCTCATACATAAAGATTGTGTCTTTTACCGAATATGTGTTTGTTTCCGTAACAGATAATTCTTTTATGATATACTCCCGCTCTTCTTCTTCATATTCCTCAAGCATAGCATAAGTTGCAGCGATGTGCGCTTCATTTAATTTTATTTGCTGTGCATTTACAGGAATAACAAAAATTAGAAGAGCAGTATATATTACCAAATTTTTAATATATTTTTTCATTTTATACCTCCTTTTTATTCATTTATATAATCTTCTGGGTCATCAGCACGTATGGCTCCTCTTAATATTATCTTATAATTAATATTATTATAGTTTTCATTATAATGATATTCCCTATATAATATACTCCCACATATAATATGATAATAATAAACTTCTGGAAATGGCAAACCATCTCCCCTTTCAAGATATAGATTTATATAGTTTGATGCTTTTTCTACATCTTCCGATGCTGCTGATATTGAGTCAGGACATAAAATAATATTATTACCAACTCTGCGCCCCCATCCCTCAACATATAGCGGCAAATTATCACAAGGTGATGGTGCAGTATATGGATATGGGGTATGTGGAAGTTTTTTGCAATCAAGTTGTAAATGCCAATATACGGTTGCTACATCATTGTAATTTTCGCAATCTATTGGTTTTAAATCGTGGGGCAGTGTTGGTGGTGTGCAATGAGACACACGGCAAGCATAAAAACCAAACGCCATAGCGCACGCCGCTAAACAAATAATTATCTTCTTCATAATATTAAAAATTTAAAAAATTAAATAATGTGCAAAGATAATTATTTATTTTAATTCATCAATCTGTTTTTGCAAATCAATAACATACAGTGTCAATTCCTCAATTTTCTGCAAAAGTTTTGCATTCATTTCAGAAAGATTAATACCCTCGCTCTCCATTACAGCAGCGGGCGCAATTTCGGGCAGGTGTTTGTTTTCGGTAATAAAAGTGCTTAAATCTTTCAAAGACATTAGCGGGTAGTCCTCTTCAAAAACAAAGTCGCAACCTTGCTGCAAACAAACCTTTACTTCTGTGGCTCTGATAACACCGATTACGTCAAGTTTTGCGGTTGGGTTGGTTGTGCCGATACCAACATTTCCGTCAGGCGCAATTCTCATTCTTTCGTGAAGGTCAGTCGTGCCTGTGTTCATACCTGTCGGGTTTGTGTAAAAAGCAAGTCCTGTTCTTTGTATTAAAGCATTATTTGCTTGGTGGTTGTTAAATCTTATTGCCGCAATTCTTGCGCCGACTTGGTCTGCGCTTATATCTCTGTAACCTGTAAAATCAATATTGAATTGTGCAGCAACAGCATTTAGAGGCACATTAAGATTACCCTGATAACCAATTTTTCCTATCTTAATACTGTTTGCCGAACTGCTTGCAATATCTAATGCTGCCTGCGGGTTTGTGGTTTCAATTCCAACATTTCCGCTCATAACAGCAAATTTTCCACCAGTAAAGTAACCTGAAAATCTACTATTTGCACTTCCTCCTGATACTTCAGAAAATACTCCTGTAATATCTCCTGTGCTGTTATAGTGTTCTGCTGTTACAAACAAGCCATAAGTAGAATTCGTTTCAGAACTTACATTACTTGTCGCTGATATATGGGCGCCATACAAAGAATTAAATGAGGAACTGTTACTATTAAGAAGTTCAGACCTTATCTGTAATCCTTTATATTTAGGAAAAACCAACGTAGTGCCCGGTGTTGAAGTGTTGTCGCTCTGATAGATGTAAAGTTTTGGATTACTGAAAAGAATAGGACCTCCTATTTCCAATTTTGCAGTATGTGGCAAGAGTGCTATCCTTGCCGGATTGACAACCATATAAGGATTGGTTGTAGGAATAATAGGGAAATACTCCCAATTCGGTAATTGCGAAAAAGTTGCAGTTGCGAAGGTCGCGAAAAATAATGTAATCGTGAATTTCTTCATAAGAAAATGATTTAATGTTAATAAAAAATTAATGCTGCAAAATTACAACACAATTTGTTAATAATCAGCAAATTAGCGTAGGAGATTTGACTACATTTTTGCAGGAATTTTGACCACAAAAATGTAGTAGGTTTTACTACAAAATCTTGTCAGTTATTTGATTCTCAGCAAGTTTCTTTGAGTAATACACAAAACAGTCGCAACGTAAAAAATAGCAAATTTTGTCTAAAAAAATGGTATCGCAATAAGATGTTTTAAAGAATATGTATAGTTTTTTTCTATCACACTCCATCTGTTTCGCTAACCAGGAAACATTTACCCCATTCTTTTTTATGTAGTTGTAAATTAATTTGCCGAGCGGTAGGTCATTTTTCATATTTTTGGAATTAAAAGATGTAAATTATTCTTTTTGATTACTTACTATCTATTAGCGGCTCTGGTAAATGCCTTTGGAGTTTAGTAAGTACGAAAAATTCACATCAAAAAAATGCGAACTTTCGCATCCTAATTCTAACTCCAATTAAAAATTTACCAGATTTCTAAATAGAAAGAAATAAGAGCGTTAGCCCCTGTTAATACGTTAATATTAACACGCAAAAGTAACTATTTTTTTTGAATTATACAAATTCAAAAAAACTCTTAACTCTTAACTCTTAGTTCTTAACTTTTTTTGTACCTTTGCGTAAAATTTTTGCAAAAAAAATGCACAACTCTATAAACTATAAAATTGGCGAAAAACTTGGTAAATTTATCGATTTTTTCTACCCGCCGTTTAAGCGTTTTTTCCCGCAGCAGTTTTTTCGTTATGGCGTTTGTGGCGCAGCAAACACGGTTTTTAGTTGGATGCTGTATTGGTTTTTGTACAATTTTGTCTATCAAGAACAGGTTTTTGATTTGGGTTTTATCGCTTTTACACCACACATAGCAGCGTTTTTTACACAACTTCCAATTACATTTCTCACAGGTTTTTGGCTTAGCCGATACGTCAGTTTTTCAGAATCAGAATTGCGCCGCAGAACGCAGATTTTTCGTTATTTATTAATCGTAATCTCCTGTGTATTAATAAATTACTTTGGCTTGAAATTTTTCGTAGAAGTATGCGGCTTTTGGGCTACGCCATCACAAATGATTAACACCATTATAACAACAATTTTCAGTTTTTTTGCACAAAAATATTTTTCATTTAAAGCGTGATTTTTTAGTGATTTAACCCCTCCCCCTTCGGGTACTCCCCTTTAAAAAAGGGGAGAGTGGGGGAGTGCAAACAAAAATATTAGTAGATAAATTGAATATAAGTAGCACTCAAATGTCCCCTTATTTTAAGGGGACGAGCCGAAGTCGGAGGGGTTAATAAGTGGTTAATAAAAATAATAATGTCTATAAAACTCTCAAATAAACTATTTCGGTGGACAATTTTAATTGTCTGCGTTTTGTTTTTGGGTTGGAAATTGGCAAAGATTGATAATTTTTCTCTTTTTTTTGAGAACTTTCATAATATTTCTGCAAAAAAAGTCGCTTTTCTTATTTTTGCAATAATTCTTCTTCCGCTTAATTTTTTTACCGAAAGTTACAAATGGAAATTTTTGTTAAGCACTTTTTACCCGATAACTCTTTGGCAATCAATCAAATCGGTTTTGTGGGGACAGACAGGCGCGTTTATCACACCTAACAGCATTGGCGAATTTCCTACTCGTGCAATGAATTTACCAGCAGAACATCGCATAACCGCAATATCAATGGGTTTTGCAGGCAGTTTTGCGCAAACAATAGCGGTAAGTTTTTTAGGCGTTATCGCAGCACCGATTTTTGTTTATCAAAATCTTTTGATTGACAAATTTCCAAACTTTTGGACAATAATAATTTTTGCTATAATATTCTCATTATCAATACTTTTGTTTTTCTTCTTCTTGCCAAAGATTGCTTTTAAAATTAAAACAAAAAAATATGAGAAAGCAAAAAAATTACTTTCTGCATTCTCAAAATTTAATTTTATATTTTCATTAAAACTTATTGCAATTTCAACGCTTAAATATCTGATTTTCAGCACACAATTTTATCTTATTTTGCGCTTTTGCGGTGTAGATTTTTCGCTTATGCAAGCGTTGATAGCAATGCCCACTTTTTATCTTTTACTTACCTACACGCCGCTTTTTAACGCGGTAGAAGCGGCAGTGCGCGCTTCAATCGGTATTTTGGTGTTCGGCGTTTTTTGCGCAAACACAGCGGGAATTATCGCTGCAAGTGTTCTTTTTTGGCTACTAAATTTCTGTGTGCCAACAATTTGCGGTTTATTTTTTGCAAGAGAAACGAATTGACTTTTCTGTTATTACTTTAATTGTATTAGCGAATTGTTAGTTTTTTTGTATCTTTGCAACTCAAAATCTAAATTTTAAACTCTAATATCTAAACTCTAAAAAAATGTATAAAAACTTTCAAAATTTCTTACAAAAGGAATTATCGGAAATAAAAGAGGCAGGACTTTGGAAAAATGAGCGTGAAATTACCTCGCCTCAAAGTGCTGACATTCAAGTTAATGGCGGCAATGTGCTCAACTTTTGCGCTAACAACTATCTCGGTTTGAGTAACCACCCGCGTTTGATTGCTGCTGCAAAAAAGGCTATGGACGAGCGCGGTTACGGAATGTCGTCTGTGCGGTTTATTTGCGGCACTCAGGACTTGCACAAAGAACTCGAAGCGGAAATCTCCAAGTTTTTCGGCACCGAAGATGCTATTCTTTACGCTGCCTGCTTTGATGCTAACGGCGGTGTTTTTGAGCCGTTGTTGTCGGAACAAGATGCGATTATCTCTGACACTCTCAACCACGCATCAATTATTGACGGCGTGCGTTTGTGCAAAGCACAGCGCTTCCGTTATGCAAATGCCGATATGCAAGACCTTGAAAATCAACTTATTGCAGCCGAAAATTGTCGCCACAAACTTATTGTAACAGACGGCGTTTTCTCAATGGACGGCAATGTCGCTCCGCTTGATAAAATTTATGCTTTGGCAGAAAAGTACGGCGCAATGATTATGGTTGATGAAAGCCATTCGGCTGGTGTGGTCGGTAAAACAGGACGCGGCGTTACCGAACTCTATAATCTTTTCGGTAAAATGGAAATTATCACAGGCACGTTGGGCAAGGCGTTTGGCGGTGCGGTGGGCGGTTTTACCACAGGCAAAAAGGAGATTATCGACCTTTTGCGTCAGCGTTCAAGACCTTATCTTTTCTCAAATTCGCTGCCGCCGATGGTGGTTGCTGCGGGCATTGAAACATTTAAAATGTTGGAAGAAAGCAACGATTTACAAGATAAATTGCACAAAAACACTGAATATTTTATCAACAAAATGATTGCTGCGGGTTTTGACATAAAACCTACGCAATCAGCCATTTGCGCCGTAATGCTGTATGATGCTGTGCTGTCGCAAAAAATGGCGGCTGCGTTGCAAAAAGAAGGTATTTATGTTACAGGTTTTTATTACCCTGTTGTGCCGAAAGGTCAAGCGAGAATTCGTGTGCAGATTTCCGCAGCGCACACACAGGAACATTTGGACAAATGTATTGAGGCGTTTGTGAAAGTTGGGAAGTCGGTAAATTAGAAAATTTACAATTTTTGGCATCATTGCCATAAAAATATAACGCAGATTTTATTGATTATCAGCAATAAAATCTGCGTTATATGTATTATCCGTGCACTAAGGCACTTTTTATAATAAATCTACTCTGCCTCTTGCTTCTTCTACAACCTCTTTGGCTATTGAGGGAGAAACTTCGGCGTAGTGCGAAAACTCCATAGAACTTGTGGCGCGTCCCGAAGTGATTGTACGCAAGGCAGTTACATAGCCAAAAAGTTCCGCAAGCGGCACCTTTGCCTTAACAATTCTTGCGCCTGAGCAACGACTACTTTCCATTCCCTCAACTTGACCTCTGCGCTTGTTTAAGTCGCCGATAACATCACCCATATTCTCTTCGGGCGTAACAACTTCAAGTTTCATAATTGGTTCCATAAGTATCGGTTTTGCCTTTGCACAAGCGGTTTTGAACGCTATCTGAGCACAAATTTCAAACGAAAGTTGGTCGGAATCGACATTGTGATAACTGCCATCGATTAACGTAACTTTCAGAGTATCAACAGGGTAATTCGCCAAAACACCGTTTTTCATTGCAGATGCAAAGCCCTTTTGTATTGAAGGAATATACTCTTTGGGTATATTTCCGCCCTTAACTTCATCAATAAACTGCAACGTACCTTCAAAGTCCGCGTCAGCAGGGGCAACTTTTACAATAATATCGGCAAATTTACCGCGTCCACCGGTCTGTTTTTTATAGACCTCGCGAATTTCAACCTCTTTTGTAATTGCCTCTTTATAAGTAACTTGCGGCTTCCCTTGATTACATTCAACCTTAAATTCACGCCTCAATCTATCAATAATAATTTCAAGGTGCAGTTCGCCCATTCCCGAAATGATTGTTTGTCCTGTTTGGTCGTCTGTTTTAACGGTGAAAGTAGGGTCTTCTTCTGCAAGTTTTGCAAGTCCAACGCCGAGTTTGTCTATATCCTGCTGAGTTTTCGGCTCAATAGCGATACCAATCACAGGTGCAGGGAAGTCAATGCTTTCAAGTACAATTGGGAATTTTTCATCGCAAAGCGTGTCGCCTGTGCGAATATCTTTGAAGCCAACCGCTGCGCCAATATCGCCTGCACCAATGCAATCAACAGGGTTTTGCTTGTTTGAGTGCATTTGGAAAATACGCGAAATGCGCTCTTTTTTGCCAGAACGAACATTATAAATATACGAGCCGGCATCAATTTTTCCCGAATAAACACGGAAAAAACACAAACGCCCTACATAAGGGTCGGTTGCTATTTTGAACGCCAAAGCGCAAAGTTTGTCGTTGTCGTCTGGCTTGCGGGTAATAATTTTTTCCTCATCTTCGGGGTCGTGTCCCTCAATTTGTGGGGTATCAAGCGGCGAAGGCAGGTATGTACAAACGGCATCAAGAAGCAGTTGCACACCTTTATTTCTGAAAGACGAGCCGCAAATAATTGGGTTGATGTCCATTACCAAAGTCGCTTTGCGAATAGCCGCTTTGATTTCGTCAATGGTGATTGTTTCGGGATTGTCGAAATATTTTTCCATCAACACATCGTCAAAACCCGCGAGTGTTTCAAGCATATTATCGCGCCACTCTTCTGCCTCTGCACGCAAATCGGCAGGAATTTCCTCAATAGAATAGTTCGCGCCTATTGACTCATCGTGCCACACACACGCTTTCATCTCCACCAAATCAACAACTCCCTTAAAGTTTTCTTCTGCCCCTATTGGAATTTGTATCGGACAAGGGTTTGCGCCCAACACATTTTTAATTTGAGAAACAACATCTAAAAAGTTTGCGCCCGCCCTGTCCATTTTATTAACATAACCAATTCGCGGCACACTATATTTATCTGCTTGACGCCAAACGGTTTCTGACTGCGGCTCTACACCGCCGACAGCGCAAAAAGCAGCAACCGCACCGTCAAGAATTCTCAACGAACGTTCCACCTCGACCGTGAAATCAACGTGTCCGGGTGTGTCAATAAGATTGATTTTGTACTCTATGCCGTTGCACTTCCAACGCGCAGTGGTAGCGGCAGAAGTAATTGTGATGCCGCGCTCCTGCTCCTGTTCCATCCAGTCCATCGTAGCCCCGCCGTCGTGTACTTCGCCAACTTTATGCGTTAAACCCGTATAGAACAAAATACGCTCTGACGTGGTGGTTTTTCCCGCATCAATGTGCGCCATAATACCGATGTTTCGGGTGTAATTTAAGTCCTGTTTTGCCATTTTTTTTCTCCTTTTTTATTTTAAAACTAATACTTTTTTATTCCAAAATTTCACAATTTAACCAACAAAACAAAGAATAAAGGTGATTTTGCACCTTTGTTCTTTGTTTGTGTTTTCCTATATTTCAATTAAAATCTGAAATGTGCAAACGCTCTGTTTGCCTCTGCCATACGATGAATTTCTTCTTTACGTTTGAATGCTCCGCCCTGATTATTGACAGCATCAACAATTTCTGCAGCAAGTTTGTCGGACATAGATTTGCCGCCTCTTTTGCGTGAATAGTTGATAAGGTTTTTCATACAAATCGACTCTTTTCTGTCGGGACGAATTTCGGTAGGCACTTGGAATGTTGCGCCACCCACACGGCGAGATTTCACTTCAACTAATGGGGTAACATTTTCCAACGCTTTTTTCCAAATTTCAAGCGGTGTGCGCTCATCGTTTGGCATTTTCTTTTTTACTACTTCGAGTGCGTCGTAAAAAATACCATAAGCGATATTTTTCTTTCCGTCAAACATCAAGTGATTAACGAATTTTGTAACAACTACTTCGTTAAAAACGGGGTCTGGTAAAATTACCCGTTTTTTTGGTTTAGATTTTCTCATTTTAAATCAAAAATTTTTGTTTTTGTTTTGGTTGCCTTTACGTCTTCAACAAGCGCAATGCTCATTTACTCAACCTTCTTTTGCTCCAATATCAAAAACTAATTAATAAATTTGTTAATTAAAAGAATTTTGCAAAAATTATTTTTTTGCTTTTGGACGTTTTGCGCCGTATTTGCTGCGGCGTTGGGTGCGTGAAACAACTCCTGCGGTGTCCAAAGTACCGCGAACAACGTGATAGCGAACGCCCGGTAAATCTTTTACACGACCGCCGCGAACAAGCACGATAGAGTGCTCCTGCAAATTGTGTCCCTCGCCCGGAATGTAGGCATTCACCTCTTTTGTATTCGTCAAGCGAACACGGGCAACTTTACGC
>Ga0209737_10004048_pt1 | contig 10294 bp, 13 predicted proteins | sample TergutCu122P3_FD_187284 | JGI IMG/M metagenome (GOLD analysis project Ga0209737, IMG submission 187284) | Cubitermes ugandensis P3 segment gut microbial communities from Kakamega Forest, Kenya - Cu122 P3 (SPAdes) (version 2) | ecosystem: Host-associated > Arthropoda: Insects > Digestive system...
CAAAGTAATCATACAGTGGGATATCGCCAAGCGGTAAGGCACAGGACTTTGACTCCTGCATTCGATGGTTCAAATCCATCTATCCCAGTTAGGGTTTGACCCTCATCACCCTACTAAAGAATCAGCAATTCAAGCATCACAAATGCTAAGTTGCACTGAGCAACAGCTCTCAAGGACTCTTTAGCACAACAACATAACACGGGAGTGTAGCTCAGTAGGTAGAGCACTTGACTTTTAATCAAGTTGTCCGGAGTTCGAACCTCCGCACTCTCATACGAATCATTTATTAAATAAAAGTGCGCCTAAACTGGCGCATTTTTTACCCCCATATTAATATGATTCGTATGAGGGTGCACTTGTGAATGATGAACGTATCCAAATACGGAATAGCGCCAATGATTTCTTGATATTTGCGAAAGAAAATGGTGGAGATGGTGTTGATGTTTTAGTTGCCGATGAGAATGTTTGGATAACACAGAAATCAATGTGTAATCTGTATGAAGTCTCAAAAAGCACGATTTCAGAACATTTATCTGCTATATTTGCAAATGATGAATTAAACGAGGTTTCAGTTGTTCGGAATTTCCGAACAACTGCATCTGATGGAAAAACATATAATCAAAAATATTACAATCTACAAGCTATAATCGCAGTCGGTTTCAAGGTAAATTCACAAAAAGCAATCAGTTTCAGGGCATGGGCAGCGGATGTTTTGGCGGAATTTGCAATTAAAGGATATGTCCTTGATAAAGAACGTTTGAAAAATAATAAGCTCTTTTCCCAGGATTATTTTGAACGTCTGTTAGAAGATATTAGGGAAATTCGATTATCTGAGAGAAGGTTTTATCAAAAAATCACAGATATTTATGCTCTTTCATATGATTATGACCCAAGACACCATGATACTTTATTATTCTTTAAAACAGTGCAAAATAAACTTCATTATGCTGTACATGGGCATACGGCAGCAGAAGTTATTTACGAAAGAGCAGATGCAGATAAAGAAAATATGGGCTTAACGACATGGGAAAATGCTCCGAAAGGTAAAATCCGTAAATCGGATGTTACCATAGCGAAAAATTATCTAGGAGAAAAAGAATTGCGTTCATTAGAACGTATTGTAATGGCATATCTTGAATTTGCGGAATTTCAAGCCGAGCGGCAAATCCCCATGTCCCAAAATGATTGGAAAAAACGTCTTGATTTATTTTTACAAGCATCCGGTACGGATTTATTATCAGACAGCGGGAAAGTAACAGCTTTGGAAGCAAAGATTCATGCAGAAGGCGAGTATGAAAAATACCGTGTTATTCAAGATAAGTTGTTTGAAAGTGATTATGATAGGTTTTCGGCATTGGAAGAGTTGGTTGAAAGTTAGTTTCCGGTTCTATGAAGCGATTGAAGTTAGTCCTTGATGAGTGCATAGCCAAAACCTCGCAAATGTGGAGATTCCAGTCAAGTGAGTAATAAATATGAAATCATTATATATCAAACTGTAGATGGAGCAGTAAAAATTGATGTCAGAATGGAAGGGGAAACATTTTGGCTTACACAAGCGCAGATGGCGGAATTATTTGGGCGTGATAGATCTGTTATAACAAAACATATTCGTAATATCTTTACTGAAAGCGAGCTTGATGAAAAAAGCAATGTGCAAAAAATGCACATTGCAAATTCTGATAAACCGGTGGCACTGTATTCGTTAGAAGTTGTTATTGCAGTGGGTTATCGAGTAAAATCATCGCGTGGAACCCAATTCCGGCAGTGGGCTACAAAAGTATTGCATGAGTACTTGCAAAAAGGCTTTGCCATGAACGACGACTTGTTAAAAAACATGGGTGGCGGTTTGTATTGGAAAGAGCTGTTAGAGCGAATCCGTGATATTCGTGCCAGCGAAAAGGTGATGTATCGCCAAATCCTCGATTTATATGCGACTAGCCTTGATTACGATGCTACCATGCCGGAAACGATAGAGTTTTTCAAAATAGTACAAAATAAATTACACTATGCAGCCAGCGGACATACCGCAAGTGAAATTATCTTTGAACGGGCAAATTCTGAGTTACCATTCATGGGTTTAACAGTATTCAAAGGAAACCGTCCGGTAAAAAGTGAAGTTACTGTAGCCAAAAATTATATGACAGAAAAAGAGTTATTTGCATTACGCAGAATGGTAAATGCCTTTTTCGATATGGCGGAATTAAAAGCATCAATGCAAGAACCCATGTATATGCGTGACTGGCTCAAAACATTGGACAAGTTTTCAAAGGACTTCGGAATGGGTGTTTTACATGGTTCAGGTTATATCAGCCATGACGATGCTGTTAAGAAAGCACATAAAGAATACGATAAATATCGAGCGCAAATATCAGATGAGTTAACTGATATTGAGAAAGCGTATTTAAATTCATTGAAGGATATGGAGAAGAAACTCAAAGAAGGGGGAAGTTATGAAAACTGATAGCATACTATTTATACCTTGCAAAATACGTAAAAAAGTTGTATTATTATGTAGTACCCAACAAAGGAATTCTAAGAAAGGGGAATATCTAATGGCATGTAATTGGGAAGGGTAAGTATAATCCAAATACTTTAATGAAAGGAAGAGAATATTATGATCAAATTGCAACCGGGAGATGTTTTAGTCTACAAAGCAGGAAACCACTGGCTCAGCAAATCAATAGCGCTCATTACAAAGTCTGATGTAAGCCACGCTTCTTTAGTATTGGAGGGTGGAAAGGTAGTGGAAATGGGAGCCAAGGGATTGTCCGTCAGTGATGTAAGGGAAGAAGGTGGCGAAAATCAGATTCTACTGCGTTTTACTGAAATTGATAAATTGGGGGCAAAGCCGCTGATGGATGCAGCTCAGGTTTACATAAAGTGCAAAACACGTTATGACTTTCCGGCTCTTGTATTTATCGCATTTTTACTTATCAGTCGTGAGTTTCGTATGACAAAACTGCTAAGTGCCGTTATTGACCGTATCATGCAAAAGGCATTCATTGAGCTTGACAAGATAGTTCAGAAGCTTATCTTAAAGAATCCTGATAAAGCGATGGTGTGCTCCCAGTTAGTTTATCAGGTTTATGAAGATTGCGGGAAGAAATACCATATAGAAATGGATAGCTCCCGTTTCAAAGAGGCAGCGAATATTGATGCATCTGCCGATACTGGTATTGTCCGTTTGATTGATTTGTTAGACGATACACCACAGCTTGACATGGTATCAGCGGTAGGTGCTGAGCTTTCGACGGATGAAGAACTTGCCAAAGAACTATATGAGGCCCTTGTGGATGATAGTGTTGATTTTCTGGATATGTCGTCATCGACAGCACGTACGGTCATTTCATCATCATCAGCTTTTTATATAAAACTGAAAGAAATTCTTGCAAAAACACAATGTAACATCCCTATTGATGCACTTTTTGTTACCCCCGCAGATTTAGCATACAAGACGAAGAACCTTGAGACTATTGGAAAACTCAATGTGGTATATGAGAAAAAAGTTTGATTTTTAACAAAGGAAGATGATTAAAGTTTAAAGTAAATATTTATCTATGTATTCCGCCGGAGACATTATAAATGGTTCAGTGGGAAAGTGACTTGTATTTCCTGTAATGAGAATTGCTCCAGCTTCTTTTGCTGTGTCGTAAAAAACACGGTCATCTTCGTGGGGTAGCTGGATATTGCTAGTTGTCGAGGTAACAGATACAAACAAACTCTTTATCGCCGTAATAGTTTCCTGTTGCTTTCTTTGCGAAATATTCAATTTTTTATACGAAAGAACCCTTTCATATTCATTTACTATATCAGTACTACAGAAAGCCTGAGCCTCTCCCTCATAAATAGATTTAATTATTCTAGCAGCATTCCCGTTCGGCGTAAGAGCGGCTGAAACAACAATATTTGTATCTATAACTATTTTATGCATTAAATGCCTCGTTTCCCAAGTCTGACTTCTGCAATTATATCATTTATTTCATCCATCGTCATTTTGTCCGTTCCGTTGGTGACAGATTGTTCTTGCATTGATTCGAAAGCTTTTTTCAATTCCATATGTGCTTCCTTTTGACGTAATTTTTCATACTCATTGTATTCTCGTTCAGTAATAACAACCAAGTTTTCATTTCTGGGACGTGAAATCAAGACCTTTTCACCCATTGTAACCTGATCTGCATATCTTTTAAAATCCTGCGTCAAATCTGCGGTTTTTATCGCCAACATGATTGTAAACTCCTTAATATAGATGTTTTATATAAATTATTATATATATTTTAATATAAAATTATTCACTTGTCAAATTTAACAAACTCGACAGAAAGAAAGCCGGGTTTATATCTATTAGATAGTTCGATGAAAATGTAAATTCGTTTGATTTGTAAAGGGAATAATCAGTTCATTAAAAGTCAAAAGTCAAAAAGTCAAAAGTCGAATATTGTCAATTTTTCTATTTACATTGGTATCAAAACATGATACACTGTCCTGTAACAGAACATATTATACAAAAATCTTACTCCCGCTAAAGCAATTGTCTTATTGCAAATACCCATTATTTAAACTTAAGTAAGCAAAGAATTGATGTATTAACGTGTTCAATTATATTTATGCTGCTAATGAAGGAGGAATCTTATGAGTTATTGCATTTCCTTAAATGACCCTGTAAGGAGGGTATCACCATGCTAAAAATCATTGATTTCATAAAATCAAATGAAAATTGGCGTGAAATATTATCAAACGCCCCATATCATCTCACTATATCTGATGACGATGATTTTACAATCCTTAAGTATTCGCAAATCGATTCAGATATGAATATAGATATTGTCCGTGAATGTCGCGGATTAATCATTGATAAAGACTATCACCCGGTTTGTATTCCCTTCTTTAAATTTGCCAACTATGGTGAATCATATGCTGATAAAATTGATTGGAACACAGCGGTGGTTGAAGAAAAAATCGATGGTTCGCTTATCAAGGTCTGGAATTACAAAGGGCGTTGGATTGTCTCGACAAATGGGACGATATTTGCCGAAAATGCAAATCTTGGTGAAAAAGAGAATAATAAAAATAACGATGGATACTCTAATTTCGCCCAATTATTTCACGCTGCCATCATAAAATATGAGTTAAGCTTAGATACTTTAAATCCATGCTATACATACATGTTTGAATTATGTTCACAGTATAACCGTGTGGTGACTCCTTTTTCTGAAATAAAACTTTTCCACATCGGAACGCGAAATAATGATACACTAAAAGAGCTTGAAATAGATATAGGTATACCCAAGCCACAAACCTTTAATTGTAACAGCCTTAGTGATTTGATTGAGGTGGCATCGAAATTGAAATATTGCGATGAGGGTTATGTTGTTAAAGATAGTGCATATCACCGTATCAAAGTAAAAAGTCCTTCGTATGTTGCCGCCCATCATTTAGTCAGCAATATGAATGACCGAAAACTACTAGAGTTAATCAGGCGAAATGAGACAGATGAGTTTTTGGTTTATTTCCCAGAGTATAAAAGTTTTGTTGAAAACTTGACAGCTAAAATAGTAAAATTTATTGACTATATTGATATGACAATAGCCATGGAGTTTGCAAGAGTTTCGTTTGAAACACGTAAAGAATTCGCTACAGTTGCAATAAAGACAACATATCCCGCTTTCTTCTTTAGCTGGTATGATGAGAAGGTTGCGACAGCTTCCGAATGGTTATGGAGTTTCAGCAATGAGAAGATAGAAGAATTATTGGGTAGGTTGGATGAACAAAATTAACTTATTCACTGAACCATAAATGCAAACCAAGAAAGGTAGGTGCCACATGCGAAAACTAGCAACATTACAAAAGATAAGCGAAATTAAACCAATCGAAGGAGCAGATGCCATTGAATTAGTCATCATAAAAGGCTGGCAATGTGTATCAAAAAAAGGTGAATTCAATATGGGAGACACTTGCGTTTATTTCGAAGTTGACAGCTTCCTTCCGATTGATGAGCGTTATGAATTTTTACGAAGGACAAGTCATCGCAAGAATGAATTTATGGGTGAAGGATTTCGTATCAAAACAATAATGATGCGTGGTCATATTTCACAGGGATTGGCACTGCCGACCAGACTTTTTCCGGAAATAGCTGGCTTCAATATTGGTGATGATGTAACAGAAATATTAGGTGTAAAAAAATGGGAGGTACCGGAAGTACAAGGTTCGGCGGGGATTGATATCGGCGACAAGCCATTTGGCATCCCAACTACCGATGAAAGCCGCATCCAATCCATGCCGGAATTCCTTGAAAGTTTTATTGGTAAGCCTTATTACATTACAACAAAAATGGACGGAACTTCATGTACAATTTATTTTAAAAACGGTAAAGTTGGCGTATGCGGTCGCAACAAAGAGTACAAAGAAGACGCATCCTCATGCTCAATGTGGGCTTATGTCATAAAAACCGGGCTTAAAGAAAGATTGATAGAGTATGGAAAAGACATTGCCTTGCAAGGTGAGTTTTGTGGTCAGGGTATCCAGAAAAATCGCTTGAATCTCAGTGAGCCGGAGCTATTTGTATTTGATATAATTAAGTTTTCTGATACTGACATAATGAACAAGTGCGGGTTAGATGAACTTGTTTTTATATGCGAGGAACTTGGATTAAGGACTGTTCCTATAGAAGAAGTAGGAGAAAGCTTTAATTATACTTTGGCGGAACTCTTGGAAAGGGCGCGGGGTAAATACCCAAGCGGGAAGGATAAAGAGGGTATTGTTATTAGGACAAGGGAATATGGGCGTTCGCTGGTAGGTAGTATTTTGCATAAAAACTCATTTAAGGTAATAAATAATGACTTTTTGCAAAAAGAAAAATAATCATATGAAAAAAAATGATTACTACCATTATCCCGCTGTTTTTACTTATGAACAAGGAAAAGATATTGCTGTTGTTTTCCCTGACTTTGATGTCGGCACTTACGGAAAGACCGAAAAGGATGCTTTTGCCATGGCTAAGGAACTTCTTGGATGTGTAATATTCGGCTTGGAAGATGACGGTGAAAGCATTCCCCCTGCAACTCCCATAAAAGATATTGTCACCGGGGACAATGAATGTGCCGTTTCGATAGAGGTTTTTATACCATCCTACAGAAAATAAGCATTCACGTCAAACACGTATTGACAAACACGTATCACAACGATATACTAAAACTACAGAAAGAGAAAGGCATAAATGAAGTTTAGAGAACTGGATAGAATACTAAGAGATAACGGTTGGATGCGTGAAAGCAGAGGTACAAGCGGTTCCCATGTAATGTACAGGAAAGATGGTAAAAAAGTACCTGTGCCAAACCACACAGGTGATATCCCCATAGGTACATTAAAAGCAATATATAAGCAAACTGGACTGAAAGGTTGATTGAATATGAAATATGTATACCCCGCTTATTTTATCCCCGAAGAAAATGGTCAGTATTCCGTCATATTTGAGGATTTAGGTGGAATAGCAACTTACGGCAACAGCTTAGAAGACGCATTGAGCATGGCAGAGAATTTACTCTGTACATGGGTTTTAGAATGTAAGAAGGATAATGAAACACTACCAAAACCATCAAAAATAAAAGATTTAAAACCTGATAACGAAAACGCTTTTTATAATTTGATTTCGGCTGATATTGAAGCTTATATATTGAAAAATAATAAATCTGTAAAGAAAACACTCACGATTCCTTATTGGCTGAATGAGTTAGCAGAGAAATCAAATGTTAATTATTCACAGTTATTACAATCAGCATTAAAAGAGTACCTACACATAGCAAAGTAAACGACAAAACCAAAATAAAACAAACCCAAACCCAGAAGGAACCCCCAATGACCCTACCCCACAAAACCATATCCACCACCCTGCTAATCAGGGAACTCGAACCCAGTGAACTAAAAGAAGCTTTTCCGGTTGTCAACCAGCTCCGGACGAAACTCACATTAAATGAGTTTCTTGAAACGATTGAAGAAATGTCAAAAAATGGTTATAAAATCGCTTGTCTCTTTGAGGATGGAAAGATTGTTACATACGCTGGATTTGCCAGGATATTAACCCTCTATGGAGACCATATCTGGGTATATGATTTAGTCACTGATGAAGCTAAAAGAAGCAAAGGTTATGGAAAACTTTTATTATCATACATCGAAGAGATAGCAAAAAGCAACTCTCTTAAATGTGTAGCTTTATCCTCACGAATTGAAAGACAGGACGCGCATCGCTTTTATGAGGGAATCATGAATTATAAAAAAGCAAGCTACCTATATAGAAAAGAATTACCTTAGACTTATTTACATAAACCGATGATATACCCGTGGCAAGTCTCTTTCCGGCATCGCCAACCCTGTATCAGGGTCGAGCGCCCACCAGACACCATTGACATTAACCCTTGCCCACTGGTGCATCCATTTACTTTCATTTCGGTGCTGGGTTTCCAAACCCATGATATTGGCAACCAAAATGGCGGCTCTTGTCCCACCTGCGCAGGATAAACCTTCTTTAAGTACAAAAAAACCGTAAACAGTGTTGTAATGTTTGATTTTATGATTGTAAGGAATTTGAATCCGCAATTCATGTAGTTCCAGTGCGATAGCTTTTAGTTGCTCTTCAAGTTCCAGATGGGCGTGTTTTTCAACCAGCGCCTCGGCAATGGCATATGCTTCATCAAATTCTGCCGTTGTCATACCTCTTTTGATATTGGCATGAATCGTGATAGTCTCTTTTGTTTCGGTAGTTTCAGAGATTACCAAACCGGTATCATTGGCATGTGCCAACCTGCCTTCTGCCTTCCCATGCTGGAGATAATGGTTATATAAAGCTCCCTCGGTTCTTCCAAGTACTTTTACGACATCGGGATAAGTAGCGGCATAAAAATCGGCATCAAATTTAAAACCACTAGGCATTGTTTTGGGTGCCGCGAAAATACTTAATGAAAAAACAAGCGAAATAAGCAGGGTGAAGCTTATAAATCTAAGTATTCTTCTCATCATGGGGTTTACCTCCAAATTCTTTACAAGTATTTACGTAAAACCTCCATCATTTTATCAATATCCAACGGTTTACCCAAATGGTCATCCATCCCCGCCGCGATACACTTATCAATATCACTCTGAAAAACATTGGCAGTCGTAGCGATTATCGGCAGGTTTTTCCCTTGCAAAGCCGGTAAAGCGCGGATTAAACGAGTTGACTCATAACCGTCCATCTTCGGCATTTGGACATCCATAAAAATTAAATCATATTTATCAGGTGCGGCTTCAACCATTGTGAAAGCCTCATGCCCATTCTCCGCACAATCGATTAAAAGACCTGTATCTTCCAAAAGTACCAGCAGTATCTCCCGATTTACTTCAATATCTTCGGCAACAAGAATATGTTTGCCGGAAAATTCGCCAAAAGATTGCTTTTCCTCATTGGCTTCAAGACCTACCCTGCCGAGACATTCGTTGATGCAGTCGATAATTGTCGTTGAATAAAGTGGCTTGAGCATATGTCGGTCAACTCCAGCGGCGGCAGCTTCTTCTTTAATTTGCTCCCAGTCCATAGCTGTTATCATGATAACAACTGAAGGCCTTCCATCCGCCTGCGATTTGATTTTCCGAGTCAGCTCAATACCATCCATCCGTGGCATCCGCCAGTCGATAAAATAAATATCATAACCCCCATTTTGTTCAATAATCCGACAGGCATCAAGTCCATCCTCCGCCACGTCACACTTAAGATTAAGCATATTAAACATATCAAGAAACTGCTCACGCACCTCCGGCATATCGTCAACGGCAAGTACTTTGAGCGTATCCCAGTTAACACCGGGAGCAAGCAACGAACGGGGATTATTTGCCCCGCGTTTCAGTTTAACCGTAAATGCAAATTTGGCACCTTCATTTAATTCCGATTCAACCCAGATTTTGCCATCCATCATTTCTATTAAATTTTTTGTTATCGCCAATCCCAACCCTGTTCCACCGTATTCGCGGCTCGTTCCGCTTTCCGCCTGCTCAAAAGCATGGAACAAACGCTTCTGTTGCTCGGGGGAGATACCGATACCATTATCAATAACTTCTATCTGGACTTCACATTCATTTTCCGTTTCATTTAATAAGGAAGCATTAAGGTTGATTTTTCCACCTTCGGGTGTAAATTTCACCGCATTTGACAACAAATTGGTAATTACCTGGGTCAGACGCTGGTCATCACCAAAAACAAAACGGGGTATTTTTTTATCGACGGAAACAGATAGAGTTTGCTCTTTTTCATCAAGTTTAAAACTGTTAA
>Ga0209737_10004049_pt1 | contig 10294 bp, 10 predicted proteins | sample TergutCu122P3_FD_187284 | JGI IMG/M metagenome (GOLD analysis project Ga0209737, IMG submission 187284) | Cubitermes ugandensis P3 segment gut microbial communities from Kakamega Forest, Kenya - Cu122 P3 (SPAdes) (version 2) | ecosystem: Host-associated > Arthropoda: Insects > Digestive system...
GCATTAGATGAGGGGTTACTGTATTTATGTCCTGTATTGGAATGGGAGGCACACTTCAACAGACATGACTGACTAATAAGGTCCTGTAGAGGGATTGGTATCATTGTTGAATGAAGAATGAAGTAGAAAGTGTTCCTTATTTACTGTATACGCCACTCCTCTATAAGCAGACCTGTTCAGATTTTCAGTTATCATTGAATGTGTTTGTTGATTTACAGCATTTAATGTTGGTAAGGGTGCCATTGCTGGAGGAGCAGCACTTGGACTTGGTGCACTGTGCTATTATGGCTTGGGCCTTGGTAATGAAAGTGGAGCAATTGATCGTTCCATGTAAGTGCAATAGTTTAGTCATTACTTGCCCGTAATTGCAATTAATTACCATAGTAGCAGTAGTAGCCTGCCTGTGAATGTACTGTTCCATATATTAAACTTTATTTTCACATGTCGCTTTTCCCCACTCTAACACAATTTCACCTGAACACGAGTTTTATGTTGACACAGTTTCAGTGAACTTTTGTAATCTGATTTTTTACTGGAGGCTGAAAACTAATGAGCATTTTGTCTTTCATCTGAGGCAAAAGATTTTACATGCAAATAGCTGTACAGTTAATTGAATCACACGTTTTGAATGAAGTTAAAGGAATTCTTGTTTGTAATTTAAATGTTTTTAGAGCTCCTGAATGTCTAAGACCATTTCTGGTTTTATTATACTAGGTTGGTCTGAGATTTTTATACGTTATAAAAATGTATCAACCCTTGCTTATCTCAACAGAATTCTCAGATCTTATGAAAGCACATGGCAGTAGTTTCTGTTTCTAAACAAAGGAGCAGTGCCTGTGCTGGCCCATTTCTCTTCTTAATAATTTTTCCTAAGTTAGTATGAATTTGTTATGCATGACCATATTTCACAGCACCCAATATTTAAGTTTATTTCTTGCCAGCATGTTGTCACAAAATCTCATTCTACCATTACCAGTTTAGTAATGTGTCGTGTGTTACTACGCATTTAATTAGTTCTGAATATCAAGGTGAATCCATATTTTTGACGTTGGTTATATAAATTGGTTTCATCGTTGCTTAACCAAAGATGGTATGATTTTTATTGATGTTTTGGAAGGCATATTGTGGGGCCTATCCTCTTTAATATCTCCAAAAATAATTTATGCATTACAATTAAGTAAACTGGATGTTGATTCTGTGTGAGGTTGGAACAGTGCTGAACATTAGTAAAAGTAGAGATACTTTTGTTTTAAGAAAAATAGGCCTATTGATCTATTATGCTTGCTTCATGAATCCTGTATAATCTGTGGTGACAACATTCAAGACCTGAGAGTATTGAGTTGTAACTTTTTTCATCATGTTGATTATATACTTTCTGAAGCCATTAAATTGCCAGATGTTGTTTGCACTGGAATAGTAACTGTTTATTGAGACTGTATTGTACTCTCGCAAGATGTAGGCTAGAATGCCTCAGTCATTGGCAGTTCTGTTACATCTGCTGATGCCAGCAACCTTGAACTCATGTAGCAGAAGGTGGCAGCTGGGTATTGTATTTATTTCTTTCTCTTATTCATTGTAGTTATTCTAATGTAAATGACTGGTTTGCTTGCCTTATGTGAGAGAAGGAATTACCTGAGTGCTATATTTTTTATTGTTGGTAGCATAGTACTCAGGTTGATTGATGTTTTATATCAGCAACACTAACACTCTCAAGTCAATTTATTTTGCATCTTTTCACTCTATAATAAAGTATGGAATAATTTTTGGGGGTAATTTTTTTCAACATTGGAAAGATGTTTACAAAAGAAAATTGTCAGAATAATGGTAGGTGCACGATGTAGAACTCCCTGTAGAAGTTGAGATTTTTCCATGCTAATATATATATTTCCATTACTGAACTTCACTGTAAGTAATGACAAACATTTTCAAACAAATTCATCTGTATACAGTATTAGTGTGAGGAATAAGCACCATCATCACACATCAGATGCCAGTCTTTCATTTTCTCAGAAAAGTACATCAGGTTCTGGCATCAGAATTTTCAGTAGTTCACCACATAGTCACACACGTCTTTAGAATGAAAAGGCACAGGTTAAAGTAGCCTTAAGATGATTAAATACATACTCCTTTTCTGTAGATGAATGTTTTATGTGTCACGATGATTATAATACTGTATATACAATGTTTATGACTTATTCCACATCCTGCTATTATTTTGATAACCTAAGGATCCATGAAGTGTATGTAGGTATGTATGTGTCCTTTGTTTCAAAATTGTTCGATTTTGTACAGCTGGATAGGAAAAATAATTCAGTGTAAATTTTCACAACCAGGGTGTGCATTAAGTCTGGGCAGGCGTGGTATATTTTTAGTTTTGGAATGCAGAAAACTCTGGTTTTTGTGTGAAGAAAGAACTTATCTTTTTACAGCTTGTGGCCTGATTATGTTCGTCAGCGTATCAAGGACACGTACTTGTACTTTGGCGGTTCAGTTGCTTTAACAGCAGTTACTGCTGCGGCAGCATTTCGCTCACCAGCTCTTATGCGATTTATGACAAGATCCTCATTTCTAGTGAGTATTACAAGAAAGTACTTTTGTTACAGTAAGTCTAAATCAGTACAGCGAGATCACATACATAAGATTGTTGATATATTCCCTTTATCTTTATATTTGTGGTTTGGAGCGCTGTACAAATAACGTAATAGGAGGGATGCTCATTTTTTCTATAATAAACAATTTTTATGAACAGTCTCACTTTTTAAATTACCGCTGCTCTGTTTCGGAATACAGTAGAATCTCGGTGTTTGGGATTAGTGCCTTACGTGGTCACACATTTTATACCATATTTTTCACCGTTCATGAGTGTTTCTTTGGAATCAGCAAGAGACCATGTGGTTGGCAAGTTGGTTTTCCCTGCTGTCCTGATATTACTGAGATCACTCTTAGCCCTGTGATACTATTTCTTTCATAAAGTGAGATTGTTTTCTTTGTGCTTGATGGTATGAGAGTCTCCTTCAATTGTTTGATGTATTCTGTTCTTCCAAAATATGTTTATATTTTCTTAGAAATTTTCATACTTTTTATGATTTTGAGTTTTTTTGTTATTATTGGTATTACATAAATTCTTGGAATCAGAGAGGCATTGTACATTGAAAGTGGATTTCATTGTTTGTGACAGTTTTATTGGGACAAATTAATTGCAAACAGTGGGACTAGTATATAACTATCTTATGCTGACATATTGTTTTCAGTCTTTGGCTGGAACCATAGCAGCTATGATAGGAAGTGGCATAATTGTACAAAGGATTCCATACAAGGAAGGTTTTGGTGCCAAGCAACTTGCTTGGATGGCACATACAGCTATTTTGGGTGCAGTTGTTGCTCCAGTGTGCTTCATAGGAGGTCCTCTAGTTGTACGGGCTGCTTGGTGAGTTCTTGCTGTTTAAGACAGTGATTCTCAGCTGGTGTGTCATGAGGCTTTGCAGGAAACCACATAATTGTTAATATGACAGTACTGTATATCTTACCATATTTCAGTAATTAGTTGAAGCTTATGAGGACTTGCATTTGAAAGTTTGAAACAGGAGTCAGTATCAGTAGAAGTATTAGTACTTGTGCCTATTGGTGTTACAGAAACAGCTGTGGATTTAGTTTGCCCCACCCCTTTGTTAGCCTTCATTGACAGAGTCTGCATGAGCATGGAATATTCATGTTTGAGTATGCAAGGTTCTGGTTGCGTGCTCAGTGTAATGAATTCCACTTAAACACACAACTGAATTATCTCAGTAATATTTATGAAATCGTAGTAAGTATATTTATTGATAAAAACATAAGATGAATTGATTTAAAAGTGAAACAAGGGTGTACTTCGTATACAGTGGAATTCCTTTTATCCATCCCTCTTGATAGTTCAGCACTTGAGGAAGTTACTCCCAAGACTGGAATTTCCACCACACATAACTTCTGGTACACATCTTTATCCTGTAACCAGGCTTTCTGTACATTCTTGAACCTGTTGAGTTACTATAATGGCTTCAAAAGACAAAGAGATGTGTAAATAAGGTACTGTTGACAAGAGGAAGCACGCAACTTCAGTGATTGTTGAGATATTTGGAATAATTAGGAGGCTTTCAGAAAGTGGCAAAAGCCAAAGTGTGGTTAGGGTTCATGGAACACTGGAACACCAACTGTCTATGATATCAAGAAACAGATGGGCTAATTACAACTGTTTGTGACATCAAGTGAACATGCGGGGGTCCTTTCAAGTGACAGACATCAAAACAGCGTACATTAGTGCAGTTGGACAAGGTTTTTTATGTAAGCATTGCATTCAAACAAAAACCCTTTGACAAGTGTGCTTTCTCTGGTGGTGAAATTTTAAAACCAGCAGCTGAAATATACACAGTGCGGTCCAAAAGTTCCCGGACTGAGGCAATAAAAACTAAAAAAAGAAGGCGGGTATTTTTTTCTGTTTATTTATTCAAAGTAGGATCCATTAGATGTAATACACAGGTTAGCACACGTTTCCTACTTCTTCATGGCCTTAGAAAAGTCTTCTGCAGGAATCTTGTTTAGCTGGTCAGTCACACCTTTCTGAATCTCTTCAGTTGTATCAAATCTTGCACCCTTCATCTGCAACTTCACCTTCGGGAACAGGAAATAGTCGGGAGGAGACAAATCTGGCGAGTATGGGGGGTGGTTCAATGTTGTGACTTGTTTTTGAATCAAAAACTGTTGAATTTTTGCTGCTGAATGTGCCAGGGTGTTGTCGTGCAGGAGGAAAAAATCACAAGTGCTGTACAGGGCAGGACAAACTCATCGAATGCATGAAATTAGGTGGTCTAACACACCTTTATAATATTCAGCATTAACAGTGCACCCTTCTTGCATGAACTCTTTGTGCACAATGCCTTGGCTGTCAAAAAACACTACCAGCATCGTATTCACTTTTGATTTGTGGAAGCGCAGTTTCTTGGGTTGTAGAGAATGTTCGCCAACCCGTTCGGAGCTCTGATGCTTTGTTTCGGAATCATACACGAAACACCAACTCTCGTCACCTGTAATAACCTTGTCCAGAAAGTTCTTGTCACCGTTAATCATGTTTAACAGGTCTTGGTATGTGGTAACTCACTCGTCCATTTGCTCTCGTGTCAGTACGTGCGGGACAAATCTTGAGCACAGTTTCGTTTCTTCAAATCTCCTCTTAAAATCTGCAGAACCACAGTTTTCAGGATGCCAAGTGTATCTGCTATTAACCGAGACGTCATGTTTCAATCTTCTTTGACCATTTTGTCGACGGTGGCGATGTTGTCATCGGTTCAACTTGTTGTGGGCCGACCACTTCGTTCATTGTCCTTCACTGGCTCTCTGCCCTCTCGAAACCGTTTGTGCCACTCAAAAATTGTTGTTTGACTTAATGCTGCATCACCTTAAGCCTTCTGAATCAGTTCCACAGTCATTGTAGCTGAAAAATCAACTTTACAGCAAAATTTAATTGCCACACGTTGTTCCTCCTTAACATCCATCTTACAACATTGACACAGAGTAACAACAACAGTTAGTGTGAGACTTCTGTCTTAATAACAACTGCAACTACACTAACACCAATTTGCACTCTTGTGAGAAACTGTTTCAACTACGTAGTTCAATCGTGGCCCGGTAGATGGCAGTAGTAAAGCAGTAAAAAATTCAGTCCGGGAACCCTTGGACAACACTGTGTATATCCAAATCTAATACTTTGATTAGTTGCACAGCCCAAGTATAGCAGCAGTAATATAAATTACCTGTAAAAATTATGTCATTATTGGTATTATCTGATTATCCAGCACTTTTTCTTCCTTTGGGTGCCAGTTAGTTATGTAACTTCTTTCTGGTTATAATTTGCTGTGATATTTGTGTTCCACACTTATTAAGCTGCTGCAAGGGAATACCTAATGAGGTTTGGTGTTGACAGTAACATGATGGCTGCCCACAATAATAGCTAGAATGAGGTGTACAGGTTTTAGCAGAAATTGAAGAAGCAAAAAATTACTCTGATGGACATGTGCAAGAAATTAACTAGATCACATTTTTAAGATGCTGTATTGATGTACATGTTTAGTGCAGTACAATATTATTTTACTGTATTCAGCAACTTCTATCTGTCTATCTATCTATCCGGTTTTACAACAGCTGTCGCCATCTTCCGGAAACCAAACGCCATTCCTCTCTGTTTCTCCACTGATCTGGTTCTAAATTTCTGGTTGTCATGGCTGCTTGTACTCCTTTCATCCACATTTTTCTTGGACGTCCTCTTTTCTGTCTCTCCAGTGGTATCCATTCCATAATTAATTCTGATATTCTCTCCACTGGCATCCTTTTAACATGGCCATACCATTGTAGTCTTTTCTTCTCTATGATGTCCAGCTTCCCTTTCAGTCCCATTATTTCTTTTATACATTCATTTTTTGTTCTTTCTATGCTTGATTTTCTTGCTGACCTCCTTAGCACATCCATTTCTGTAGATAAAATTTTATTTATTTCTCTGGTAGGTATTTGTCATACTTCTGCACCATAAACCAAAATGCTCTGTTATCGTTTGATAAATATATAATTTTCTGTTTTTAGTAATATTTTTGTGCCACCAAATAAAATTTAAAGCATTTACAACTTTTCTTGTTTGACTAATTCTGTGTTTTATTTCTGTTGTATTATCTCCCAACTGGTCTGTTTTTGTACCTAAATAAGTACATTCTGTACATGGTTTTATTTCTTCCCCACTGTCAGATTTTAAAATTTCTTTCCCTTCTCCCATACATACATATTTAGTTTTTTCTAAATTTATGGCCAGTCCCCATTTTTCATATTCTTCCTTTAGTTTTCTTGCCGTATTCAACAACTTCATTAGCTATATAAGTTTTCATTTAATTGATTTTACATTTTCATATTTTTACATTAATTTGAAATGGTACCCTGAGAAGTGTAACAGCCAGGTTTCACTATATTGGCATTTGTCCTACCATTATGTTGATGGCTATTGGGACATAGAAGGAGTAAGTAGGGACGTTATTTGACCAAAGAAGGAAGATGGTAGTGGTATAGTAATAGTTGTCATGCAGTAATATGACCAGTAAAATGAGAGGGAGACCAATGCCACCAGGTGTGTATTTGATGAACCAGTGCTTCGCAAGTAGCTGGAGTTTCTTGGACACAGATTAATGTAAAGAATTAACCATAATCCAGTAAATAAATTAAATAAAAACATTGGTATGTCATTGTATACTGAACTGAGTATGCCATTGGATCAGTTTTATACATCTTTTGATTTGTATTTATGCTGTCAAACAACATTCTTAAATGTGTTGAAAGATGTCTATGGAAAATGATTGTACCATAAAGTGAATTTATTGTACAGGTACACTGCTGGTGTGGTTGGTGGACTGTCTGCTGTTGCTGTCTGTGCACCAAGTGACAGATTCCTCAGTATTGGTGGACCATTGGCAATTGGCTTAGGTGTAGTTTTTGCATCTTCCCTTGGTAAGTAGCCATTTAAGAAAATTCAAGTACTGACTGTTATTACTGATTTCTGTGTCTGATTTACTGAGCATGCTGATGTAATGATTCTCCTAACTTGTACTTTGTAGATGACTGTTACAAATAACATTGCTGTCTGATCAGGGCTTTTGTGGTGTACTTCACTTTCAAAGCAGATGCCTAGGTTATACATTCAGAAGGACGTGACTGCTTTTTCGGATTTTTATATACTCATCATCGTGACATCTAGTTCTTTTCGTGGTTAAGCAGTGTGAAGAAATAGCCTAAGAGTGAATGAATTAAACTGTGGGTGTAGTGTACCTGTGCTTTTAAAATGAAGCAGTAGGTTTTCAGTGATGAGTAGAGTAGGTGAGTGTATATGTTTTCACTGTGTTTGTAGCTGAGGATATAGTTTTTGTGGGATGTCATGTCATTTCATGTCACTGCATAAGTAGTTGCTGCTGTTCGGGACAAGGTATTGATCTCATCTTCAAGGGTTGAAATGTCTAAGAAGATTCTTTGCACCATATTTCAGAATGGCCTCTGCTAGAATGCTATCATCATACTACCTGCTTTATTCGTCATTTTATGATATTTTATAGCTTGAATGGAACTTCGTGTATTAGTAATTGTGAACATTATATTGGAAGGCCATTACTTTTGTAACTACATCTCATACCACATTTTTCTTTCAAATAATGAATAGTAATTAGATTTTTAAAAGGTAATGGTCAAGAATGTAAGCTCGTCTCTAAACAGGACTGTCTTATCATTGAAGTATAGTTATACCCATTAATCTAGATTTTACTGGTTCTGCTCCCCAATGTGAGACCTTCTTAGTTGTGTGATTTCAAAATACTTTGGACTAAAGTTATATTAACTGAAGGAAATGTTGCATTTGCCTGAAGGTAAGATGTGATATTTCCTACGTTATTGTCATGTAAAATCAAGATTGTCTGACACACAAGTTTGAAAGTAACATGGTTGCTAAAGGAAATAATTACGTAGATCATGGTTTCTCAAACTGTGATGTGCATCACATTACTGGTATCCCAGCCATTGTTTATTGGTACAAGGCTGTTTTGAAAAATCAAAATGTGTATTAAAAAGGATAAAAATGTTACGAGCTATAAAACATTAGCCTCGTATAGTTGCTACTATGTAGTATTGTTTCCACCATTATATAACACATCCTCACTGTAAGTCGGTCTTTCCAGATTTAGTTTTCTTATTTCAATACAAAATAAAAAAAATTTCAGTGGTATGCCAGCTAAAAACTTTCAGAACCCCTGGTTTAGACAGTACTGTATTCATGTTAATTGTGGTTTATTTATGTCATTAGCTTCCATCTCGCATATCCCCTATAGTATAAATGTTGACAAACGAATTGTTTTCAGGTTCCATGTTTCTTCCTCCTACAACTGCCCTTGGAGCTGGTCTCTATTCTTTGAGTGTGTATGGTGGCCTCATCTTGTTCTCTGGTTTTCTGTTGTATGATACCCAGAGAATAATTCGTGCTGCTGAGGTTTATCCTTTGTATGCTCCACATCCATTTGATCCAGTTAATGCGTAAGTAGTTAATTATTGCAAACTAATATATGTGCAGAATATAATGTAGGAAATTAAAAAGTGTAACTGGATGGACTTTAATGATGTAGTGCCCACATTAAATTTAATGAAAATCAGCTGGAGTGTTCAAAAACTTGAAATGGGGAAAGACACAGAGACAGCATGGTGATCAGTTATCATACTTTTTCATTATGGAAGAAAGGTAGGCTGAAAAGGGGAATTTGTGAAAGACAAAGTGAGTGACCTTGAAGCAGACATTGAGACTGCAAACATTCTGTACTTCTGTGGAGGTGTAATTAAATATTTAGGAAGGGTTACATTCTAGAACAAGTATGAGAAGTTCTTATCATACTGGGATGCAGGAAACACCAGTATAGGAATTACTCCTGTAAGATGGCCCAGATTGTATACACAGCCACCAAGCTAACAACTTCCACATACTGTAACTGTAACAGTTGACACAGCTCACATTTTATAGTTTGTATTTTATCACCAGCTGTAACGATCACATTTTAATCTACTGATTTTATTGAGGTTGTAACCATAATGATTTTTGTATCTTTAGCAGAGTAGAAGGATAAGACTCCCTAGAAGGTGATTCAGATGCATCGAAACATGTAGGAGTGCATTCGATACATAGAATATGTTAATATATATATATATATATACACACACACACACACACACATATATATGGGGTTACTAAAAGAAATAGACACTTTCAACGTTATGTAGTATCAAAACCGTTAGCGTAGTGGACACACAATTTACGTAGTAGCGTAGAGGAAAGATGAAATTTTTTTTCCAGGCATTCTTTCGTGACATCAGCACCATGTCAACGCCCTTGACATAACTGAAGCAAAATGGCTGCTACTGAGGTAGAGAAGGCTTTTTGTGTGTTGGAATTAGCGAAGACGAACTCTGTTACTCTTGTACAGCGTAATTTCAGAAGACGATACGGCAAACCTCCACCTACAAGGTAGTCTATCTACGACTGGAGCAAGAAATTTCGAGAAACTGGTTGTGTATGCAAAGTTAAAAGTTCTGGGAGACCACCAGTATCAAAGGAAATGGTGGAATGCGTTCTTGAGACATTCACTCACTCCCGGGGGAAGTCGACAACACGTGCAAGTTTAGAATTACAGATGCCACAACAGACTGTGTGGAAAATTTTGCGGAAATGTTTAAGAATGATTCCCTATAAGTTACAGTT
>Ga0209737_10004050_pt1 | contig 10293 bp, 5 predicted proteins | sample TergutCu122P3_FD_187284 | JGI IMG/M metagenome (GOLD analysis project Ga0209737, IMG submission 187284) | Cubitermes ugandensis P3 segment gut microbial communities from Kakamega Forest, Kenya - Cu122 P3 (SPAdes) (version 2) | ecosystem: Host-associated > Arthropoda: Insects > Digestive system >...
CGGATATAGACATTGTCATATACATAAATTATAACATAATAACACATTTTACGTAAGGTTAATAAGGTATAATTAGTAAAAACATTTGAGTTTGTAAACATCAGTATCAGTAAAATAATTCTAGATTTGCACTGGTTCTCGCTAAGTAAACATTAGTAGTTAAAATACATAATAAGCAGTTTTAATATTGAATAATTTACCTCTTCACTCTAATACTTAAATCATTAATTAATAGCATTCAGTGGCAATAAACAAATGAATGATGGTGTAAAGGTTTGCTAAAAAAAAACACCTAATCTTGTAGTTTGTGTTTCCCTAGTTTGCAAGTATTGTAAAACTCGTCTATAGAATAAATTGAAAACTCCAATAAGAATTTTTTTAAACTTGATCTAAAACTAACAAAGCTATGGGACTCAGTTTAAAAAGTTTCCTTCTTATAAATTCATTTTACTTGTTAGAGGAATATTTTGCTTGGAATTCCAATAGAGATCTTGGCTCAGTGTACTCATTTTAAAAGTAAACATCAAAACATTTTTACATGTAACATAACTCAATACCATTCTATATTACAGTATAACTTTCAATTTGAATTCTTAACTCTTAGGTACATTTATATAAATACACATATATATAGATGTAGTGGCAAATTCAACTTCCAATTGGTCTTTAAATTTTGTATTGTTATTTATTAGATTGTATTGTGTGGATGTCCATATATTATAAGTTGTGTTGTAAATTGTAATCTGTAATCAACATGTCCAATGATACATATGTGACTGAATGGATGAACAAATAAACCAAACCAAACCAATTACAAGGATACAGTATTTACTGGACAAAAAATAATTTACTACATCACTGCATAACAGACCTTGGTACCTTCATGTAGTTATGTCATATAAACAAACAGATCTAAAATACAGATTAGTAGTTAAAGAAAACAGAAACATATATGTATATCTACTTTATGTGTCAAACTTTCAAATAGTAATATGAATCATATATAAATAGACATAACTTTTTTGAAGTTCAAAATATTCATCCAAAGAATAAAAGGAATTTTCATATAAAAATTTCTGTAAAACCAATTTAAATTTCTTGGCATTTTAAAATAAGAAGGAAGCATATTAAACACCTTAACATCTAAATAGTACACTCCCTTCTAGTATTTAGTCAAATTCACGGAAGGTTGATAAAAATTCGCATGTTGCCTAGTGTCAATGTGATATATCTCAGAATTGACCAGAAATTGATTCTTATTTCTTATCATAAACAAAACAAGAGAAAGAATGTATTGGGAAGGGAGTGGTAAGATTTCTAAATTTAAAAACAATTTTCTACAAGAGTCACAACTTCTACAACCTTTCATGATTCTAATAATTTTCTTTTGCAAACCGAAAATCTTTATACTGTCTGAGGAACAATAAACCATATGTCATTACAGAGTGGAAGTAGGAATAGTAAATCATTTTCAGAGTATTTATTGATACATACTCTTTGACTAGTGGCATAGCAGAACAAGATGAGCTTATTTTAGACTTAATATTTGCAACGTGTATTTTCCAAGAAAGATTATTATTAATAAATAGCCCAAGAAACTTTGTTTCAATAGTTGTACAAATTTGTTTATCTTCATATGTTATTGGTATGTCAGAAGTACATGTACTTACATTAGTAAATTGAATGATATAAGTTTTGTCAAAATTCAAGAAAAGCAAATTAGCTTTGAACCATTTATTTAGTTGTCCAAGACTATATTAAGATCACTCTGAAAATGAATATTATTTGGGCCTGTAATTAATATACTGGTATCATAAGCAAATAAAATAGGAATAGCTTTGTGTTCTATGGCCTTAGGTAAGTCATTGATGTATACTAGAAATAACAATGGACCCAAAATTGAATGCTACGGCACCCCGTATTTTATTCTGGTCCATTCTGAGACTGTGTTAGAAGTAAGATATGAGTTAATGATTTGAACTTTTTGATATGTATTCTGAAGATAAAGTTTGAGTAATAATTTACCCTTACAACTTATTCCATAATATGGTAGTTTAGACAGTAATATATCGTGATTAACAGAGTTGAAAGCTTTCTCCAGATCAAAAAAGATACTATCAGTCATTATTTTATTATTTAAAGCATTTAAATTTTCATTTGTTAGTCTAAATATGGCATCATCAGTTGCTATGCCTTTTCTGAAACCAAACTGATTTCCCACTAGTAACTTACTACTATAAAAATGTTCAGTCGGTCTAACATACAAAAGCTTTTTCAAAAATCTTCGAGAAAGAAGTCAATAATGATATAGGTCTATAATTTGTTGGATTCATTCAATATCCTTTCTTGTATATAGGTTTTATAATTGAGAACTTCAAACGATCATGAAAAATTCATGACAGGATAGACTTATTATAGATACAAGTTAATGGTGAACGTATGTAAGTGGCATTAATTTTCAATAGTTTAGTAGAAATATCATCATACCCATGAGAATTTTTTGTTTTTAGTGGTTTAATTATAGAAGTAATTCCTTTGGTTGAAAAAGTTTTAAAACCAAAGATGAGGAGGGATGAAGGTAATTTTGTTCTAAATAATAATGAAAAGTAGAAGGATTTTCGTTATTAATCCTGTTATCTACATTGTTTCATAGTTGTTGAAGGAATCTGCTACGTCTTGTTTATCTTTTAAATGTTTACTGTCTACATTAGTTCTTGTGTATCAGTTTGAGAACTATGTTTACTAGATAACTCCTTACTGATTTCCCAAGTGGTTTTACATTTATTGCTTGATTTTAATTTTTTTTATTATAATATTTTTTTTTTCCCCTCGTTAACTACATTAGACAAAATTTTACAGTATAACTGGTAGTGCCTTTTTAATTCCAGATTATTTCTATTTCTGTATGCTGAGTCTACATTATGTTCTGATGCCTGAAGTGATCCATTTATTATTATCAATATTATTCCTGTTTATTACTCTTTTTGGAGGGAAGATGGAATAGAAGATCCTTAAATAAGTATTTAAAAAGGAATCAAACATAGCATTGACATAATCACTGTTAAAGATGGTATCCCATGATTTGTTTATTAATTTATTAATAAAGTCAGATATCATGTACTTACTAATTTTCCTGATGGTTTTAGATATTTGTATAGGTATATGGGAATAATCAGTACTAATCCCCAATAACTGGGCATCATGGTCAGACATACCATTTAAAATAGGAGTTAGTGTAACTTTCAAATTCAGATACATCAACAAAAATATTATCTATTGCACTAGCAGAGGTATTTTGAACTCTCATTGGGAAATTAATAATGTTAATTAAGTTACAGGCAAGTAATAAATTGTCCAGTTGGTTTTTCTTTTCACTTTCCATTAGGTAATTAACATTTATGTCCCCACAAATAATGATGTGTAGAGTAGGAGTATATAATAATTGAAGAATAGTGTCCAATATGAGTAAAAAGAAACTAAAATTACCAGAAGGGGCTCTATGAAGTGTTAATACACATATGTTTAAAATACCAAATGAAAGTTTTAAAGCACGTATTACTATATCTTGTTCTTCACAATGTTTAACAATATCAATATTTGAGAAACAGACTATTATGGACAAAAATAGCTACACCACCTTTTTCACATAGCTCTCTATAGTAATAGGATCCTAAATTGTAATTTTCAATATAAACATTATTCATTTGTGAATACTTTAAATGATGTTCTGTCAGGCATAAAACATAAGGAAGTCTGGATGCAGTGACTTAACAGTTCACAAGCTTTCATTCCTAATCCTCTTATATTTTGATGGTAAATTCTGAAATAAATAGTACTTTTATTGGTTTGATTTACTTCATGATAATGTTCATAGGTTATGTCCATAAAAAAATCTGGGTTTCTCAATGCTGAATTTTTCCTTTGTCGTTTGGAAGGATGTGAAATCCTGGATAATTCATCTCAGTCATTGTGATTCAGAACTTCCGGATGTACTACCCTTACTTCTAATTTTAATCTAGATTTGAGTCCATAAGAGTTAGAATTCTTCCACTGCAGGCACACAGGGGACAGTTATTTCTTAATAAAAAAAAATCCTTGATAACTGTGGTTAATTTCATGGAGATTAGTTCTTTACCTGATAAGTTCAAATGCTGCCCATGCCTAGTGAAGTATTTTCTGTCTAAGTCTGTTTCTAACATATGTACATTATTATAGATTTTCATTTTCTTTTCAACTTGCCTGTTAAACTTTAACACTTCATTATTGACACAAGATGAGGGTACAAGATCATGCCTGTGGGGCAATTTCATTATCACAATACTTAACTTCTTTTTTTCAACAAAATTACCCAAATGCTTTATAGCTACTTTGGTATTATTCTTACTTATACCATTTGCCCCTCCTCATATTACCACTACATCTTCACTCCTCAAATATTTTATTTCATCTCTTGCAGTATTTACAATTGTATCCATTCCAGCATCTGGTTTTACAAAACTGGAGACTATGTAATTTTCAGCTAGGTTATGCTGAAGTTCGGTAGCACAGTTTCTTACGTGGCTCTCACCAATCATTAAAATTTTGTGACTTTTTCTTCCTTCCAGACTTCCTGCCAGACTTCTTGTGTGACTGTCTCCTAGAATCACAATTTCATGTTCACCTTGTTTTTTACATAGATTTCTATTAAACAACACTGTATCCATGTCACTTTTCTTTGTAGCCTTCCTACACACTTTTACTGAGTTCATCTTGCTGACATCTTGTAGAACTTCTCTTGATATTGTAGATCTTCCTTTTTTCCTTACTTAGTAACTGCCCATTAATTATGGTTGGGATGGGATAACTCAATTTCTCTTCCTCCATGCCTTGACATTTTTGGTTTTTCTGTGGATTTTGTAGGTTATGTTGTGTTTTTGGCTGCTTGGATGAATTTGCCGTACTTCCTTTGTTGTTGTGTTATGTATTCCTGATTTGCTATATTTATCATTCTGGCTTCTACTTATATCTGTTAGTTCATATGCTGTTATAGTATTTGTGTCTATATCATTTCTATGCATTTCATTGTATGCCTCTAATGTTTCATATTGATTTGCTGATACATATTTTTGGTTAACTTGGAGTGTTAAGTCTCTTTCTTTTGTTATTATATTTCTTCTAATTTGTTCTCTAGTATATCTAGAAGTAATCAACTTCCAATTATCATTTTCTTCCCCATCTAATCTTTCCTGTGATGTGATTGGATTGACACAATCATCTTCTATAGCCATACTCAGTTTATATTCACTTATAAGCAATTCTATAATTAAATGTGTGGAACTTAGCTCTTTTAGGGTCTCCTGAAGATGAGTTTCCGTATCAAGACACTTTTCACAGCCAGAATATTTGAGGAATCTTTCAATATTTGTTAATTTTCTTCACTATTTTCTATGTGAACTACTGTATTCACCATTTTGGAACATTTTGTGGGCCTGCACCAGCAAGTCAGTAACAGTAGGTCTAAAAGAGGGCCTGTAACAGTGGGTCTGCTATAGCAGGACTAACAGTGGGTCTTATAGAGGGCTTGTAACAGTGCATCTGAGAGGCAACCTGCAATAGCACAGCTGTAATAGTGGGTCTGTAAAAGCATGTCTAACAGAGAGCTTGTAACAGTGGATCTGACAGACAGCCTGTAATAGCACAGCTGTTACAGTAGGTCTAAAACCGTGACTCTAAAAGAAGGCCCATAGCAGTGGATCTGACAGAAAGCCTGTAATAGTGTGGCTGTTAACAGTGGGTTTGTAAGTGCAGCTCCAATAACTTTGGGTCTAACAGAGGTCCTGTAACAGTGGCTCAGACAGCAGTCCTGTAACAGTGGATCTGTAACAGTCAGTCTGTAATTACAGTAAATGAAAATTATGCATGTAAAATGCATTCAGAAAAAAGGCTAAGTACTCAGCTTAGACCCTGAAGATGGAGGCACTATGCTCCTCCAAAATGTCAATAACTATTAACCAATCAACCTCATGTCATACATGACAAAACTTGAATCTTCAAAAGCATCACTATCAGAACCTAAAATCTTGCAACAAAACTACTTCTTTTTTCAGATTTTCTGGGTCATGGTACTGTGTAGTCTAGGAGGCAGACATCACATTTCAGAGGAACACTATACCTCTGTCAACATCAGAGTGATAGGTGAGGACGCGTACAGGTTATCCAGATAACATGTCATGGATTGTGATTGCACTGAATCAAAGGAGGGGAAGGGGAGGATGCAGAAAGCAATGATGAACAGTGAATTATGAGGAACTGTTCATTATTTTGTAGCAACTGCAGAGATGAAAGTGAGAACACAAAACTTTTTGGATCCAAACAGGGGGAGGAGGAAGTCACTGTCTTGTCTTCAGAGGGAATTTCTTCTGTCCCTTCAGTGTGTGGATTACAGGCTTCTGCCCTCCTAGTAATTGTAAAGGAATGCCTATCTTAGCAGGCATGCAGTGGTGCAGTTGGAAGAAGCACTGTACTGCAAGCCAGAAGCTCATGGTTTCAATTCTCAATTATGTCAATGGAATTTTTCATCAACATAATACTTCTGGCTGCACTCTGGCCCTGAGGTCAACTCAGCTCCTAACAGGAGTGAGTGACATGAATACTTCCTGGGGGGTAAAGGCAGGCAGTGCATAGGGCTGACAGCCTTACCACCTTCATGTGCCAATTGTTTTGAAATCTGGCAGCAACAACCTCCTGGAACCCTCAGGGACTGTAGAGGAATTGCCCTTTACCTTTATATTTCAATTCCTTTCTAAGAAGGGAGTATCCAATAGGTGGGAATGAGAATGAATGTGTTAGAGTCTGATAATAAGAACATTAGAGAGAGTGAGATGGTTTAAAACATAGCATTCATGGTAGAGCACATGTCTGTACAGTAAATATTGTGAAAGTGTCACATAGATCTCTGTATACAACTCATCTGTTCTTTGCTAGGTTTTTCTTTTCCCAATTTTCATAACAGGTTCAGAATCACTGGTCACATTTATGAAGTACAAACGAATGCATTATGTGCAGGTTACATCTGTCCATCTGTTCATGATGTAGCATTTTTTTAAATGTTATATGTAAAACTCACCAAGGTTTGTCCAGAAAGCCATACTGACCCATAATAAACTTCACTTTATCTATGGCCATAAATGGGCTTCATCAAGTTATCATAAACCATTGCTCAAATTCTGGGAGATTTGATATGAGGGATATTTACATTCTGGCAGTCATCCTTGTTGATGTTCTGGCATGTTGAACATCTACACAGTCTTCTTGACATAACTGACTTTTCTGTGAATTCCGTAACTGGAAGATCTGGGGTTCTCACAACATTACTGATGAAGATTAAAATATCTTGGTGTATGACTCTACGTTGGTTGGAAAACAGTCATGTTTCAGAGACAGTACATTCTCCCAAATAACCAACAAAAATTTACCATTCAGCATGGTGCACTATTCCAGAAAACTTATATTTTCCTTCCATATCCACTGTGCAGATTCTGTTGAAGTTTGACACTGTGCATTATACACTGCTGAAATATGAATATTATGCATTTTATTCAACAAATTCTGTGTTCTGTTGGAATTATATTTATAAACAGGCTAGATGAGTTTATTCAACTGGAAGAATTGCAGTTCAGAATTCTACTGCCATTCTGGTCTTGTTCCAAATAAATACTATGTGGACAGAAAAAAACAAAAAGGAACAAACATTACATACAATGCTTACTGCTTCAAGATAAAACATCACAAAATTTAATTTGACAATCTTATATTATGTAATAATGACAAAGGCCTTTACACCTGTTGCTATTGGACAATTTATTTCTTCCTCTTTTAAAAGCTACTCACTTCTGCTGCTGCACATTCATGTTAATGAAAACTACTGTACACATGTAAAAATTCAATAGTTTATGGCCTGTCAAATGGACACCAAAAGGTGCCAAAAATCACATGAGTTTAACACAGACATGTACAGCAAAAGCTGCAATATTCAGCACTGTATGATGCTCCTGTAGTTGAAGGGCTCATACACGTATGTAATACAGATGGGACCAAAATGCAGTAGAGGAGTGGGGCTGGATTCTTTGGGTGAACCTGGGGTATGTGGCTCAGCATCTCCCTGCAAAGATTTGCAAGTCTTCTAGGCTGAGATATACAACATTTTGGCATGTGTTCATGAATCCAATAGACTATTCAATCAGAGAAATACATCAGTATTTGCTCTGAGAGTCAAGCAGCCTTGAAAGTTCTTCAGGCTGATAAAACAACATCCCCAATGGTATAGCAGTGCCAAAGGGCACTGAATGACATTTTCTCTCACCACACAGTGAGACTATTTGGGTTCCTAGGCATTATTGTGTAAGTGGAAATGAAACTGCCAATGACCTCATGAGGGAGGGTTCTGCTCATCAGTTTGCTGGACTACGGCCAACCCTGGGGGTCTCGAAGTAGAATATTAGGCAGAGAATCAACAGTGTGCTTTTTGACCAGCATGTGAGTCTAAAAAATTCTTACCAGCACTCAGAGGCAGGCTTGAGAATTGATCTCTGGCCCTAACCTCACTGCTAAGATTAGGTTTTTCCCTTCAATAGAATGCAATCTAGGGTGGTTACTGGCCTTTTAACATGACACAACACCACACTGCGAAGAAATTTCTACATAGTGGGACTAATTGACAGTCCTTTGCATATGAAATGTGGGGCAGAGGAAGAAACCTCAGCACACAATGTGTAAGTGTGAAGCTCTGATCGCACTTAAACAAAATTACATGTAAATTAATTTCCCTTTACCACATTTCACAATATTTGATGTATTTATGGACTTTCATTTTACCAACTTGCATAAATTCAGTGTGTATACAAACCAACCAATCAAGATGCAGCTGATGCCAATGACTCTAATTTCTTCATAAAAATGATTATGAGAACTTAAAAACATTAATATTTAATAACATTTATCCAGAAATTATACCTATTGAATTTAAAGTATTTTGATGTTAAAATACACATTTGACCTAGAACTCCTACGACTCTAAAAACCGTAATTCAGCTACTAACTGAATAAAGAGTTTTATAATTCTACCACAGTTCTACTAATAATTGTAAACTTGTGGGATACCACAGAGTAAAATCAGAATGACAAATTTGTATGTATTACATTTCACCTTCTTTTAAATACTGTATGATAGCCTGGTGATTGTCAATTGTGACTGAAACAACTAGCTACTCTTTTGAACAAACACAATTTTGTAGGACAGACCATTTTAAAAGATTTATTACTGGATATTCCACAGCGCAAGGGGATGGATTCTATCATTCCATCAAATTAAAACAATAATTATCCTGACTAAAGTTTTATTAGGTGTCCTTTAATAATTACTTCAGGTTAATACTTTCATTCAAGGGTGCACCACAAATCAAAATTTAAAACACACAGATTTTGTAGACAGAGTGATATCAAGTGTTTTACATGATTTACCCTTTAGCCAAAATCAGCCACTAAAATCAGCTGATGACTATCACATAAAAATCTTGAAAATAAATGCCTTAGATAAAATTAAAACAACCAAAAAGATTAGGGCTTGTGATTTAAATTATGTGAGTCGAAGATCATGTACTTATATTTGTGTGATTATAAATGCAGTGTAACAATGTTATGTTACAGTTATATTTATGACATGAGTTTTATAACACATATTTTTAAATCCAATAAAAATTGTATGTAGCCTCAGAATGGTCAGCACTCTACCACCGCACCCCACTCCCCCGCACAAAAAAAATTCTAGGTGTGCACCTGTTTGCATAGCATCTACACATTAATGCCTTTTCTCATATATCATATCCTTTTGACATAACCATTAAAGAAGCAAATAATCAAGAATTAATGTATTAGGCTCCAGCTCGAATGAGTCGATTTATAATTACCTTCAGTACTCCCACTAAAGTAAAAAACTCTTTGGTAGTAAAGCTGGCCCTGCTAATAGTAGTTTTAATAAAATATGAATTATATTTATATCAACCTGTTGGGTAATCTGTGCAGCCAGTTGCTGGAACTCTGTTGAAGTTTCATCCTTCAGGCTTGGATCAAACTTCTCATTTATAATGCAGAATTCACCAGCCATCACATTCACACCTGCACAAATAATAATAATAATAATAATAATAATAATAATAATAATAATAATAATAATGAGGAGGAGGAGGAGAAGAAGAAGGAGGAGCCAGAGGAGGAGGAGGAGGAGGAGAATGGGAGGAGGAGGAGGAGAAGGAGGAG
>Ga0209737_10004051_pt1 | contig 10293 bp, 6 predicted proteins | sample TergutCu122P3_FD_187284 | JGI IMG/M metagenome (GOLD analysis project Ga0209737, IMG submission 187284) | Cubitermes ugandensis P3 segment gut microbial communities from Kakamega Forest, Kenya - Cu122 P3 (SPAdes) (version 2) | ecosystem: Host-associated > Arthropoda: Insects > Digestive system >...
CCGTTGGAGGATACCATTGGACGATCAAGAACTCACCACACAGCCTGGCGAGATAGAATCCCTCGATACTCGGCCCTGATCCTCGAAAAATGGGAATAGTATCATGTGCAGAGTTAGCACCCATAATACTTAAATTCATTGTTTCACCAGGACCATCTAATCTACTAAACCCAGTTATTTTTATTACCAACACATCACCTTTGGGGATAGTGAAATCTGATTGAGCCTTAAACGTTATCTGATTCATTCCACTTCCTACAGTGGTGAGAGGAACCATGAATTGAAAACTTCCATCGGCTCCTGTAAAATCATACGAACTATCGTGAGTACTGAGTTCGATCACATCGTCTTTTGCAATAGATATGGGTGCTACACCTTTTATTACAAGATTCATACTGCCGGTAGCAAGTTCATGATCACTGACATAAGAACCGGAAATATCAATATATGCGGCTAATACTGTTGTTGGTATTGAGCCGAATAATCCGAATATCATAACCATCGTGAGTAATAATGATAAAATCCTTTTCTGTTTCCTTTTCATAATGCTTTATACCTCCATTTGGTGTTTTTCAAGATTTTATAACAGGCAACAATGCGTATATTTAACGCTCAAAACGAAAAAACGGCTTCCTTCTTTACCTGAAAGAGCCGCCTGATATTATACGCCATATTGAACAGGGCATAAAAAGAAGCACGGAGTTACCCGTTTAGTATTTATAAAAGATAGCTTCTTATTTTGCACAAATCCGAGCCCCTTTCCTGCGAGTTTTTCTACCAATCTGAATAAACGCACTTTATTTTAACATTTTATAAAAAAATGTACAAGAAAAAATTGCTTTATGCGTGAGAATTTGACATTTTTTTGTACTGATTATATAGATAACCGCGAAAACCCTCAGTCAGACGTTTCTTTCGATTATTTACAAAACATCCGTTTCCTATTTCTTTTTATTTATTCTGTCAAGAATCATTTTCGCACAGTCGATTTGGTTCGGAATATTCCCCTCCGCATCCTGTATCCGCCATATATCCGGTGTGATTTCATCCGCAATATATATATTGCGCTGTTCATCAAGTCCGAATTCAACTTTAAAGTCTATAAGCTTCAGCCCCAGCTCATTCAATTCAGCTCTTAATACTTCCCCGACTTTTGCTAAGAGGTCAAGCGCCTTTTGGTATTCACCTTCTTTCAGCATCCCTTTCATAAGGCAAAGGCGTTCGCTGATAAGCGGATCTCCCTGGTCATCGTCTTTCAATGTGACTTCAAGATAAGGCGGTTCAAAAGCAATTCCCGGTTCTATGGTGAATCTGCGGCACATGCTGCCGGCTGTGTAATAACGCAGCACAAACTCAAGCGGCGGTACCGTGACATTACGAACCTTCATCATGCATTTGTCAATATCGGCTCCAAGATAGTGTGTCGGTATTCCTTTTGATTCCATTAATTCAAAGAAGTATTTTGATATGGTAAGCCCGATTTTCCCTTTGCCCGAGACGCTGCCACCCACTGTATTGGAACCCGGATCGAAAACACCGTTCTCTCCTGTGGCATCATCTTTAAAAAACAAGTAGTAGTCACCTGTTTTTTCATCCGTTAAGACCGTCTTTGTTTTTCCGTTGTAAATTGTTTTCATGCTGCATACCCCTTTCAGATATAAATATTTATTTTCATTGCTTTTATTTGCAATGATATTCCTGTATTGACAGAACTCCTTCTTTTTTCAACATAACTTTTTCCGCTATTCCCTTAACACCGGCCAGTGCCGCGGTTAATGTCGTCATATACGGAACATTGTACCGTATCGCTGATTTTCTTATGTAGGAATCATCTTCATTACTGCGTTTGCTTCCCCCCGGTGTGTTTATTACCATATCTATCCGGCGATTTTTTATTGCGTCCTCAATATTGGGTCGGCCTTCGTACAGTTTGTTTATCACCGTCGAAACAATACCTTTTCCGGCAAGAAATTCATAGGTTCCCCTTGTAGCGAAAATTTCAAATCCAAGCTCTGTCAAGCCTTCTGCCACCTCTTCTAAAGCTTCCTTGTCTTTATCCGCTACAGAAAGCAACACAGTTCCGGATAAGGGAAGAATCGTTTTACTTCCCTCAAGCGCTTTGTAAAATGCAAGTCCGAACGAATCAGACAGCCCTAAAACTTCTCCTGTCGATCGCATCTCCGGCCCTAAGACCGGGTCAACTTCAGGGAACATATTAAAGGGGAACACTGCCGCCTTTACACCAAAATATTTTACTTTTGGGATTTCCATTTCCGGCAGTGCGGCTGTTTTATCCTCGTATTTCTCCATAATTATTCTAGTCGCTAAATCCGCCATATTAAGGTTGCAGATTTTAGAAACAAGAGGAACCGTCCTTGACGCACGGGGATTGGCTTCCAAAACATATACTCTACCCTGATGAATCGCATATTGAATATTCATCAGCCCGACAACACCGAGTTCCCCGGCAATCTTGCAGGTGTAATCCCTGATAGTTTGAATCTGCTTTTCTGTAATATTGACGGTAGGAATTACACATGTCGAATCCCCCGAGTGAATTCCTGCATATTCGATATGTTCCATCACTGCGGGGACAAAAGCGTTTCCGCCAACAGCCAGAGCATCAGCCTCACATTCGAGGGCATTGTCCAAAAACCGGTCAATCAATATCGGCGCTTCTTCGCTTATATACTGTACGTTTATTTGTATATATCTTTTTAACTGTTCATTATCGAAAACGACTTCCATCGCCCGGCCGCCTAATACATATGAAGGCCTGACCATGACCGGATATCCGATTTCGTTTGCTGTAGTTACGGCATCATCATAATTGCAGGCCATTCCTGACTCCGGCATGGGGATGTTCATCCTTTCCATTTTCTTTCTGAACAAATCCCTGTCTTCGGCAAGCGCTATAACCTCCGGCGGTGTACCCAGAACAGGAACCCCCGCTTCTTTCAGCTCCATCGCTATATTAAGCGGCGTCTGCCCGCCAAACTGAACAATAACGCCCAACGGCTGTTCATGCTGACAGATAGATAAAACATCCTCCACAGTTAACGGTTCAAAATAAAGTTTATCGGAAGTATCATAATCAGTGGAAACCGTTTCAGGGTTGCAATTTATCATAATCGTTTTATATCCAAGCTCCCGAAGCGCAAAAGCTGTATGTACACAGCAATAATCAAATTCGATGCCCTGCCCGATCCTGTTGGGGCCGCCCCCGAGAATGATGACTTTTTTATCGTTTTCCATCGGCTTTGCTGTCTTTATTCCCCGTTTTAACCTTGACTCCCGCAGTTCATCGTTTAGTTTCCCAAGTCCGTTATAGGTTGAATAGTAATACTCCGCATCGGCGCCGCTTACCGGTACAATGTCCCACTCTTCATTTACTCCGATACTTTGTCTTTGCTCCCGTATTTCTTTCTCCGATAGTTCAAGCAGCTTTGAAAGGTATTTATCCGCAAACCCGTCTTTTTTCGCTCTGATAAGAAGTTCATTTGGCAGGGTTTTATTTTTATATACCAGTATCTCATTTTCTAAATCCACCAGCTCTTTTATCTGGTTTAGAAAATACTTTTTAATTTTAGTTATATCGTAAATTTTTTCTATGCTTACGCCTTTTCTGATTGCTTCGTATATGGCAAAATACCTCTCGCTGTTCGGAGCCGCAATGTTTCGCATCAATTCTTCAATGCCTGTTTCATTAAAGTTTTTCGCAAAGCCGAGACCGCTTCTGCCTATTTCCAAAGACCGCACCGCTTTTTGAAAGGCTTCCTTAAATGTTCGTCCGATACTCATTACCTCTCCGACAGCCCGCATTTGCGTCCCGAGCTTGTCTTCCGCACCTGTAAATTTTTCAAACGCCCATCTTGCGAATTTTAGTACAATATAGTCCCCGTACGGAACATACTTATCCATTGTACCGTCTTTCCAGTACGGGATTTCGTCTAATGTCAACCCTGCGGCTAAAAGAGCCGAAACATATGCAATGGGAAACCCTGTTGCCTTAGACGCAAGTGCCGATGATCTTGATGTCCGCGGGTTTATTTCTATGATTACCACTCTTCCGGATACAGGGTCATGTGCCATCTGTACATTTGTTCCGCCTATTACTCCTATTTCAGAAACAATAGAAAAGGCGATTTTCTTCAACCGTTCCTGCAGCTTCGTATCAATCGTCAGCATCGGAGCCGAGCAGAAAGAGTCTCCTGTATGAACACCCATAGGGTCAATGTTTTCTATCATGCAAATGGCAATCATCTGATTTCTGGCATCCCTTACAACCTCAACTTCAAGTTCCTCCCAGCCGAGAACACTTTCTTCGATTAAAACCTGTCCAATAAGTGATGCCTGCAGTCCCCGTCCGGCAACAACGCGTAATTCTTCCTCGTTATAGACAAGTCCGCCTCCAGTTCCTCCCATTGTAAAAGCAGGCCTTATAACCACCGGATATCCCAAATCTCCCGCAACCTCTGCCGCCTGTTCTACCGACAGAGCTTCAAAACTTTTCGGCATTTCAAGACCAAGCTTGTCCATTGTCTTTTTAAATTCTATCCGGTCTTCACCGCGCTTTATTGCGTCAAGATTAACACCAATTACTTTAACCTTGTATTTATCTAAAACGCCAGTTTTTTGCAACTCAAGACTCAGGTTAAGCCCCGTCTGCCCTCCCAGATTCGGCAGCAGCGCGTCCGGCCGTTCTTTTGCTATAATCTCGGTAAGGCGTGTAATATTAAGCGGCTCAATATATGTTTTATCCGCTACAACAGGATCCGTCATAATTGTTGCCGGGTTGGAATTGGCTAAAATAATTTTATATCCAAGACTTCGCAGTGCTTTGCAAGCCTGTGTTCCTGAATAATCAAACTCGCACGCCTGTCCGATAATAATCGGCCCCGATCCGATAATCATAATTGTGTTGATGTCTGTTTTTTTCGGCATTTTTCATTCTCCTCTTCTTTTTTCGTAATCAATCTTCCAAAACCCGCTTTCCCTCGGTTATCATATCCGCAACACTTTCCGGAGCCGGACCGCCCGGAACCTTCCTCTGCTTTACACAGGTTTTTAAATTGATTGCGTCATAAACATCATCTTCTATCAATGAGGAAAAGGTATTGAATTCATCCATACTCAATGATTCTATTGATTTATCGTTATTTATACAGTGTAATACCATTTTACCGATTACCTCATGGGCGTCCCGGAAAGGAAGCCCTTTCTTAACCAAATAATCGGCTATATCCGTGGCATTTGTAAAACCGACTTGTGCCGCGGCATACATCTCTCCGGCGTTTATTTTCATGGTTTTTATCATTTGAGTGAAAACAGGCAGGCACATATTAACAGTATCCACAGCGTCAAATATCGCTTCCTTGTCCTCCTGCATATCCTTGTTGTATGCCAGAGGGAGTGCCTTCATAACGGTCAGCAGCGCATTCAATCCACCGTACACCCTTCCGCATTTCCCTCTTACAAGCTCCGCTATATCAGGGTTCTTTTTCTGCGGCATGATACTGCTGCCGGTGCTATATGCGTCATCCATTTCAACAAACCTGAATTCGTGCGATGACCATAGTATCAATTCCTCGCAAAACCGGCTCAGGTGCATCATTACCATAGACAAGTCGAAAGCAAGCTCTATCACAAAATCCCGGTCACTCACACCGTCAAGGCTATTTTGTGTAATGCTTGCAAAGCCGAGTTCATCCGCAACAAACCGCCTGTCTAAAGGATAAGTCGTCCCTGCGAGAGCGCCTGACCCGAGCGGCATAACATTAGTACGTTTATAACATTCGTCCAGCCTTTCAATATCACGCCTGAACATCTGAAAATAAGCCATCATGTGATGAGCGAAAGTTATGGGCTGCGCTCTTTGTAAATGAGTATAACCGGGCATAATTGTTTCCGTGTTTGTTTTTGAAATATCTATCAGCACCTGCATAAGATTTCTTAACAAACCCTTTATACCGGTTATTTCTTTTTTAAGGTACATCCGAAGGTCAAGGCAGACCTGGTCGTTTCTGCTACGCCCTGTATGCAGCCTTTTACCCACATCCCCGATTCTTGAAATTAAAATAGCCTCAATGTTCATATGAATATCTTCAGCATCCACATGAAATTCGGTTTTGTTATTCTCTATGTCATTAAGGATTTCTAAAAGGGTTTCGCATATTAGTTCCGCGTCCTTTTTTGGTATGATACTCTGCCTGCCAAGCATTTTCGCGTGTGCTATGCTGCCTGTTATATCCTCGGCATACATTCTTGCATCAAACCTGATGGATGAGTTAAAATCATCCACTGCCACGTCTGTGTTCTTTGAGAAACGCCCGCTCCATAACTTCATTTTCTGTTCACTCCATTCCCGATTTTTCTATAGCAATCCGTTTCTTTTTAACATCTGCGACCTTACCGTTACCGGAAGCCCGAACAGATTGATAAATCCTCCGGCGTCCTTCTGATCATAAACCTCATCCTCATTAAATGTCGCATATTCTTCATCATATAATGAAAACGGTGATTTCACTCCCGCAGGCATGCAGTTACCTTTATAAAGCTTTAGCCGAACTGTTCCTGTTACGGTTTCCTGTGTTTTATCAACAAAGACCGAAAGAGCTTCACGCAAAGCGGTAAACCATTGCCCGTTATATACAAGCTCCGCGAATTTCTGTGCCACAACATCCTTATAATGAAGAGTATCGCGGTCAATACACAGTAGCTCCAGTTCACGGTGAGCGGTATACAGGATTGTTCCTCCCGGCGTTTCATACACACCCCGGGATTTCATTCCCACAAGCCTGTTTTCAACAATATCAATAATACCGACTCCGTTTTCACCGGCCGCTTTATTTAGGCAGTTCATCAGCTCAACAGGAGACAGCTTTCCCCCGTCAACCGCCACAGGGATTCCTTTTTCAAATTCGATTTCAATGTATGACGCTTTATCCGGCGCTTTTTCCGGCGATACCATCAATTCAAGAATATCATCATACCGCGGTTCGTTCCACGGGTTTTCAAGATCCATTCCCTCATGGCTGAGATGCCATAGGTTCTTATCCTTCGAATAGTTATCTTCTTTGGTTACCGGAACATCAATACCTCTTGCTGCTGCATAGTCTATTTCTTCTTCCCGGGACTTTATCTCCCATATCCTCCAGGGAGCAATAATTTTCAATTCAGGAGCCAGAGCCTTTACGGTCAATTCAAACCGCACCTGATCGTTTCCTTTCCCTGTGCAGCCATGACAAATTGCCACAGCTCCTTCACGTTTTGCTATCTCCACAATTCTCTTAGCAATCACCGGCCGCGCGAACGATGTTCCAAGCAGATATTTACCTTCATAAACGGCATTTGCTTTTAATGTCGGATAAATATAATCTATTATAAATTCTTCTTTCAAATCCTCAATATATATCTTGCTTGCGCCTGTTTTAATTGCTTTTTCCCGCAATGGTTCCAACTCACTTCCCTGACCCACATCACCGGCGACTGCGATTACTTCATAATCGTATGTTTCTTTCAGCCAGGGTATAATGATTGATGTATCCAACCCTCCTGAATACGCGAGTATAACCTTTTCCTTTTGCTGCATCTTATAAACCTCCAATTCGAGTCACAAACTTTTTTATCCTGTTAACTGCTTCTATGATGTTATCCATAGAAGTAGCATAAGTCGCCCTGATGAAAGTCTTTCCGCAATCTCCGAAAGCGCTTCCCGGCACACATAATATCTGTTCTTCCTTTAATAGCTTTTCACAAAATTCATCTCCCGTAAGCCCGGTTGACGATACATCCGGAAACAAATAGAAAGCGCCTTGCGGTTCAAAGCATTTAAGCCCGCTTTTCAAAAACCCATCAAGTAAAACCCGTCTTCGCCGATTATATTCTGCCACCATGCTCTCCACTTCCCTTAACTGGCTTCGCAGCCCTTCCACTGCCGCTTTCTGAGCGGTTGTGGGAGAACACATGATAGCGTACTGGTGTATCTTTTTCATTGCGTCCATTAAAATACTGCCGGCGCATACATAACCAATCCGCCATCCTGTCATAGCAAATGCTTTGCTGAACCCGCTGACAACAATTACCCTGTCGTTAATCTCTTCAAAACCCGCTATTGAAGTATGCCTGCCCGAATATGTCAGCTCCGCGTATATCTCGTCCGATATAACAATGATTTCTTTATCCTTGAGAAAATCAACAATCGGTTTTAACTCAGCCCTTGTCATTATAGCTCCGGTCGGGTTATTGGGATAGGGCAGAATCAAAACCTTTGTTTTATCCGAAACCGCCTTTTCAAGCTGCCTGACAGTCAGTTTAAATTCATCTTCCTGCCTCAGTTCGATCACCACCGGCGTTGCTCCGGTAAATGCCGTACATCCTTTATATGCCACAAACCCCGGTTCGGGAATGATTACCTCATCGCCTTCCTGAACGAGCGCACGCAGAGCAATATCTATTGCTTCACTGCCCCCGACAGTCACTAAGATCTCATCATCCGCGTTATAATAAGTGCCAAAGCGTTTTTCAAGGTATGCTGATATTTCATTCCTCAGTTCTAAAAAACCCGCATTGGTTGAATAACTGGTTTGTCCTTTTTCAAGGGAATATATTCCGGCTTCAATGATTCCCCAGGGCGTTACAAAATCCGGCTCTCCGACACCAAGAGAAATAACATCATCCATTTCATTGAGCATATCGAAATACCTCCTTATCCCTGACGGCGGAATATTTGCGATTTTCGGCAGAATATAGTCATTCAGCTTTTTCATAAAACGATTTTCTCTCTTTCATCGCTTTTATTGCTTTCAAAAATGAAACCTTTATCTTTATACCTTTTCATAACAAAGTGAGTCGCTGTACCTTCAACAAACTCAATAGGGGCAAGTTTTTCTGCGACAAAGTTGTTGACTTCATTCATTGTCATTCCCTCAACCACAACTGTCAGGTCAAACCCGCCGGACATCAAATAACAATCTTTCACTTCCGGATGCCTATATATTCTTTCCGCCACCTTATCAAAGCCGTCTTTTTTCTGTGGTTTTACTTTCACTTCAATCAGCGCTTGGACTAACTCTTTATCAGTCTTTTTCCAGTTGATAATGGCATTGTATCCAATAATAATACCTTCTTTCTCCATTTCATCCATACATGCCCCTATTTCTTCCATGCTTCTGCCTGTCATCACCGCAATTTGCTCAACAGTTTGCCTTCCGTTTCTTTCTAACACTTCAAGAATCTGATTTTTCATACCTATACTTCCTCCTTTTATTTTTTTCCATCCCAGCAATAGGTACAAAGCTTGCAGGGATCGATTCCTATCGAATTAATCATATCGTAAATACGCTGATACTTTAATGATGTGAATTTCAATTTCTTACATATCGCGTTTACCATTTCATTATGTTTTTCACTGTCCGGATCCGTGTATTCTTTTATGTTCTCCGGCCTTACTTCTCCTTCAATTTCCGCAATCACCTTCCTTGCAATTAAATCCATCTCTGAAGCGGAACGTGAAAAGTTCAGGTATTGACACGGATACAGAATTGGCGGGCAGGCTATGCGTACATGGATTTCTTCCGCTCCGCTTTGATGCAGTGTGGTAATTGTTTCTTTCGCCTGTGTGCCTCTGACAATGGAATCGTCTATTATGAGAAGCTTTTTGCCTTTATAAATTGAGTCAATTTGCAGCAGCTTCATTTTTGCGATAAGGTCTCGCTGTTTTTGATTATGCGGCATAAATGACCGCGGCCATGTAGGCGTATATTTAATATACGGCCTTGAAAAAGGAATACCCGAAGCATTTGAATATCCTATTGCATGAGCTGTCCCCGAATCGGGAACTCCCGTTACTATATCCGGTTTCTCATCTTCCATATCTCTTAACGCAAGACACTTTCCGCTTCGGCAACGCATCTCCTCAACATTAACACCTTCATATGACGACGGTGGATAACCGTAATACACCCACATAAATGAGCATGCCTTCATTTCCTTTCGGGGAGAACTCTTTGTTTCACATTTTTCCGGTGTCAGAAGTACGATTTCAGCAGATCCAAGTTCTTTGTATTCGTTATACCCCAAATTTCTATAAGCAAAACTTTCAAATGAGACACAGTACGCATCCTTTTTACACCCTATGGAAACCGGTGTCCTGCCTGAATGATCTCTTGCCGCATATATCCCATCATGTGTCAGCAATATAATCGACATTGAACCGCTAATCATCTTCTGAGCATATTTTAACCCTTCAACAAACGAATCCTTTTGGTCGATCAGCGATGCTGCCAGTTCGGT
>Ga0209737_10004052_pt1 | contig 10291 bp, 10 predicted proteins | sample TergutCu122P3_FD_187284 | JGI IMG/M metagenome (GOLD analysis project Ga0209737, IMG submission 187284) | Cubitermes ugandensis P3 segment gut microbial communities from Kakamega Forest, Kenya - Cu122 P3 (SPAdes) (version 2) | ecosystem: Host-associated > Arthropoda: Insects > Digestive system...
TGTTGGTATTATTATTATTATTATTATTATCGTTGTTGTTGTAGAAAACTATCTTTCTAATAATTCTAAAGTTTGCAGCGTGCATATTTAGTAAAATTGTAATTTTATATTATTTCTCAAGATAGAAACTGGATGTATGAATTTTTCCTTAAGCTTTGAACAGGAATTTCACTAGTATTCTAGTAATCCTACAACTTAAAACAATTTTCATCTCTTCTCTGTCAGTCTTTTTCCGACATGCTTTCTTTCGAACTTCGTAGAAGAGAGATTAAGATCTTTGTTATGGAAAGTAACAATACTTGTTACAATTCATATTTTGAACTAATGCTATTTTCTCCAGTACATACGTACGAAAACTGAGATGAGAGACTACAATAAACTTACGCTGGTAGTAGAGTGGTGACATGGCTTTTCCAATTCTGTCAACAGCCGAATAATCTGGATTTTGCTGAAGTAGTGCTGCTGCCAGTGGGTGCAGGCGAACGTTGGTGAAATTGATGTTCATCATTGGCGCTTCAATGGACACGTTGACTGCAGTACTGTTTTTGTTCAGTTTTACGGTCAATTGCACTTGGTTAGGTTGTGGATTGGGTGGGAAAATATTCTCAGTGACGTAAGGGAAAGCATAGTGACGAATTGCGCTGTATGCCTTGTATGTGTTATTTATCCATGAATCAGGTATATTCTTGTACTTCAGCGTGAATTTGTGCAGGTCGAGTATGTTGGCTTTTTCAGTGACATTACGGCAGGCACTAAGGAGATTGTTGCCTTCGTGCATCTGCGCTTCGCACAACTTGGCCATAGGGTTTTCAGCAACGGACTGTCTGAATGCAAGAGATTGCTCCATTTTACCCTGTCAAGAAGTTCAAGAGATATTAATTGAAATAATACACACTTTTTCCGTTTTATTAGAAACCACGGCAACTCATGTTATTTTTCATTCTCATGGTGTACTATAACTATGGCCCCTTCGATCTGCAGCCGATTTGGGGCCAATTTGATGATACGTGAATAGATATGAAGCATTTTTGGGATGATAATTGACAGGTAAAACATAAGTATCTTTTTTTTCTGCTTTTATCACCACAGATACCACCTAGGTCGCCCTGGGATCAAACCCAAACTTTCGCTATGAAAGTTCGGCGACTAGCCGTCTGATCTGTGGCACTGGCAGTGGCACATGAATAGAACTGGAAATATGAGTGAAAGGAACTAACCTTGAGAACTGCCGTTGCTTGATTATTGGCACCGTCAATGACGTCCAACCGGGCGCTTACACTCGAGTTGGGGTCGAACTTCAAAGCGTGGCGGAAGTTCATGATTGGCACTTGGGGCATAGAAACGTTGACCGATAGGTATGCCTGCAAATAATTTACTTCATTTATTTTGTTCCTTTTAAAAAACAACTTAAACATCAAAGAGTAGTACTGTAAGGATTTACCAGTTTTCATTTCTTTGTTGAACTTGGTTTAAAATTCGTTTATATTATTGTAGTTAAGTTTTACCTATAATATTTTTCATGGTCAGTTATTAACAACTAGAGATCAATGTAAGTGAGGTTCTGGCTCACTGAAATGTGAAGCTGTGTACTTTTATCGGCATGTACTACAGTTGCGGAGGAACCTGATGTGTTCATCTTCAGCTCGTTCCTTCTAAGCTGAAGGCAGAAATATCTGGCTCCCAGAAAATGTTATCACTTTCCCCCCACCATTCCACATCCCAGTAGAACGTGATTTGTCACTGTGAGAACCTCAAATTTCAACGTAAATGGACTTACATTTCAGAATTTTGCATTCTAAATCATCGAAGTTAATAATTGCACGCTGTAAATTGTATTTTATGCAATGAAAGGCCACCACACGCATGTGTGATAGTAGTGGTGAATAACGAAGCTATTATATATAATTACCGACGAATACACAAAATCGGGAGTTATCAATCACAAGTGTTAATTAATCGTGATAAATATGATATGTATAACCAAAAAGTACTCCCCTTGCTCTACACTGTTCAGTGATTTTACTTATTTATTACCTGCAACTTTTTGTTCTCGTTTGTTATCTTAGCGGGTTTTGCACTCAGGAACAACAGTGCGCTTGTGCTGGCGTTCACTAGGGACGAAGCATATGCTGCAGTTGCTGCGTACATGGCTTCAGAATGGCCCTCAAATTTGACCGACACATCAATAACAGCAGCAGAAGCATCTGTAAATAGCACAAATAGGGCTAAGTTCTTTTGAATAATATCCCATTGCCAACAAAATGTAACTTTTGATGAGGCATGCTGATTTATCTTACATGTGCAGAAAAGTTCTGCATCAATTAGTTGTTAGCCTTCTGCGCGGGAGTGTCAGCATACAATTACACACGTGGGTTTAAATTATTTGCTTAATGCTCACAATTTTATCAAATAAAGTATAAAATGGAACAATTTTTAGGTAGTTTCTAAAGAAATATGGCGGGACTTCAATTACCTACATTACTGAACTGTAATCTCCGAAAAGCATATCTGATAGAAGTTAAGAGTTTATACGAACACTAATGATCTAGAAGATCACTTACAACTCAGAACGTAACTAAAATTTAGTTTTTATTAAAATTCTGTCAAGAAACCATTTGTATATTAAAGGTAAATGTACATGTACCATTTATTTAATCAGACGCGTTAATGAGGACGTACAGGTAAGTCTGCAAGCAGGCGTACCGTAATCACTAAGTGGAAGACTATAAGGTCCACGCCCTTCATCCCAACATTATACGTATTGCACAATGCTTTGTCCTGTTTAACACGCATACATACTTCCTGCTGCGGCGGCAACCTTGGCAAGAAATTCTTGTTGACGAGTGTAGCTGTCTGGAGATCTGGACTGTGGTTCTGCAGGATTATATTCACTTTCTTCGCCTGAGCCCTCTTCGTACTGGTGTCGACGTTTCGTACTGCGTGCATGTCGGCCCCTGTATTTGTTCTTTAATTTTTCAGCGCTCCCATCTTCGTATTCTTCAGTAAAAGCTGCCAGGTAGGCTTCATACTGAGGATCTGGTTGTTCGTTGTCGTCTGTTGTGATGAAATATATGTACAATGAAATCAGTACCTTGGTGTCAGTTTTCCTGATTGTAAAAACGAGCTGGGATAGTGAGAGCAACAGCGAATTGAGATACTGAGAGAGTAACAATAAATAGAGATACTGAGAGTGAGAGTAAACTGGGTTACCTACAGTAGTAGCAAACTGAGATATTGATAGCAGCAGTAAACTGGGATACTGAGAGAGTAGCGGTAGTTTGAGATACTGAGAGTAGCAGTAAACTGAGATACTGAGAGAGTAGCAGTAAACTGAGATACTGAGAGCAGCAGTAAAGTGACGTACTTGGAAAAGGAGTAAACTGAGATACTGAAGTAGAAATAAATGTATATCTTACCATAGGCTGCAGTAATTTTAACGGTTGTAGCAGTGCTGAGGTCCGGATTATGACTCACAGTGACATTTTCATAGTTCATTGATGTTCTAACCCAGTAATAGCTGGTTCTAGAGAGGACATCATGGGACTGAAGATTCTGAAGCAGCGCCTTGATATCTATAAACTCTTCTTCTGTTTCTGCTTCAATATTGAAAGCCATTCCAACTTCATTTTGGCCGATGACTCTAGAGAACTGCATCAAAATATAATTATTTACTGTGTAACTTACAAAGATGTCATTTTAAAATTACTTTTACGTTCTGTTGCACACACATATAACCTTCACTGAATGTTGTGCATAATACTGTGCGTAGTACTTTGAATAAATGTGAGTGTAAAATAAAACAGTGAGGATTAAATTTCTCTAAATTATACATAAAAATTTAGTTCTTACTTGACAGTAAAGGTCACGGTCCGCTAAAAAGACGAATCAGTTAAAAGCTCTATGGAGAACTTTTCTGTAATAATTGTGCCAATCAAAATGAATCACAAATACACTTTTGGGCACACATGAATTTCTTAAGGTTACAGAAAATTTTATTTATTTTTGCCACTAGCTTTAAAAGGTGAATACCCCACTGTCATTTATAACGTCTGATAATTCAAAATTTCCTACGGCAGCAACATATCAAGTGCCTGAGTGTAGTTATTCTTATGACAGTGTAGCAGATAAACACATTTGCAGGGTCTTCTATGCCATGCGTAGAATGGAATGTTTTTTTAACACTTACCAAACAAATGTTTCAGCACTGACAACGTTCACTATCTTCATCGTTAAAAACTTTAAAATCATGCACAATTTTCATTATTTTAGTCTCAAAATGTGCTTAAAGCCACTTTTGTAGATAGAAAATCTTATGACTTACCGACTTGCTTGGACGAACACTGATTACTTTGGCGTTACTGTCTTCACTGGCCGGTTTCATACTGAGGATATCGTGTTTGGTAGTGTAAGGAAGGGTTGTCCACTGCAGCACCTTGTGATATTCGTCGACATTCAGTGGTTTCAAAGCTGCATCCACGCGTTTGTTTTCAATATCCAAATTCACCGACACCTTGACTGGAAGGTTAACAAGGACATCTCTCTCCAAAGCGGCTATGTATCTTGCGCTTTCAAATGGTGCTACAAATCCCATCTTGATCATCTTTCTTGTAGAAAACCTAATTGTCAAATACAAATTAAAAATTAACATAAAGCACCTTATGTAATTATAAACTAGATAATATTTATGTTTCTTCTAATGGCACGTGCTTATTCAATACGAGCTTTTCATTTTATGCTGGCTACGTTTTCCCTTTTTATAATCTTACGGACTCCAAACTGCAGCAAACTTTGGTAAATTAAGGCATAATCTGATATGTTTTCTGTTCGTTCTTGTTTTGCTTAGCCGTGCTTCAGCTACGTGAAAATGATTACTGATTAAAGTCAGCAATTACAACAGTTTGGCTAATTTTATGGAGGAGTCTTTCTGGAGCACTCAGCTCTTCAATAAATAGAGAATTTTCCGCTTCTTACAGATTCCGAAATTTTGTTACCGTATTCACAAGAGCTCTTCACTGCTCCCCATCCTCAGTCAGTTGAATCCAGTCCACATCTTCCCATCCTATTTATTTTACATCCGTTTTAATATTATCATCCAACCTACCCCTTGGTCTTCTAAGTGACATCTTTAATTCAAGCTTTCCGACCCAAACAATGTACGTATTCCACTTCCCCACACACTTGCCCGTCTGATCCTTTAAGTGACCACCCTAATCGTGGAGTTGCTCATTGTGCTATTTTATCGATCCTCCAATTATTTCCTTCCGATTAGGTCCAAATTACAACATTCTCCTAAAATGGTCATTTCATATCACCCCCCAACCACCACCGCCCCGCCCCCATAATATTGATACAGTAAGAAAATATTTTACTTTTAAATTGAAGAACGTGTACTGTATGACTAAAGCAGATCTGCCTCAATGAGTTATTTTTACTTATCACTTACACTAGATCAATATCGGCTGTCACGTTCAAATACTGAGGCACCTGTACGACATCGTCCGAACCTCTAGCTAAGTTGGGATGGGACTGCAGACGAACTTCGCCACCAGACTTCACGAGTGTTGGTACATGCAGTGTGTATAGAGAAGGAAGACCCAGAGCGTTGGGGAAGGCAATAGTCATGCCGACAGGATTGTATATCTTCGTGTAATTGAAGGGGCGTGGCTGACTGAATTGATAAGCCAGTCCTTTTACGACTGTAAATAGAAATGATAAAGGTGTTTATAGTTGCAAGACATTATATTAATTATAATCTTTACATTCCTTAATGAGTAATAGAAGCTGTTAGGCGCAACATCGAATTCCAATGGAGGAACGCTGCTTCCTACTAAACCTTTATACTTGTAACAACAATTTTTGAAAATACTGTGTATCTCACAGTCTTTCTGAATCACTTCTTGTAATTTTTTGAATGGATTTATTGGTACATACTCTGAGGAATTTTATCCAAGGTGTGGTTGTCGATAGCCAGCAACTTCTCCATTCCTAACAAAGAAAACTGCATGTGTCCTTCTACTTGCTGGGCCTGGTCACGCACGATGTGCAGCAGGGTTTCCAGATCTTCAGCGCTCCAGTTCTGTTGACTTTTACCGGAATGACTCCTCTTTTGGCGTCTGTTGGTCTGTTCCTCTTTACTCATTTCAAATTTCTCCTTCAAGTAGTTCAATGCTTCTTTCGCACTGGACACCATTGCTGAAATCTGTACGCAGAGCATTAAAACGAATATCTTATTTTAAAGCATAAATAGCTAGTGTCCTCCGTTCACAGTTTATTCGCTGATTTGTATATTTTACCAAATACCTTTAAAAAGTGGTTCTCCTTTTTTAGAATATTGATGTTTTCATTGAGTCATACTTCAGGAGGTTTTATTTCAGATATGCAATGACTGTATCTAATGTGAAGTCTTATTATAGTAAAAAGTGAAAACTGTGTATTTAATTTCGTAGTGTGTCCATTGACCCTAATCACACTTCAAAACTGCTAACTGTAAAGTACATTTCTAGCTTTGCATCCACCAAGATTACTTACACTGTAATGTTCGTTTCTACGGCCACCAACGTTACGAATAAAATTTTCAAGGATAGAATTGGGGGCAAAGCTGTCCTTACTGCCAATGAAGCTCAAGAAATTTTCGTAACCAAGTTCCATATCATCTATCACCAAACTGTTCAGGAGGCTCTTGGACAATGACACATCTTGCGTCATCGGGTTCAAGAGATTCACTACGGCCTTGGCTTTTTCCGCTCTGTAAGAGTGAAAATATTAATTTATAAAGAGGGAAAACCTAGAATCACCTCACCTAATACATGATATATTCGAAAATATTGTCACATATAAGTCCAAGCAGAAAATATTTGCTTACAACTCGATGTTGTATGGATCCTCAAGAGCGGCGGCAGACTTGATGGCAGACTGAACAAGCGAAATGACTTGTTGATGTGGGTCAGTGTTGGTGAACTCAGCCATTCTCTGGAGCATAACCAGCGGAGGGTTTGTCTTCATCAGCAGAGCTACTGCGGCACTTCTAACTTTGTGGGATTCTGCAGTGTTCTGATACAGGTTGTACAAAACTGGCCTGGCTATTTGCGGTTGTATATACACCAGTTTATCCAAAGCTAATACCATGAGAATTCTTTGGAATTCTGATACGTTCTTTTGTCCTTCCAGGTAAGGTTCTAAGATTTGGAGAATACTAGGATGACCGGTGTTACCAAGTGCACGGATGTAGACCTGAATCTTTTCGCTCTCGCCTTCATGGATGGCTTTCTTGAGTGACTCGTTGAAATATGGAATATAGAGTTTGGTCATAGGTGGGAAGCGTTTAGGCACCATGCGACGGCCGATATGAACTGGGTAATTGTTGTGAGCCGATTCAGTGTCCACAGCTACTTTTCGGAGTAGAGTTGCAAAGGACAGTATTGTAGTACTGTTAAGACTACTCTGTTTCTTTATCTTTGGATCATCAGCCAATTCCTAGAAACAAATAAACAAATTTTATAAAGTGTATCGAAAGGAAGAACACAATATCTAACGTCATTCACCAGAGTCCTTCTTGAGAAAGTAGGACTTGCTGGATAGGTAGGAAATTTCCCTCCATTTATGAAAACTGAAATTTCATTGCTGGTGAACAAGCAGAGTGTATTAAATTTATATTGAATACTTACAAAGAAACTCTTGATGTATTCAGGCGTAGGTGTTATTACTGAACGAGGCAAAGCAGCAACAATTTCGGCAGCTTCCGCTTCCGCTAACTTGTTGCTTCGAATCCAGCGAATAATAGCGGAGAGCGCAGGCAGAGTTCCTGCTTCAGCAACAGCGTCGCGGAAGACTCTCCTGTTTAAAATAAAGAAAAACACATTTAAGGCTCTGATGGTGGGATAGTCGTAACTATTGCCATGCATGAATGGATGAGACCGCCATATTTCAGGTATGACTTGGACTACACTAAATGCAGTTGAGCCACGATCATGTTGCTAAAGTCATGACTGTTTCTGGCAAACGTAAACTAACAAATTAACCAATTTAGCGGTCTAACTATGACTTACCATGTTGCCAACCGAATGTTAGCGCTGGTACTTTGCATATTATTGTTTAAGTGCAGTGGAACGTATAATTTATCTGCCACCTCATCAAGCTCTTTGTCGTCCATTATGCGAATAAGACGTGTCATGATGATGAATCTGGACAAAGTATTCTGTTCCGGAATAGAACTGGCGTTTTGCAAGTCCGAGGCAATTCTGTTTGCAAGCTTCATTGTTATATCGACGTTCTGTATGCGGCTTGAGAAATTTACAGCATTTCCTTCGTGGCCTATGAAGAAAGGCAGGAGAGGTATGTTCGGTGCGTAATCTTTTTGAAACATTTCACGGTCGTCTTCTTCACTACTGCTACTGCTGCTGCTGCTACTGCTACTGCTACTACTGCTGCTGCTACTGCTGCTGCTGCTGCTGCTGCTGCTGCTACTGCTGCTGCTGCTGCTGCTATCGATGTGGGCAGTATTTTTTTTGTTCTGTGCATGCTGGTTCGGGCTTTTCAGTGATCTTTTAAGTCTTGGATTCTGAGGTCTGCTCTCATCTGAAGAACTGCTGGAGTCATCGCCGATAGTTTTATGGTTTCGTGGCTTTCTTCTGTTGGTTTCTGCAACTTCTTCACTACTGCTGCTGCTGCTGCTGCTGCTACTTGTGCTGTTGGAATTCTCTTCACTGCTGCTACTGCTACTGCTGCTGCTGCTGCTACTGCTGCTGCTACTACTACTGCTGCTGCTGCTGCTGCTGCTGCTGCTGTCGCTCTTGCTCTTATTTTTGGTGTGTTGCAGAGGTTCGTCGCCAAATGCATTGTTGTAACGATACACAAGATCTCCGGCTTCCTCTGGGTCCTCAGGGGTCGAGATGTGTTTTGGTCGCTCGATCGATTCAATCGTGATGTTTACCATACTGACGATCATGCCCTGCTGGTTGTTATAGAACTCAGGACTAAGGAGCACCTTGTTGGTGGTGACTGACGACTGAATGGTGAAGTTCTTCAAGCTACCATTGATTATAGCTCTATTCAGAGACGAGCGCTATAAAATAACACAAGAATAATAATATCAATTAAACCCGTATTTAATATTTCAAAAAACACAATTTCTGATTGGTATTAATTTCCACTATTTGTCTCACGCACTTGATATTACACACGCCTCCTAAGTCCTTGCTAAGGCAAAATGAAAGACTCCTTTGAATTATAATTTCATCATTACAAGGAATTCCGCCATCTCATAAGAACAAGGGATGAGACTAGGATTAAAATATGAGTCATTAATTTTTATGAAATCTCATGTCTTAATTTTCAGTTTTGGGAATTAGTCCATAAGCTTGAAAGTTACCAGATAATAAGTACATTGTACTTACAGACATAAAGTTGCCCATCTTGTTGTCGCCTGGTTCAAAATGCTCTAATCCACTGACTCCAAAATGTATGCCACGTCTTTTATCGCATCTAGAAAAGTTCTGCATTTTGACAACCTCGAAGATGCTGCTTTTTGAAACATTAAACAAAGGAGCCAGTTCCGGTTGTTTTTGGAGCACGATGACAGGGAGTGGAGAAATATCGTAAACAACTTCACATTCACCAGTAATTGTGCTCTGAAAATAAAATTCATGGTATTAGTTAGTAAAACAGTAACGAATAAGTTAGGTTAGGTTAGGTTAGGTTAAGTTAGGTTAGGTTAGGTTAGGTTAGGTTAGGTTAGGTTAGGTTGTTCTTGTGCTTGATTTAGCATCACAACATGAAGGCGTACTGGGAAAAGAAGGTATAGTTGTATGAATTTTGACCTCAAGACTAGATGGAAATAAGTTATCAGCTTTAAGTTCCGTCCATCAAAGAGTCCCATGTAACCCTTGATATGAGGCTGGGTGAAAATCCATAGCAAGTCCGGACGCTTTGGACAAGAGAAATATCTTTTGCCTCTGGCTGGAACCGAATCCCGATTTTGGTCGTTCAACCCGCAGCCTGGTATTTGTAGGTACTGAGCTAAATCGACTTTATGCATTGCGTTAGTTAGTAGATGTGCGCTTATGCCCGAACTTAACGCAAGTGTGTTTAAAAAAAATAACATTATGTGTACTCACTTCCATTGCTCTGAACACGGCGTTGGTAGAGTTAGCTTCAGGCAGATTGTTCTGTCGGTCTTTGACGATGTTAACGCCTTGCGCGTTCACCTGCAGTGGACTAAGGAAGGCCTTCAGCATATTCCTTTGCCATTCGAGGTTAGAGCGAGGAACAATCACATTTTTTACCTAACAAACGT
>Ga0209737_10004053_pt1 | contig 10291 bp, 6 predicted proteins | sample TergutCu122P3_FD_187284 | JGI IMG/M metagenome (GOLD analysis project Ga0209737, IMG submission 187284) | Cubitermes ugandensis P3 segment gut microbial communities from Kakamega Forest, Kenya - Cu122 P3 (SPAdes) (version 2) | ecosystem: Host-associated > Arthropoda: Insects > Digestive system >...
TTCATAATAATAATAATAATAATAATAATAATAATAATAATAATAATAATAATAATTATTATTATTATTATTATTATTATTATTATTATGTAACAGGCGAAATCCGTTGAATTTTCAAAGTAAATGTTTGGTTTCTCCAAAGTGTAGCTCTGCTTTACACAGAACTTTTCTATTGATCTATTCTTATGTAATGAATGTCGAACTTGAAATTATAATTTAAGTTTGTATTAAATAGACGCCCAATTTCATGTAACTTTTCATGCACAGGAAACGAACAATCGCTCACCTGCAGGCTCAGCGAATACTTGAGAGTTTATTACACTTTAGCACATGTTCGATCCTGGCATTGACGCGGCTGTTCGATAAACTTAAAAATATGCCCGAACCTTTAACTTGCCTCTATATACTCCCGTACTTAGCGGTAATTCATCTCACTCGTTAACCACTTTTTCGCCGGCTGTTACGTATCCACCTACTGAAGAAATTTGTGAAGGTAGTTTGATATAAGATTATTACTATTGCGACCGACATGTTATATTGTCTACTGTTTGTTCAAGGTAAGTCGTGCTGATTGTGTTTAAATTATTCAAAATTGACCCTTTGTTCGAGATGAGCAAATTATGAATACATTCGGTAATATAAAGAATTAAATTCTAATACTTACGCGTTCTGGTTTATAATTGAAAGGCAAAATAATTATTTTATTATCTGTACGCTAAATTTGTGTAATTGAGTTATACCGCTAACTTGTTAATTTCCCTTCATACCTGCACCGTAATACTTTATTACAGTAGAATAGAATATAGTATTGTTTAGATTTATTTATACGCTGAATTAATTGCATGACGAACTTATTTGTCCTTGAGTCCCTACCGGTAAACTTAGTGAATTGCCAGGATTCTCTGGCTGGTGGCAGACTACCGAATGTTAGAGACTAGTTATATCCGGGAGGCACTACACTTATATACTATAGCAGCTGAGGGGTACCACGAAATAACAAAAGTACAGGAAAATTCACCGTCAATCACAACATTCTTCATACACTGATTTTATCGCTAGTATTTCAGCTCGTGTACAGAGCAATCATCAGGGAAATAATACTAAAAATATTAGTAGGCAGAATACCTTATCTGTTTTACAATATTTTTGATCGTGTTGAAATATTACAGTACATAAATGGTGAGCCGAAATCACTAATTTCAAAATGTGTGTGTACAGCAACAGCGCCGTTAAAACTGTTTTAAGAAGTTCCAATTAAAAATTATTGAATTTTAAAATTAGTACTTCCACTCAGAATTGGAAATCTAGGTCAGTGGTATGTAAGCTGAGATCTCAACACAAGCATAAATGTTGTAAATTAGATAAGGTATTTTACATGATACCTATGATTAGTACTTTTTTTGGCCTGATGATGCCTCTGTATATGAACCATAACAATAAAATCAGCATATAAAGAATGTTGTGACTGATGGTTGATTAACCTGTGCTTCCGTGTTCTCACGACAAAAGGATATCTTAGTTAAAAATACGAAAAAAACAGCTCGACCAAGTTTGCAGGTAGAAACTGACGACGTTAATAACAGGACTGAAGCTCTACCTCCATAAATATGTAAAAGATTACAGTTTGTTGTCAATCCTGTACATGTACTAATTAACCCTTCAGCGCAGTTTCACGTACACGGTACAGTGGACATTCTGCCACGGTTTGACGAATGCAGCAGGCTGCATTCAGTCTCTAGCGACGAAACTAAGAACTGTATGGGCATGTGGTTTGACTAATCTGCTGCAGACACATTTGATCTTTGTAAAGTGATAACTCTGATGCATGCGGCTTTGGGCGTTGATAACGAACAAAAGAACAAATAAGGAATGAATAACACCGCTTCATTATGGCGAGAACACAATCGAACAAACGGATCTATTAAATGTAATAAGAGATGACAATTATATTCGAAAAACCTACTCCTGACGAAGACAGTTATGATTAATATTATTATACGAAATTATTAAACCAAAAAACTTGAGAGAGCACTTATATTAAAATGAAAATGAAGGCGATTCTAGAGACGTTGGAAATGGAGGGGGGGGGTCAAAACATTTTTATGGCATGATATCGGAATATTCACTGGTTCATAGGAGACTTCTGTAGCGTTTGTGGTTCACGATTCGATATTAGTGGCATGGACGTGCTTCGGAAGTTCTTGGAGCAGAGTCTTATGCAAGATATTGTAATGGGGTGCAATGGCCATCCTACCACCGACACCATTACCTAAAAGGGTATCCGCTGCCACCACATTGGACAACACTATGAGATACATCTAATATATAATATATTCTACAACACTACATCAAAATACATTATCTCGGACACTTGTACACTACAATGGAAAAAGAATTAGTACACCAATCATTAGTTCATAAACTTCTACCAAAGAACTACCACAATGAAAGCCTGATCACTTCCCGCTAACTCATACTTCTTTCCTTCTATTTCCAAACCAATCAATTTGGAATACGAAATTACAAAATCACCCAAATGAATCTAAACATAACTCTGTCGTCTCGCACACTTCAATTTGGCACCAAACAACTTAATCACACTTACCTGGCATGATAATTAGTAGTAGAGCCCATATCTTGTAAATTTTACTCTTTCTCCACTTTCCATACGGATGCCACTACCGAAGGTTCGACAAAGACTCTGTACCGCCCCTTTACCAAGCTACACTACACTTCTCAGCTAAGTCAGCATTTCCAATATTCACCTAGCAACAATTTTCTGCAGTTTCAACTAGTTTGCTGTTGCTATGTGAATGATAGGTGATCTGGCCTTCCTGTTTGTTCGACTGGGAGATGTACCCAGGTGTTTCTTACAATGCTAGCCGTATATATGGAATGAATAAAATGAAATGGAACAAAATAAAATAGAATGTTCTCTACGGGGCACTACAATATTATGCAGGTAGATGAATAAGAAATGTACCAGAGGTGCTGATAATTCCTTAACCCGACCAGGAAGGAAGTAAGCTACAGCGCCAGAAGATTTTGAGTTTCATATATCCTATTTATAATCATAATTGGAGGAATATTTTTACTATTTATATACATATAACAAAATTAGCATAAAAATATACCCACTATCAAACAAAATACATCGGGAAGTAGGTCGGGCTGAGGACTTACCAGCATCCCTGTATGTAGCTCACATGAATGCTAATTGGCAAGAAACATCAAGCTCTTTTTACAGCAGCCACCACCTTTTATTCCAAAACCCCTCTCTCCCGTTTAAAGACTGGTAATTACAATAAGGGTTTTGTATCTTAGTGGCGACTAAGCAGTAAGTTAATATAAGGCCCGGCCAAACTTTCCAAAATTTACCCACTAATTCGATAACTCAACCAAGGACTTCAGCAGCTGTGCCTCTAAATCAAAATATTTCCGCAGATGAGTCTTCGATCCCGTGGAAAGGCAGGCTGTCTATTAGGTAACATTTACACTTGATAACTGCCAAATTCTGCATAACTTAATATGAGATATGCCAATGCAGTATGTGGTCCATATGGTCCTGTGTTATTTAAAACGTCTGTATGGGAAGTGCTGACCTTAAAGATTGGAAGTTTTTTAAGTCTTATATGGTGGAATAGGAGATATGTTCGACTTGGTATGCGATACCCAGCGATTCAATTCCTAACCATGGCTGATACACAGTCTGTGTCACACATCAAGATAACTGACTACCTTTTATTCAGGATCCAGCTGACCAATCGAGTACTCGTAATAGAAGAGCAGGGATCGAGTGTGCCCCGTCCTTTTTATGCTCGTGCTTCCGCACAGCCGCTTCCTAAAACACACCGAACGTCAATTTCAGGAGAGGATCCCGCTACTATGAAAGCGGCAGAACCCAAAGATGATTCTTGTCTTCTAAACGAGTAGTTAGGAAGAACTCCATCTGTCGGTGTGCGGACTGTGAATCTGGTTTGTTTTTGAATGGATGTTTAAGATTCACTTCTAATTTTCTTCGTGGTTTTCCTGTCCGTAATGTATCGGAATAGTCAGGCAACATTAAAAGTCAGTGTTATAAGTCATGTGTTTATTTTACATACATATAAATTATGTGCTGCCAAAATTAAAGCAACATTTAAAAAGACACTAACTACCGCAAAAAGAATGAGTGTGAGGTATGTAAATGCCAACGCTGAAGGGTTAATGAAGTCCAGTAACGTGGAGGAGTGGAAGACTGCACGTGTGCGTGTCACCTTTTGCTTGATAACCACTACATATGTGTTCAGTATCAGATACATTCATGTCAAACTACATCTTCCAGTTATTTTAAAACTTGATGTACCAATATAGAGATAAGGAACTGTAAGCGCTTCGGTACGTGGTTTACTAGTTTCGTCCCGCGGTCACTTTTCAGGTAACGGCTGTGTATCAGTTGCGTCTCGGGCTGCTTAGGGTCGGAGTATTACCGGTAGTTGCCTCCCGCGGTCACTTTTCATGTATAACAGTTGTGTACCAGGCTACCGAGGGTCAGAGTATTATTTGGGCTCCACGGTAACGGTACCAGTTGTGTTCCACGCTGTTGGAGTGAAGAAGGAACCAGTGAAAGCTGCTGAAGTAACACGTAGAGAAAAAGAAAAATGTCTCCTTGTCATAAATGGCTTCAAGTTTCAGTTTCCAAAAAATTCTTGCTGACAATATGGAACGAATTTGTTGTACTAATAAAAAATATAAATACTACATATAATGCAATGAAAGTCGAGAGATTTTCGGGGGGAATGTGATGAACAACCTAACAGTGAAGCCTGCTTAAACCGACAAATATTAAATAATTCTGTCAAAAGGAAAACAATGGAGGACTTGTGTAAAAGACCGTGCAAACTAATTCACAAAGGACTACGAAGCCAATACTTGGATACTGTCACTTATACAGACATAAGGAACATTAGCAAAAACATACATAAAACAGGATCCTCCCAACTGCTTACGCTTCCAAAAGATATTGAAGAAACTCATGAAGCATTAATTGCTGTACAAGTGTTAACAAGTTCGAAAAAAAATCGTTACTTTTAAATGACTCGGATAATAATATTGTAAAGTTTTCTTGAAAAACCAACTTACAGTTTCTTAGCTCCATTGATGTGCTGTACGTTTACGGGACATTCAAAACCGCACCGAAGTTTTTCCACCAACTGTTTACAATTCATGGCCTCAGCAGTGGTCTGTATGTGCCACTTGCATTTTCTTACTGGCCAATAAATATCAAAAGTCCTATGAGGATGTATTCAGATATGCGTTATTAGTGGCTGCAAAACTTGGTGTGAATGTTATTTCAGCAATTGTTTAGCTGAATTCGAAACCGTCATTCACAACACAATGACAACAGTGTGGCCAAGCTGTAAAATTTAAGCATGTCGTTTCCATTTAGGACAGTGCTGGCGGCGGAAAATACAGTCTTTGGGACTCTGCAAGCAGTATGGAAAGAAAGATTCTGAGGTAAGTCAGTTTTTGAAGGAAATATTCGGACTGTCGTTTTTACCACTGACGGAAGTCAGCGACAGCTTGGCGTTGGAGTTCATACCAATCTCCCGAACGACAAGCGAATGGAACAGTTTTGCGACTACTTGCTAGAAAATGATATTGATGCAGACTGTACTTTTCCTCCTCCTGTCTGGTTCGAATGTTCTACATCATCATTGAGGACCATAGACGCATGTGAGTCATTCCATGCCCATTTCAATGCACTTTTTTACAGTGCGCACCCTCATATTTTGTTCTTGTATCTGAACTGCAAAAAATACAGAATGAGACCTACATCAAATTGAGAAGCTTTATTGCACAAAGGCTTAAAAAATCAGCTATAGTTAAAAAAGAGAGCTTCATCTCCTCAAACATTGGACAGTATAAGGCTAACCTGATTTCAAGAATCGAATTTGTTTCATCAGTGTCGTATACATTTCTACCAAACACACACTTTTAGTGCTTGCATTTACGATGCCATTTGCCACTTCTGTAATTGCGCATATTATTACACGAAAGATAACAGATAATACGTTTGTCAAAACACAGTGAGCTAAGAGATTTGAGGTCGGAAGGTACACATTTTAAAAATAAATATAAATTCATGATACTGAAAAGTACCATGATGCCACAAATAAAAGAAGCATTTGTTGGATTCCAACACCAATACAAATTCTACGTTCTAACATCCATTCGGGTTCTGTTCCGATGTCTCGTTTATAGACACAATATTTTCAAGAAACTGGCATCTCTTATTTGTGCTTAGTTTATTAATTTCAGATTTTACGTTTGTGTTCTTGCTACTCTCATTATTGGTGACAAATTAGTATCTGTTCATTCTGATATTTCGAAGATCGTTTTTCGTTTCATGAGTGAAAACAACTGTTCACACAAATATGTGCTGCCAAATATCAAACATATTTGGAGGACCAATTGAAAAACTTCTGGTCATGAAACAACAGTATGTTAATGAAATATCACACAGGGGATCCTGCAGAATGGATAAGAATTATATGAGCACAGTTCGGGGTACTCCGAGACTTACTGCATTAAAACTCTTTCCGGAGAAATTGTTTTCATCAGATAATAACAATAACGTGAAATGGGCGATATTAGGAACCCAATGTGCCTCTCTTCTTCCCCGAAAAGATTTTTTCAGTAAGGCTTAAACATTATAGACAACAACATGTTATAACAACTGTGAATTGTCGATATCATTCAACAATTATGTATGTGTGCATATAATTGTGTATAAATTAAAGTATAATAAAACTGTGTAAAGAACCTTCAAATTGTTGGACATGTTGTACACTCATATTCTTCGACGCAACTCTTATGCGTGAGGTTGACGACTTGGGATACAACAAATACGCACGAAGTAGACACGTTGGGACGCAACTGATACATTTCCTTACTCACCGTGGTAAGCAACTCGTCATGCTCGGGGATGACAAGTCGGGACGCAAATGATATACGTGAAGCAGGCACCTTGGGACGAAACTAATACAATTTCTTAACAGCGATGCACAACTCGTTCTTCCCCTTCAGTAGGCCGTACTGCAAGCACAATCAGTACCTTGTCACTGCGGCATTATATTGTGTTTATATAAAGTCACTGTAACAAGATAGGCAAAGTACGTACAAAGTAACATTGTGGCGTATTCGCAGAATGTGCATACCTCATCGGCTATCCGAACAGCTTGATACCATTTCACTTGAAGAAAGCGCTTTTTTTGTGCTATATTGCCTTCAGCAACAATAAAATGTACTTACACTTTCATGTAAAGGGACAGATATTTTAGCTTATTTTAACCAATTTGGACTGGATGGACAGATTTTTTTTTTCCCTAAAAGACCCCTGTACGAAATTTTACGTAAATCCGTCCAGTGGGAGTCACGGAGAGAGGAAGAGACGGATATGACGAAGCTTGTAGATTCTTGTTGAGACTAGCGAACGCGCTTCAAACTATCATATATCAGAAAATAAGGTTAATTAAACACTACATCTGTATAGACACACCACGTTATATAGTGACTGAAACACGTAGTGGAAAATAAAACCATAAAAGACGTACATGCTTTTAGTGTGAAATATAATTAAATTAACTTAGGTTGGACCCACCCTTTTCTAGTTTGTTCAGTGCACCAGTGGAAGAGTGTAATCAAGATTGCAGCAACCAATATCAGCACTCCGCCTATTATGAGAAATTTCCTGTTTAAAAGAGGCAAGTAATTTTTATCAAAACCTTACAGAAGTCTAACATTTGAATAAGTGTATGTGATGCAAAATTCCATTATCAGACTTCTAGCTCAGCTATATTATTACCCTTCTCATTCACTCTAAACACTGGACACATACTAATGGACGGATGATGAAGGACTAGTTCCATGGCAGCGTTGGAGATATTTGATAGTACCAGTGACTGCAGGTGTCATATGTAACATTTAGAGCCAATTCAGTAGGGCGGGAGAATATTTTTTCCTAAGATTTATGCTGCCATTCTAAGATTCGCCCCGAATGCAGAGAAGTATGTATATTCTTGTAAATAAACCCAACTTGGTGCAAAATTTATTCTTAGTATATTTATCAATCTCTGCATGTCTCGGGCAACTATGTGCCCATCATCAGAAGAAACAACTGTGTTTATGTGACACGTGTTACTTGTTATTCTGTGTGGATGACTGTCCGGTATGCAGGGTGGAATGAATACCCGACAGTCATCCACGCAGAATAACAAGTACCAAGTGTCGCATAAACACAGTTTTTTCTCCTGATTATGGGCACATAGTTGCCCGAAACATGTAGAGATTGATAAATATACTAAGAATAAATTGTGTACCGAGTTGGCTTTATTTGCAAGATTATACAGAGTTGCACAGTCAACAAAACATAAAATGTATGTGTATCGATAGGAAGGTGACAACAAGAAAGCACAACCTTGTATTCTTTCGTCATTTACTTTTAACGGTGAAATAAATAAAGAAAAATATAGGAACTTAATTTTTTCACTCAAAATCTTGTGTAAGCTAAAATTCAGAGAACTCTGTATTGAATCCCTGTTAGTAAACAGATACCTTCTTAAGGTCTGTAGGCAGTACTAAGAAAACTGAATATTTATTATTATTATTTCTTTTTTACATTCGTATTACATTTCTTACCAGCCGGCACAGGATTTTGATTTCCGTTATAATTTTTGGATTATTCAGATTTACGTAATTAAAAATATGAATGACAAGAGGCAAAGGATATAAAAATCCGAACCTCATCTTCTAATTCAAATCTTTTACAATAGTTTTACAATAAGAATATTAACCGACATTTTAATTTTCGTATAATTTTGCCTTTCTTGTAACTACTCTCCAACTACGCAAAATTTTCACTAACCAAGCGTCTTCCTAGAGAGAAAAAACAAATACACAATATTAAGTTTTTTACAGAGGTGAAGATTTAAAGTGAGCTTTCTGCCTTCCTACTAAAACTTTCTACCTTAAAGACAGCCTAAATAGCCCTTTCGAAACTTCTTTGGTGCCTACCAGAATAGGCTGTGTCATAGCCACGCAATTCACAGTATTATTACCAAGGAATAATATTTCCTTTCATGTTGCTCCAAATCTTTCAGACCGAACTGACTAGTGTAGGAATACGTTTCTAAGCTTACATTTAGGGGTACAGGTTTCGAAAATCTTTTGGGCTCTAAACATTTTTAATGAGGCCTTGTTAACGAACGTGGTGGTTAAGGCGCTGCTGTACTAGTCGGACGGTCCCGGGATCGATTACCGGTGGTGTCACTAGGGATCTTTTCCGTGGTACCTCCGACAGAACCATGTGCCCTGAGGTCGACTCCGCCTCTGAAAGTGAGTACCAGGGATTTCTCCTGGGGTAAAGGAGGCCGGTGCGTTTGGCTGACGACCTACCACACTTGTAGTGCCGAAACGTCAAGAAAATCCGGGGCCTTAGTCTACCCGGAACCCCGGGGGCCACCTCGGCCTGTCCCGGTAGACCTTGTTAATGAACGTAGCCAATAAAAGACGGAGATTTAAACCGTGGAAAGAAGTTAAGAAAGTCTCTGAATTTTTCCCTACTTCCAGCTGAAAATAATTTTTAAAATGCCATTAATAGGAGATTTATCTTTGAAAAATCAAATGATGTCTTAATTGACAGATAATGTTACACTGCTTTTCAAATATAATTTTCGTGCTTGGTTCGTTAAGACATTTCAATAAAATGAATTTAAAGACAAAATTTTTTGTAGTAAGTAGGGCAGGTGTCATGACTTTTCATGTGGCTGAAACATGTAATAATGCAAAGTGATAGGAAAACAAGGCGTATGGAAAGGAAGAAAAAATGAGGAGTGGAAAGTAGTAAAAGAAGAAAGAGAGAAAATAATCTTTGGGAAAAAGGTAATGTTCTGATTCGGCTTTCTAATGACCTCGCATAAAATATGTCGTTGTCTGTAACTATCCCAAGAAAATATTCAGAACAAAATGCCGGCAACACAACGCATACTTGTGCTGATGATGTTTTATTGAATATTAGTAATTATATAAATAAAATTTGATAATCTCTTTCCCTTTAATTTTTATAAAATCCACGAAGTGTAAGAGATGAAAGATGTGAGACAGAGCTAATGTTGAAATCACATTTCCGTATCTTTTCCTTGTGTTTTCAAATTTGTATCCGCACAGATAGATAGATAGATAGATAGATAGATAGATAGATAGATAGATAGATAGATAGATAGATAGATAGATAGATAGATAGATAGATAGA
>Ga0209737_10004054_pt1 | contig 10291 bp, 7 predicted proteins | sample TergutCu122P3_FD_187284 | JGI IMG/M metagenome (GOLD analysis project Ga0209737, IMG submission 187284) | Cubitermes ugandensis P3 segment gut microbial communities from Kakamega Forest, Kenya - Cu122 P3 (SPAdes) (version 2) | ecosystem: Host-associated > Arthropoda: Insects > Digestive system >...
CCGCCAGCGTTGTTGTTGGGGTAAGCCGTAGGCGAACCCCAACGTCATTTTGACTCAAAATGTCGAATACGCTGGGTTTCGCTATTCGCTCGACCCGGCCTACGCCAATCTCTTGTCATTGCGCGCCCCGCTATTTCACGCGGCTTGCGGGCGGATGGTATCCGCTCCTACGTGCGCCTATCGTTGTAGTTGGTCCTTCAATCGCCATCCGCAGGATCGCCCCGACATGCATCTACCCGTGAATTGGTTCTTCAATCGCCGTGCGCAGCACCCGCAGGACAAAGCGCTCGCGCAGTTCCTCCAGATGGCAGAGGGCGATGATTTCTTCGGCGCGTTGTTGGGCGTCCCCGCGTTTGTTGCCGGTGTAGCGGGCGATGATGAGTTCGTTTTTCAGCGAATGTTCCCAACCGACAAGCTCCGTCACCGTCACCTGATAGCCATGCGCCTGTAACAACAGAATACGCAGAACATTGGTGAGGTGAGCGCCAAATTCCCGGCTGTGGAGCGGATGCCGCCACAACTCCGCCAAAGCCCCTGCGGATAAGGCTTTGGTCTTCTGGGCGCGCAGGGCGCTTGCTACCTCGGCCTGGCAACAGGGAATCAGGACAACAAACTGCGCCTGCCGGGCAAGAGCAAAACGGATCGCGTCATCGGTGGCAGTGTCACAGGCATGTAAGGCAGTTACCATGCCGACGGATTTCGGCAGAAGTTCCGAAGTCATGGATTCGGCAATGGCGAGCGCATGAAACGCCATGCGCTCGAAACCAAGGGCAAGAGCGAGATTCCTTGATTTTTCCACCAGTTCGGCGCGGGTTTCGATGCCGTAGACAAAGCTCTCCGGCTGCGTTTTCAGAAACAGATCATAGAGGATAAAACCCAGATAGGACTTGCCCGCGCCGTGGTCGACCAGAGTGATCTCGCCTGATTGGGAAAGCTCGGCGAGCAAAGGTTCGATGAACTGAAAGAGGTGGTACACCTGCTTCAATTTACGCCTTGAGTCCTGATTGAGTTTGCCGTCGCGGGTCAGGATGTGGAGCTCCTGTAACAGGCGCGGTGATTGTCCCGCCTTGACCTCAGGCGGAAGAGGAAATGATGCGGAATGTTTTATTGCGTTTTTCATGCCGGAGAGCAAAAGATTTATAATAATGATTCCCGATTCTACCCCCATCGCGAGGAACCTATCATGTCTTCCCATACCCTCAAATCCCACGCGCTCAGCCCTCTTACCATCCTGGCCGTTGTTTTGACCGCGATGCTTGGCGGCTGCTCCGATCCCGCCGAACCCGATGACAAGGTGAATGAGCGCATCAGGCCGGTTGCCCGCTTCGTAATGGAGGGCGATGCAGAGGCAGTCGCGCCCGCAGCAGCAGCGCCAGCCGCCGCAGCCCCTGCAGAAAAGGCAGCGCCAGTTGCAGCCTCCGCCAAAAAGGACGGCGCGACAGTCTATGCCCAGACTTGCAAGGTTTGTCACGATATCGGGCTTTCCGGCGCGCCCAAAAAGGGCGACAAGGCAGCCTGGGCGCCGCGCATAGCTACCGGCATGGATACGCTCTACCAAACCTCGATCTCCGGCAAAAACGCCATGCCCCCGAAAGGCGGTAACGGCTCGCTTTCTGCGGAAGAAGTCAAAGGAGCGGTGGATTACATGGTTGCTGCCGCACAGTAGACAAAAATCGGCTTTTTCACGCTGTTACGCCACGTCGGTTAACCATTTCGTATGTTTTGAGGCTTAGAATGACAAAGTGCATGGGAACGAAAGAATCACTATCTGTTTCGTTCCCATGCAGAAAGAAAACGCTTTTCTCAGGAGGAACTATTTTATGGCTAGTCAGCATCTAGAAGCAGGCGCAGACTCGATGTGGAAAAAAGCCTTTCTGGGTTTACTCCTTCTGGTCATAGTGGCGGCGGGCGTCGTCGTTTTTTATTCCTCTGGTGGTGATAGCAGCCAGCAGGAAGTCGTCGCCACTGCCGCCCCCCCGCGCACCCTTGCTCGCCCCAATGAGCCTATCACTCCGATCACCACTCCAAGCGGACTGAACGCGCAAAAAGTGATCCTGGGACAGATCCTCTTTCATGACGCGAGACTCTCCAGGGACGGTACGATCAGTTGCGCGACCTGTCACGATCTCTCACGGGGCGGGGTGGATAATCTTCCTCGTTCCTTTGGCGTCGGGGGTGCGGAAGGCGAGATCAACACCCCGACCGTGTATAACTCCAGCCTCAATTTCCGCCAGTTCTGGGATGGGCGGGCGCTGACCCTGGAAGAACAGGCGGAAGGCCCGATTCTGAACCCGGTGGAAATGGCAGCGAGTTGGGAACATGTTCTTGCCGTTCTGAGGGGAGATCAGAATATCAGCGAGCGTTTTCGCGCTGTCTACGGCGCAGCCGCGACCAAGGAGAGAGTTCTGGAAGCCATCGCCGAATTTGAGCGCTCACTGGTTACGCCTTCCCGCTTCGATCGCTGGCTGAATGGCGATGATAACGCCATCACCGCTGAAGAACTGGAAGGCTACAACCTCTTCAAACGCTATGGCTGTGCCACATGTCACAACGGGGAAAATGTGGGCGGCGGGATTTTTCAGAGGTTTGGCGTCACCCTCGATTATTTCGCGGGCAGAGAGCCTACGAAGGCTGATCTGGGACGCTTCAACGTCACCGGGCGCGTGGAAGACAAGCATATCTTCAAGGTGCCCGGACTACGCAATGTCGCCCTGACCGCGCCTTATTTTCACGATGCTTCGGCAGAAACCTTGCAGGAGGCGGTGGCTATAATGGGACGCTATCAACTCGGGATGAGTTTGCCCGACGATGATATCAAGCGGATCATGCTCTTCCTGAACTCCCTGACCGGAGAACAGCTATAAAACGTGAGCAGACACCCGTGGAGGAACTGAACGGAGAGTAGCCATTCTCTGTTCGCCCTCCAGCTAAAAACAGTTCCAGAGGAAAACTTTTTCATGCCTATGCGCCATGTCCACCGTTCAGATTCCGCCTCAGGGTGGAAGAAGACAGTTCTCTACGGTCTGGTTATTCTGGTCGTCGTGGCGGCGTGCTTTGCCGTTTATTCTTTTTATTCCTGGGGAGCGGAGAGCAATCTGCGAGAGTATGCCGGCAATGTAACGCCGCCGTCGGTTCTTGCCCGTCCCGATGAGCCTATCCTGCCGATTTCCATCCCGACCGGACTCGATACGCAGAAAGTAGCATTGGGGCAGCTTCTCTTTCGTGACGCCAGGCTCTCCAAAGACGGAACGATCAGTTGCGCCACCTGCCATGATCTTGCCAGAGGCGGGGTGGATAATCTTCCCCGTTCCTTTGGCGTCGGAGGGGCGGAAGGCGCTATCAATACCCCGAGCGTGTATAATGCCAGCTTCAACTTCCGTCAATTCTGGGATGGCAGGGCAGGTTCGCTGGAGGATCAGGCAGAAGGGCCGGTTCTGAACCCGGTGGAAATGGCATCGAGCTGGGAACATGTTCTTGCCGTTCTGGAAGAAGATCCGCGAATCAGCGCCCGCTTTCGCGCCATCTACGGCGGCAAGGCGACGCGAGAAAGAGTTCTGGATGTAATCGCCGAATTCGAGCGTTCGCTGGTGACTCCTTCCCGCTTCGATCGCTGGCTGAAAGGTGATGACAAGGCCATTACCGCCAAGGAACTGGAAGGCTACACTCTTTTCAAACGGCATGGCTGTATTGCCTGCCATCAGGGCGTAAACGCAGGCGGCAATATTTTTCAGAAATTCGGCATCATGCTGGATTATTTCGCCGACAAGGAAGTTAGCAGCGCCGATCTGGGGCGTTTCAACGTCACCGGGCGTGAGGGAGACAAACATGTCTTCAAGGTGCCGAGTCTGCGTAATGTTGCCCTGACCTCGCCTTATTTTCACGATGCTTCGGCACAGACTCTGCACGAGGCGGTGGCTACGATGGGACGTTACCAGTTGGGTCTGGATCTGCCCGCGGAAGAAGTTCAACTAATAGTACTTTTTTTAATTACCCTGACAGGTGAGCAGTTATAAATGAAGAAGATGTTCCGCCCCGCCTTTCGCGTTCTTTTGCCTTGGCTGTTGCTGGTCATTCTGGGCAGCGTTCTGTTTGTCCTCAATATCCTGAGCCGTTCCCTGAACGAGGCCGAACGTAACCTGGTAGAACAGGAAGTGCGTCAGATCGAAATGCTGGATACCAGGATCAATTTCGATGTCCTGCGCCTCCATTATCGCCAGTTGCTGACTTATGATTTCTTGAGCACATCGCATAAGCAGATAGACCATCTCCTTGCTGAATTGCAGGAATCTTTTCAGCGGATGAATCTTGCCGACGCCCTGAAGAACAGCCAGGATTCCTGGCGGGAAAAAGGAGTTTTGCTCGACGACTTCCGGCGGCAAAATACCGTGCTTGCCAACTCTCTTTCCCACTTCGTCAATCTTTCCCGGCAACTGGATACCGCCTTATCCGGCAAAGCCAAAGACGCCATTTCGTCCATTACCCGCGATGTTCTGGTGTTCATCAACGAACACGATCAGAGGGAAATCGTAACCATCCTGGCAGAACTGGATAGCCTGGAAAATAACAACAAGGCGATGGGGATCCATGCCGAGAAAGTCCGCCTGTTCGCGGCGCACGGCAAGCTGATCATCGGCAATCATTTGCCGGTACAGCGACAAATACAGGGCATTTCCCGCAACGATTTCCCGCAGAATATCGCCAATGCCTACAGCAGATACATCAGCGCTTATAGCGAAGTCCTGGCGGGCGCCGAAAAATATCGGCGGATGATGGCCTTGTTCTCGCTGCTTCTGGTGGCAAGCGTGGTGCTCATCGTTCTGCGCCTGCAACAGACTGCCCGCGAGCTGGAAAAGAGCCACGCCCTTCTGGATAACATTGCCGACAACCTGAGCGAAGGTATTTTGAGCTTTGATGGCAATGGCGTCCTGAACTTCATGAACCAGCGCGCCGAGATCATGCTGGGGTATTCCGAAGCGGAGCTTTTCGGCACCGACGCCATCGACATTTGGCCGCACAACGACGCCATGCGCTCCGCCTTCAGGGCTTCTCTCAAAGCAGGCAAACCCTATGAGGGCGAAGAATGGTTGCAACGCGCCAATGGCGAACGCTTTCCCGCAGTCTTTCTGGGAGGGCCGCTGCCCGGCAGCAACGGCGCAAAGGCTATGGGCTACGTCACCTCGGTCAGGGATGTCACCCTCCAGCGCCAGACCGAAGCGCGCTTGCGCATTGCCGCCCGCGTCTTCGACAACATCTCCGAGGCCATCACCATCGCCGATCACAACGGCATCATTCAGTCGGTGAATGCGGCCTTTACCCAGATCACCGGCTATAGCGAAGAAGAAGCCGTCGGACAAACTCCGGGCAGACTCCTGGGTTCCGGGATGCACGACCGCAATTTCTACCGGGAGATGTGGAAACAGCTTCTGGAAGAAGGGCGTTGGCAGGGGGAAATCATCAATCGCAGAAAGAGCGGCGAGACTTATCCTGAATGGCTGTCGATCACCGTGGTCAAGAACGAATCCGGCAATGTCATCCAGTACATCGGTCTTTTTTCCGATATTTCCGAACGCAAACAGGCAGAAGCCTATATCAACCGCCTTGCTTATTATGATCCGCTGACCGGCCTTGCCAATCGCCTCCTCTTCAATAACCGCTTGGGCAACTCCCTGCAACAGGCGCACCGTACCAGAAGACCGCTCGCCATTCTCTTCTTCGACCTGGATCACTTCAAGGCGATCAATGATTCGCTTGGGCACAAACAGGGCGATCTGCTCATTACTGCGGCAAGCGAACGGATCTCCAGCCTGCTCCTCGAAGGCGATACCTTGGCAAGAATCTCCGGCGATGAATTCGCGTTGTTGCTGCCGGAAATCACCTCCCATGCCGATGCCGCCACCCTGGCCAGCCGCATGTTGCGTGAGTTCTCCAGACCCTTTGTCCTGGACGGGCGCGAACTGTTTGTTTCCATAAGCATCGGGATTTCCGTCTATCCGTCTGACGGCGAAAGCGAAGAGAGCCTGATGAAAAATGCCGACATCGCCTTGCACAATGCCAAGAATGCCGGGCGGGCATGTTTTCGCTTCTTCCTGGAGAGTGACAGCGTAAACTCCTTGGAGCAACTGGAGCTTGAATCAGACTTGCGCCATTCGGTCGAGAGGAATGAGTTGCGCCTCTACTACCAGCCCCAGATCGACACCCGTAGCGGGATGATTCATGGCGTGGAGGCGTTGGTTCGCTGGCAGCACCCAACCCGTGGTTTGTTGTTGCCGGATGAGTTCATTCCGCTGGCGGAGCGTTGCGGCTACATCGATATTCTGGGCTTGTGGTGCCTGAAAACTGCCTGCTGGCAATTTGCCGAGTGGCAGCAACAAGGGATCAGCATCCAGCGCGTTGCGGTCAATGTCGCCGCCCGCCAGCTCCGCGACCCGGATTTCGCGGAAAGTGTGCTGCGAATAGTGCAGGAATCGGGCATCCCGCCTTCCTGTCTGGAGATCGAGCTTACCGAATCCTCGATGTTCGATGATCCCGAACGGATGTTCGGCATCTTCTCGCAACTGCGGCAAAGAGGCATCCGCATCGCCATCGACGATTTCGGCACCGGTTACTCTTCACTCTCCTACCTCTCCCGCTATCCGGTCGATATCATCAAGATCGACAAGAGTTTCATTGATTGCGTGAGCGAAACCAAGGATTCTCTCTTGGTCGTACAGGCCATCATCGCCCTCGCGCACGTTCTGGGAATGGCGGTTGTCGCGGAAGGGGTGGAAACCGAAGCGCAAAGAAAAGTGCTGCTCGGCCTCGATTGCGACATGCTCCAGGGCTTCCTCTACTCCCGCCCCTGCCCGCAAAACGACCTCATCGACCTGCCTTATCTGGATCCTGCGGGTCTTGCAGACGGCAATTGAAGAACCAACTCGGTTGAGAAGGCATGTAGGGGCGGATATCATCCGCCCGCCACCGCCTGTAGGTGTTGTAGCGTCGTAGGCTGGGTTGAGCGCCAGCGAAACCCAGCGTCACCCTCAAATCAGGGTCAGCAGCAGACAGCCTTCGCCCACCGGATCGCCTTTTGCCACCCATATCTTGTCTACGATCCCGGCGGAGGGGGAAGGTATATCGAGCGCAACCTTGCCGGTTTCCACGACGACGATAGTCTGGTCACGCCCTACATGCTCGCCTATAGATACGGGAATTTCGAGCACGGATAGCTCGCCCTGCCCGCAACTACCGCACGACTCCCAGCATTCTGGGAGCTTGGGCATGCGAATTTCCTTCTGCGGCATGGCTGTTACCTCTGTCTCACTCCAACGCATGGAATCCAGGCGACCATTACATCCCCTTCACCCACCTCCGCACGCTCTCCAGCGCCTCTGCCAATTTACCCGGCTCCGTTCCTCCTGCCTGCGCCATGTCCGGCCTGCCGCCGCCTTTGCCGCCGACCTGTTGGGCAACGTAATTGACGAGTTCACCGGCCTTGAATATGCCGGTCAAATCCGCAGTAACGCCTGCGATCAGGCTTACTTTTTCCTCGCGGACGGTGGTGAGCACAATCACTGCGGATTTGAGCCTGTCTTTAAGCTTGTCCAAGGTTTCGCGCAGGGTCGCGGGGTCTATGCCTTCGAGCGTAGCAGTCAGAAGTTTTGCCCCGCCCTCGATTGCGACCGCCTGATCGACAAGATCGTCGATCTGGCTGCCCGCGAGTTTCGATTTCAGGCGGGCAACTTCCTTCTCTAGCGCCTTCGTCTGCTCGAGCAAGCCGGAAACGCGCTCGGCCAGGGCTTCGGGTTGAGCCTTGAGGAGGAAGGAGAGGTCGTTGAGGCGTTGTTCCTGCGTTTGCACAGTGAGAAGAGCGGCATCGGCAGTCACGGCTTCGATCCGGCGCACCCCTGCGGCAATGCCGGATTCGGAAAGAATCTTGAAGAAACCGATGTCCCCGGTACGCAGCACATGCGTGCCGCCGCAAAGCTCTTTCGATGCGCCAATGCTGACTACGCGCACGGTTTCATCGTACTTTTCGCCAAAGAGCATCGTAGCCCCCGATTTTTGCGCCTCTTCCAAGGCCATGACCGCGCACTGGTTGGCGCTGTTCGCCAGAATTTCGCCATTTACCCGCGCCTCTACCGCCTTGATTTCAGCCAGACTCATGGGCGCGGTATGGGCGAAGTCGAAACGGGTCTTGAATGGATCGACGAGGGAGCCTTTTTGCTGGACATGACTGCCCAACACCTCGCGCAGTGCCTTGTGCATGAGATGGGTGACGGAGTGATTGCGGGCGGTAGCGGCGCGGGCGGTCATGTCGACTCGGGCAGCCACTTTATCGCCGATACAGAGTGTCCCGGTTTTGACGATGCCGTGATGACCGAACACCGCAGCCTGAATCTTTTGGGTGTCTTCAACCGCAAAAAGCCCCGCTCCCTTCAGTTCGCCGGTGTCACCCACCTGACCGCCGGATTCGGCATAGAAAGGAGTGTTATCGAGGACGACGACGCCCAATTCGCCCTCAGTCAAGCTGTCGACGGCGACCCCGTCCCGATAGATAGCGAGGATAGTGGCCCCGGTCTCCAGAGTGTCATAGCCGTGAAAGACAGTATCTGCGCCGCTATAGTCGAGGTTGGTCGCCATTTTGAATTTGCCTGCGGCGCGCGCCTGTTCCTTTTGCCGCGCCATTGCGGCATCGAAGGCGGCAGTGTCGACCGCCACCTCCTGCTCGCGGCAGACATCGGCGGTGAGATCGAGCGGAAAGCCGTAGGTGTCGTGCAGCTTGAAGGCGAGCTCGCCATCGAAGGAAGGGCGCGCCTCTCTTTTCATTGCAGAAAGCCCGGCTTCCAGAATTGCCATGCCGTTCTCGATCGTGGCGAAGAAGCGTTCTTCTTCGGCCTGCAAAATATCGGCAATTCTTGCTTCGCCGCTGACGAGTTCCGGGTAGGCCGCGCCCATCTCACGGACGAGATCGGGCACGAGGCGGTAGAAGAACGCCGCCCGTGCGCCCAACTTGTAGCCGTGGCGGATGGCGCGGCGAATGATGCGGCGCAGCACGTAGCCGCGGCCTTCGTTGCCGGGAATGACGCCATCGGCAATCAGGAAGGAACAGGCGCGGATGTGATCGGCCAGCACCCTCAAGCTGGGACTCGCCATGTCGGAAGTATTGGTCTCCCGCGCCGCAGCAGAGATGAGAGTCTGGAAAATATCGATTTCGTAGTTGGAGTGCACGCCCTGCAACACGGCGGAAATGCGTTCCAGTCCCATGCCGGTATCCACGCTCGGGCGTGGCAGGGGGTGCATTACGCCTGCCTCGTCGCGGTTGAACTGCATGAAGACGTTGTTCCAGATTTCGATGTAGCGGTCGCCGTCTTCCTCCGCTGTGCCGGGCAGGCCGCCGGGAATGTGGGCGCCGTGGTCGTAGAAAATCTCGGTGCACGGGCCGCAGGGGCCGGTGTCGCCCATCATCCAGAAATTGTCGGAGGCGTAGCGCGCCCCCTTGTTGTCACCGATGCGAATGACCCGATCTGGGGCAAGCCCTACTTCTTTCGTCCAGATATCAAACGCCTCGTCGTCCTCGGCGTAGACGGAGACATAGAGTTTTTCTTTTGGCAGCTTGAAGACCTCGGTCAATAGCTCCCAAGCGTAGACAATCGCATCGCGTTTAAAATAATCGCCAAAAGAGAAATTGCCGAGCATCTCGAAAAAGGTGTGATGCCGGGCGGTGTAGCCGACGTTTTCCAGATCGTTATGTTTGCCGCCAGCGCGGACACATTTTTGTGAAGTGGCGGCGCGGTTGTAGGGGCGCTTGTCGAAGCCGAGGAATACATCCTTGAACTGATTCATCCCCGCGTTGGTAAACAGCAAGGTGGGGTCGTCCCCCGGCACGAGCGAGCTGGAGGCTACGACCCGGTGTCCTTTGGACTCGAAGAATTTCAGGAATTGTTCGCGGATTTCGGCGGATTTCATGGTGTTCGTTGGTGGATATCGAGAAACGCAACATTTTACCGTGGTCTTGCAGACGGCAATAAAAAAACCGATGCAGACGGCAGGGCAATCGCATTTGACCACGGGTCTCACGCAAGCCTCGCCATTTATGGCGGGGTGAGCGAGACAAGTTGTTTTTATGGCGCCGAAGGCACCCCTAACTCGTGGCGAGGAAGCACCAGCCTTTAGCAGGTTGCCCAAAAACCCTGCACATTCCATGCTTATGGCATAATGGGAGTGTTGCTTGAATGAGGTTGAATGCGATGAGAAGAGCCGACACGACCCAGTCTGAGATGTTCAGTTACCGGACGCTGGAAGAGCGGATACC
>Ga0209737_10004055_pt1 | contig 10290 bp, 7 predicted proteins | sample TergutCu122P3_FD_187284 | JGI IMG/M metagenome (GOLD analysis project Ga0209737, IMG submission 187284) | Cubitermes ugandensis P3 segment gut microbial communities from Kakamega Forest, Kenya - Cu122 P3 (SPAdes) (version 2) | ecosystem: Host-associated > Arthropoda: Insects > Digestive system >...
GATCATAAATGTCACCTGCGATAACCACAGCATTAACTTGTTCAGACTGTGCGTAGCTAATTATTTGCTTGAAAACATGTTTTTGCTCATCAAGCATTGAATATCCATGCACAATTTTGCCAATATGTAAATCAGATAAATGTAAAAACTTCATAACTTACACACCGTTTCCTGTTACGGTATCTTTCTTTTTATCAAGCATTTTCTGATGAGTCGGTTTTTCTTCAGCCTTATCGACAATTACGTCTGTGAAAAGTTGTGCAAAGTCAACTGCTTTTTTTGAGGTTATAACGGGTTTGCCTGTGCGTTTTTCAACTGCTCGTCTTGCTTCTCCTGCTACTTCTCCACCACTTCGAGCAACAGCTTTATTTTCTTCAAAAGTGTGTGGTTTTTCTTTCTTTGAAATTTCCGTTGTAGTTACTTCGGCAAGCATGTTTAAAACCAACTCAAGAGTTGTCATGTTGTCCCTTAAATTTTCCTTCTTTAAGCCTTTGAAATTTTTATACTGTCGGGTTGTCATTCCGCTCCATGCTTTTGAAATTTCATCGGTCAGGATCGCGTACTCTTGGCCCTCTCTAACCCCACGATTATCCCACTCAGTAACTAACTCGTTTCGCACTCGAAGAGTCAAAATACGCTGATTTATCCATTCTTTTGTGTAACCTTTTCTTAAATATGTAGCAAACGCTCGATCAATCGCCATTTCTGGGTCTATAGTTTCGTCAATTCTCTCTGCACCAACTTTAGCGAGCCATTGTTTAAACGGCTCTGCTTTAGGTGAAGGTATGGACTGAATAATGCGCAAAATACCTCTAGTATCCGCAACATCTGTGTTGTAAAATTTTCCATCAGCTGATTGCATTTTCAGTTGACTACAAATTGTAGTCAACTCACCGCCTTCTTGCTTTAGGCGTGTTTTTAGCACGCTCCAATATTTTCGTGCCCCATCATGTGTCGGTTGTTCGGTTAATATTGAAACAATATCAACAATAGAGAAGTACCAGTCCTGTTTGTCTTCATTCCATGCTGTGCGGACACGTTTATTTTCAAACAGTCTGATGTTTTTATCAGCCATACAACTCACACGTATAGAATAGTGAATTATTATACATAAATACAATTGACAATGTTACGGCATTTTTTAAGAACAAATTTGACGTTATCTATTTTTTGTTTTGTCGAGTTTTAACAACCCTTTTAGTATGATGATTGCTGCTTTTTTATCTAAAGGTTCATTTTCGTTACCGCATTTTGGCGAATATATGCATGAGGGGCATCCTTCTTTACATTCACAGTTATCTACGAGATCTACCGTTTTTTCCCACAGCAACTTTATTTTTGTATGTAATGTTTCTGAGATGCCAATGCCTCCTTCGAAGCCATCGTAGATGAAAATCGTTGGTGCATTTGTGTCTGTATGTAATGGTGTTGATAATCCGCCAATATCCCATCGGTCAAACATTGCAAATATGGGGGACATCGCTATCATAGCATGTTCAACTGCATGAATACCGCCATCAAAATCAAGACCTTGCTCTTCTACTTTTTCTTTAACTTTATCTGGAATGATAAACCATAATCCGACAGTTGAAAAAGCAAGTGGTGGTAAATCAAGTGGTGCCCTTTTGATGACAGTATCGCCTGTTTTTGTAATGTATGTGTGGTATGTTTCAGTGATTGATAGCTCACCCAAGCCTACTGTTATACCCTTTGTACTTTTTTCATAGGTTTTAGTGATTGTTACTTCAACATTTTTCAGAGCTTCTGTATAATAGTTGGTGTCCTCTTTCTTTACTTTAGCTAATAGTTGGTCGAGGTTTAGACTTTCGCAGATGTAGGTTTCTCCTTGATGTAGTAAAACTGCGCCTGTGTGTGCTTCTTCATATGCCTTGTTTAGGGGAAGAGTTTCAAGTAGTTTTCCATTGCATAGAACAGTGACTGTTTTACTTGAAATATTTGTTAGATTAACCACTTCTGTAGTTCTTGCTGTTCCTGAGTAAACCCATCCATGAGCTGTTTTTCTGACTAGTTTTTCTTGTTCTAAGGCTTGAATGCTTATTGTGAGTAATTCGGGAAAACATTGTTTATCTTCCTCATCATTTAGGGGTAACTCGCTAGCTGCGCACATGATATGGCCTAATGTAATGTACCGGTTATGCAGGTTTATGATTGCTTGTTCATGTGGCCTGCCAAAAAAGTCAGCAGGATGTTTCATAAAATATTGATCAAGAGGATTTTGAAAGGCAACTAGTGTTACAAGAGAATCAAGGTTGCTTCTACCTGCGCGGCCTGCCTGTTGCCAAGTTGAAATAACCGTGCCAGGGTATCCCGAGATAATAACCGAATCAAGGGAGCCTATGTCTATTCCGACTTCTAACGCGTTTGTTGAGACTACGCCAATTAACTGTTTGTTTTTCAGTTGGTTTTCTATGTCACGCCGTTCTTGCGCTAAATATCCTGCTCGATATGCTGTAACGACATTATCCTGTTTAGTTTTTCTAAGTTCTTCTTTGGTCCATCGGGTGATTAATTCAGCCATCTGTCTTGAGGTTGTGAAACAAAGTGTTTGTAATTTTTGCAGCACATTAAGTGTTAAGAGATCTTTGGTTTCTTGGTGAGTTGATCGCCGTATAGAGCTAGCTGAATCGGTAAAGGGTGGGTTCCAAAAAACAAAAGATTTCTTTCCTCGGGGTGAACCATCGTTTGCTATTACTTCAAAGTCTTTTCCGGCGAGTTTTTGGGCGTGTTCTTTTGGATTGGCAATTGTTGCTGAGGAAAGGATTATTTGAGGATTTGCGTGGTAATGGTAGCATATTCGTAGTAATCGTCTAATTACCATGGCTACATTTGAGCCAAATACGCCTCTGTAAATGTGTGCTTCGTCTATTACGATGAATTTTAGATTTTGAAAAAAAGTGCGCCATAAGTCATGTCGTGGGAGGTATTGATGTAGACCGTAGGGGTTTGTGAGTATAATGCGAGAGTTTTCTCGTATATTTGCTCGTTTATACTGAGGTGTATCTCCGTCATAGATGTTAGGATCTATTTTTATGTCGCTTTCTTTTTCTAGTTCTTTTAAAACTTTTAGTTGATCATTTGTTAATGCCTTTGTGGGGTAAAGATAGAGTGCTGTTGCTTTTTTATCAATTGTTAGAGCGTCTATGACTGGAATGTTAAAAGCTAAGGTTTTGCCTGAAGCTGTTGGTGTTGTTATAACAATGTTTTTTCCAGCTCTAGCTTTGTTTATTGCTTGAGCTTGGTGTGAGTATAATTTGATTTTTCGGTTTATCAAAACTTTTTGTAGGTTCTCAGGTAGAGGTTTTTCAAGCTCTCCAAAGGTGGCGTTATGTGCGGGTAATTCTTCTATATGCACAATTTGTTTTTTATAAGAACGCGATTGCTTGATGTTTTTAATGAGTTCCTCTATCAAATAGTCCATTCCTCATAAAGCTTGGAAAATAATGTGCTAAGGGTTAGTAAATCTTGTCTGTTATGTTCAACTATAGGTACAAGTGGTCCTACATTTTTTGTTCTTAGATACGTGTCATAGAAGTGAGGAACCAACGCTCCTGGTATGTTGATATCTCGTTTTATTCCTAGATATTTTTCTACTGTTTCTAGTTTGCAGTCGGTGAGTTTGGGTTTTAATGCGCGTCTTGTAAAATGCAGAATGTCAAAGTTTATGTTGTCTATGTGCTCATTTATGCCATAGTAGGCTAATCTTTGCTTTATGTAGGGGATGTCAAAGCTTTTTCCGTTGTAGGTAATTAGGGATAGGTTTGGATCCAGTTGAGAAATTAGAGCATATATGGCGCTGGGTTCGTCTGGGATGTCTCTTAGAAGAAATTGAGATGTACAAATGTGATCTTTTGTTGGTTTAGCTATGCCCAATAAAATTATTGGTCTCTCAGATAATCCCAAGGTTTCAATGTCAACAATTGCAAAGTTGTTGTCTTGGCAGAACCCTGCTAAGTAGTGTAGTAAGGGGTGTGATTTTGGGAGGCGTTGCCATAACCATTTTTGGGCTGCGCATGTTTCTTTTGTGTTAATCAGTTTCATATAGTTGTATGCGTGGTTTCTCCATCTGGGATGATGGGTCAAGTCTTCTACGGTTGTGTAGCCTTGTTTTTTTAGTATTTGCTCACTTACGGGTCCTATACCTGGAAGCACTTTAAGATCCGATATCAGAATTTGTTTACTTTCTTCATAAGTTGCTTTTTTGAATTTGGCACAGCATGATGTTGATATTTCGTAGCATTGTCCTTGCTCATTTGAAACTATCTTACCGGGTAATGCTTCCTCAAGGGTTTTGCCTTTGTACTGTTTGAGTAGTTGTTTCTCAAACTGTAAGGTCTCCTCATATTCAGAATGCCATAACCAGTTTTCAAACGCATGCGGTTTTTGTGGTTTGTTCTCTTTTTCAGATACCACTTCATATTCTTTTGTTTGTCTGACTCTTTTTAGCAGGCTTTCAGCCGCTCGAAACAAAGCCATTTTTTCTTTATACACAGGTTCCTGTTCGTGTTGTGGTTCTTTTTGAGCAGTTTGTGTCTCTGATGTTTCTTGCTGGAAGGTTGTTAATAGAAATGACCCGCATACTGTACAGAATTTACTTTGGGTGTATTCTGTTTTTGAGTAAAATTTTTTACATTTTCGGCAAACGTAGATAATTCGCACTTATCAGTCAACCATATAATAAGTTCAATTATTATAAAAGCACTATGTTTGTCAAATGAACTGCTGATTTTATCAGTTTCTAATACTGCAATGTATAGCGTATTGATAACGTATTTATAGTGTACCTATTTTATCAGGTTTCATTGTCACTCATCAGTTCAACAATGACCTGTAATTGTTCAACTGTAGCACATGTTTTCAATTAACCTGATATGTAACAGATAATGACTACTATATTTGGTAACAAGTTTGGTAAATCGTGCTTTAAATTTCAAAGTTTTGCACGACCAAAAGGTTATGTATGATTTCGTATTATGTGATGTAATCAGAAATCCTGCGAAAGGAGCACTATCTCCAAAAGGGTTATAACAGTTTGTGAGCGGAACTTGAATGAATGAAAAGCAATTAAAAGAAATGTTTGATAAATATAATCCTGTAGGTGATGTGGTTAGGTGTCCTTCTGGCAGGACAAAAATGCGAGAGCAGCTTGATTTATACGCAAAAGCTGCGGGTCATCTTTATGGAATTATTTCAAAAGATGAATTTGTCAAAATTTTCAACTCTCAAAATGAGGAGCAAACAACTGTAGCTGAAGTTTATACTCTGCTTTTACCCTATGTTTTAAAACACAGATGTTATGGTTTTTACAAGAATTATCTTGTTCATGTTGCTGTTTTACGTGACTATGATTGGGTTGACTACTTAGAGCGGGAACAAAAAGATAAGCCACGGTATATTCCTGAAAAAGACGAATTTTTGAAATACTCATTTGACTACTATGAAGACAAATGCCATTGGCTAAAAGTATGTATGTTTCTGTGGAAAATATTTGGAACTAATGAACATACAACACAGGGATTTGCTGAAATTAGAAATTACATCTCCCACAGTAACGAAATCAATGAACTTGGTCCAATAATGGAAAAACATAATTTTGTTTTCAGCGGTAAAAAACAGTTTAAGAAATTCTTTGACCTTCTTGTATTGGCGAAAAATAACTCTCGCGTTTGGGAAAACAAAGGATATACTCCAACAGAACTATTTGACATACGTAAACAAGAAGAACCTTCGCAGCCTATTATTCATAACGTAAAGGTAGGTCGTAATGATTCTTGCCCTTGTGGCAGTGGTAAAAAATACAAGAAGTGCTGTGCAGTAATTCAAGCAAATAGAACAGCACAACTGTCAAGCAATGAGTGTAAACTGTTTTATGAAACATGGTATAAACTTCTCGATTTTGTTAACAATAGGTATAACATTACTGATATGTATATTGACCTAGTTTATCCAAGTTTTCATGACGAGTTGGAACTTTATAAACTTAGAGAAAAACTTTGGGAGGAGCCAAAGCTTATAGGTGCTTTTTTGAAAGAAAACAAAACCCTTACTGTGGAGGAGTGTTCTCTTTTGCAATCATGGCAAACCTGTTCTATAAAGGATGACTTTGTATTGTTGGGTCATACTTCTGAGTATTCGGTGTTGATGTCTATGCAAAGCGGTAAATCCAGTAAACTTTACGGGGTTAAAGGTATGACTTCATCGATTGCTGAAGCTATGCGTCATCCGTTACCTGCTATGGTTAAAACTGTGTTGTTGCCCTTTAAAGATAAAATAGTTTATGACAGCTTTTTCTCTATTAGAAACGTCAGCTTTGGTAAAGGCGTAAGAGACATGTTTGCAGAAGAATACGATAAAATAAAAAGCAAATCCAACATTATAACGTCACTGACAATGCGCTAATTCCGATTTGGTAAACTCTATAATCAATAAAACGTTAAATAAATGTCAAACCTTTCTTTGAAAAATCTTTTCTGTAGATAAAGTTTTTCCTTTAAATAGTTCTGTACATTGGATAGGTGCTTCCTATTTGGAACTTTTGTCCGTTTGGACGGCTAGCCGGCTTTAAGGCATCTCCCAATACGGGAAACAACACGGGAAACAACAACTCACAACATTAGTACACACTCTACTTCTCACCAAAAATATTAACAAAAAACACGGGAAACACATAACACAACACGGGAAACACATAACACAACACGGGAAACACATAACACAACACGGGAAACACATAACACAACACGGGAAACACATAACACAACACGGGAAACACATAACACAACACGGGAAACACACAACACAACTTTTTTTAAAAAAAAGTTACTTGCCGTTAATTTCGCTAAACAGTAGTATTGAATCAAAAAGGCAGACGTGTCTGCCCTATTTGAAAAAGTAGTTTTCTAACCTGTAAACACACTTACGCACAACTATTTTTCTTCAAACCAACACATTAGCCAAGCATCCAAACCCACCGACAGCAACCAACCAAGTTCCACAGAAGCACAACAATCAACAAAAAATAAGGAGATAAACATATGTACAAACAAATTTTTTCCAAACAGATAAACCCACAACCAACCAATCCTCAAATTAGAGTCTATGTTGCCAATCTGGGCAAATACAATGAAGGTGAAATAGTTGGAGCATGGCTAAATCTGCCCACTACACAGTATGAAATCAAAGAGTTCTTAAAAACCAAAGTTGGACTAAACGCTCGGTATGAGGAGTATGCGGTGCATGATTTTGAGTCAGACTTTAGCCTTGGCGAATATGAAAACCTCTATGACCTTAACCTGTTAACTGTAGTGCTAGAGCAGATGAGTGAAACCGAGAAAAAAATAGCCGCTACTTATTGCAACGCCAACGGCTTAAATGATATTCAAAGCATACTAAATGCGTGTATGCAGGTCGGTGACCTTTTCTATGTGGAGATAGATGCTAACGCTTGGGGCAGTAAAGAAGAAAAACTTGGCTATGCAGTAGTGGAGGAACTTGATTCTGATTTAAAGAGAACTCTTGAACAATGCCGCGTAGGAGAGGGGTTGTCTGCGTATGAATATTTTGATTTTGAAAAATACGGACAAGACATAGCCATAAACCAAGGATATTTTGCCACTGACGAAATATTTCTCTTCTACAACTCAGACATTAACCCCCAACTCTATACCATCCAAGAAATCAAAAAACAACTAAACGACTCACGCTTAAATGAAACCTAAAAGACACCACAAAAATGAAAAGCAAAAACACACAAAAACACACCTGCTAATCCCACCTTAAAAAGGTACAATAAGCATGCTTAATTGCCCGCTCTCTAATAATATTCTTTATTATTTTTTTTAACTGACGATATTTCAGTAAGTGTACTTACTTTTTGTATGTTGCGATGAGTGGTGAATAGATGTTCAGGTGTTGTTTGTTTTTTCTTTTTCAGTATTGGGTGTTATGTGTGTGTTGTTGTGTTGTAGAATTGTTTGGTTTTTTGTTTTGGAAGTTATGGGAGGTTGTTAACTCTTTGTAGGCGAAGTAGTTTGTGATGTGGTCGTTTACTATGCCTGTGGCTTGTATGAATGCGTATATTATGTTTGAGCTGACAAATTTGAAGCCTAGTTTTTTCAATTTTTCACTTATCTTATCCGAAATTATGGTAGTTGGGGTATGTCTTGGATTTTTTCCCAATGCCCTACAACGGGTTTATTGTTTACGTATTGCCATATGAATCTGTTAAAACTTCCATGCTTTTCAGTAATCTCAATGGAAATAGTGGGAAATTTACTTATTTGGAACAAAAACACAATTTGAAATACGAGTTAACTTTTGATTTCATCGGGTTTAAAGTGTAAAACACGAGTTTCCAGAAGTTATCCGAATAAAAAAGAGTTGTGGAAAAGAAGGCTGTTTACATGTTAGTGGTTATTCTGTTTTTGGTGTAGGTCGGTTCATGTTGAAGGTTATTCTTATGGGTATGGACGCATTTAGCATCATTATGTGTGGTAGGTATTCTATTTTAGCATCATAGCGTTTATCATCAATTTTTACGTTTAAGCCAACATCGTTTATGAATGATAAAACAAATTTAGTTAAATCACAACCTCCAGACCATACAAGTACGCTACTTGTTTTCATACTAACGTTAATGTTTATAGTAAAGCATTTAGTGCCACCCATTTTTTCAATAATAATTGGTTTACCAAGCTTTTCAAGCGCATCTGCATTCCATTCTACCCATTGACATAAAAGTTTGTCTTCTGTTAAAAACAGATGCTGATCAGTATTATTAATTACTTCAAATGAAAGTATCCTCTCAGGCTTTGAAGTTTCTTTTTTGGTTTCTAACTGTATTTTTGACTCCATACTATTCACCAACAACACTTCCTAAAACATAGTATTTCAGCCTTTGCATCCACACACAAACCAACATTTAAACTAACAATTTTAAACTGCCACAACCTGCTCTGCACCTTTCCACATTTATGATTTCTACACTTAAACAACTCTTTACACTAAATTAACGCCTATGTTATACCACAACTTTTTACCATTCACTTTCAACCCCTTATGAAAAATTAGACATTAAAACAACATAGAAACAATACTCCACCAAATTTCAACCCTTTTAATACACACTAAATAACACATCAAAAATCAGTGGAAGGCACATTACTGAGTGGGAGCAAATTTAGTTATGGGTTTGAGTTGAACCAAATTGCAGTGCAATTAACACGGTTTTGGCCAAACCCACAATTAAACGTTTGTTTGCAGGTTATTATGAATTGTGTTTTCTGTTTGGTGGTTGTTTTTCTATTGTGCTTGTTTATTTCTGTTAATAATGTTGTTTAGCATGGTTGTGCAAGGGTGTTTTTTATTGTTAACGAATTTATATAATTGATCGTTGCCCATTTGTGCTGAAGGCGCTTTCTTGGTTGTGCCCTATAGTCAAAATCTGTGAAGCTATGATTTTGAAAACATTTTTAATTTTTGCCAGAGATGTTCCATTACTTTCCAGCCTTTCATTCGCGGTATGTTGCCAGTAACTAGTATTTTGTTTGAAAAGCTTTTTTCACTTATATCGTATACACTAATCCAGCCTTCAGTATGAACTATTACACCATTCTGGTTAGGCTTAAATGATATCTCAAAATATTTTGGGGCAGTCAAACCCAGTCCCCTAGGAATTCCAAGACGGCCTCTTATGAAATAGTCGTTTTCAACTTCTATGCGTATGCGCTCTTCTCGTACCCAGTTCTGAACTATTTTTTTCACTTCCTCGAGCTGTCTGCCTGAAACAAAAATGTCTTTAACTGTCCTATTTTGAGAGTCCGTTGGTGAATACGTGGAATCTTCATTTCTTTCTGAAACAAAAACAGTTTGAGTAGCCCTAGTTTGCTCTTTTAGTTTTTGTTCTTTGATTTTTGGTCGAATTATTCGATAAAAGAAATAGGTAAATGTCATCACACTGATAAACCCAAATGTTGTACGTACTAGCATATATGAGTCTATGTAGCCTAACAAGCGTAAAAATAGTGATATAATTAACCACAAAGTCGGAAACAGAACCGTTACGAACCAGAATCTACGCCGCCAAACTTTTTTAGTCTTCAAAGAGTTATCTTGGTCTGGTAACTCTGTTAAAAAAACGAGAAGCGAGTTTTCCTTTCTCAGAGAGCATATACTGTCCAGAATCAGTTTTTTCTAAAAGATCATCTAAAACTTTCAGATGATAATTAAGAGTACCCGTGCTACTAATTAGAAGAGTTTCCATGAGCTCGGTAT
>Ga0209737_10004056_pt1 | contig 10290 bp, 3 predicted proteins | sample TergutCu122P3_FD_187284 | JGI IMG/M metagenome (GOLD analysis project Ga0209737, IMG submission 187284) | Cubitermes ugandensis P3 segment gut microbial communities from Kakamega Forest, Kenya - Cu122 P3 (SPAdes) (version 2) | ecosystem: Host-associated > Arthropoda: Insects > Digestive system >...
TCATAGCTGGCTTTAGCGGGAATAAACAGCAACGCCTTATACTGGACGACACCCTCCGCGTCTACGTGTATGGTTTTGAGCGGTTTCTCAAACGCAAAAAACTTCTCTTGATAGAACTGATCGAGCTCTTCCTGTGTTACTTCTTTTTTATTACGCTGCCATAAGGGCACCATGCTGTTAAGCGTATCCAATTCCTGATAGGTCTCCCACTCAGGCGTTGCGTCTTCCTTGCCCTCGTTGACATCGCGCCGCTTTTCGCGCTCCATCCGGATGGGGTAGCGAATGTAATCCGAATATTTTTTAATCAGAGACGCCAGCGTGTGCTCGTTCAGAAAACGGCTGTAATCCTCGTCCTCGGCATCCTCTTTGATCCTCATAATAATTTGCGTACCCGGCACATCCTTTTCACAGGATTCGATGGTGTATCCGTCCGCGCCGGACGACCTCCACTTCCAGCCCTCGGTATCGCCGTATTTTTTGCTGATGACGGTGATGCTGTCGCTGACCATGAACGCGGAGTAAAAGCCCACGCCGAACTGGCCGATGATATCGATGTTCTCGGCTTCTTTTCCATCCGGCATGTCGCTTTTGAACTGCAGCGAACCGCTGCGGGCGATAATGCCGAGGTTGGATTCCAGATCTTCTTTGCTCATCCCGATGCCGTTGTCCGTCACCGTAAGTAAACGATTGTCTTTGTCCGCCTCAATAAGGATATAGAAATCTCCTCGGCTCATGCCTACTTCGCTGTCGGTGAGCGAAAGGTAACACAGCCGGTCGATCGCGTCGCTTGCGTTAGAGATAAGCTCGCGTAGGAATATCTCTTTGTTGGTGTAGATAGAATTGATCATCAGATCGAGCAACCGTTTGGATTCGGCCTTAAATTGCTTTTTTGCCATATCGAAATTTCCTTTTCATATATGCATTTTTCTTAAATACTATAATAATATTTATCTAGGTTAATTGTTATTATCCTCATATTTTGTAGGTAGTACAAACAGGAGCGCAATGCAACGCTCCTGTTTGGGCCATTGAATATTAGTCAATAGCAATTTTTTGTGGACTGTCTGCCTTTTCCTCTTTCGGAATCGTGACGACCAAAACGCCATCATCAAGTTTTGCTTTGATGTCCGAAAGTTTAGCGTCAGCTAAACGTACCCTGCGGCTCATGGAAGAGGCGCGGCGTTCCCGATGGATGTAATTTTTGTTATCCTGATTGATTTCCTCTGTCCGATTGACTGAAATGCAGAGGTTGTCATGATCAATGCTCAAATCAATCTCGTCCTTTTTCACTCCGGGCAGTTCCGCTTCAATTAGATACTCGTTGTCCGCTTCCACAATATCGATTTTAAATGTGTCCCTCAACAGGTTGCGACCCGACATAATACTGTCGTTAAAAAAGTCGTCAAGCATGTTGTAGAAATCATCAAAACCTGCTCCGGCGCGCATAAAACTTCCATCTCTCCGATTAAACGGAATAAGTCCTGCCATGATTAACAACTCCTTTTTGGGTTTTTAGCACTCTATAGCTTAGAGTGCTAATTATTTTATATCACAATATTATCTGATTGTCAATTGCTTTTCACATAAAATTTACAAATATAAAGCTTAGGAGTTTCAAACTTGTTAAGTAGGTTTATTTAACGTCAACATCTTGCCTCAGTGGACTTTCAGCATTTATAATAGATGTTAGAAATATTTTGATTCGAGGGGGAGAACAATGAAGCAAAACAGAATGACAGGATTTGCCGTTATTACAGTTATATATATAACTGCGGCATGGGTCGGCGTTGCTCTGTTTAGAGGATTACCAGACGCGCACATCTTTTTGCGAATTCTGGCAGGGGACGTTGGCGCAACGGTGTTTGTGTTCCTGACAGGCATGATATTACAAAACGCATCGGTGTATGATCCGTATTGGAGCGTTGCGCCCGTCGTCATATTTACAGGGCTTGTGATATACTGCGGCACGATGAATATGGGTATAATTCTGCTTATTCTCGCAGTGTGGTATTGGGGCATCCGCTTAACCTGCAACTGGGCACATACCTTTAAAAATCTTGCCACACAGGACTGGCGCTATGACAACTTTAAACGCAAATATCCGCGCGCGTTCCAAATCATCAGCTTTTTCGGGATCAATCTGTTCCCGACAGCGGTGGTATTTCTTTGTATGCTGCCGGGAATTGTGTTTATAGAGAGAAGTGCGTTTAACGTTTTGACGATTTTGGGATTTGCGGCTTGTGTTATTTCGGCAACGCTTCAGCTTGTCGCCGATATACAGATGCATCGATTCAGGAAAAGGGATACCGAAAAGCGTTTGATTATCCGCGACGGCTTGTGGAAGCATTCGCGGCATCCAAACTACTTAGGCGAGATACTGATGTGGTGGGGCGTATATATTATGATGCTGTCTTCGTCGCCTCAACTGTGGTTTTTAGGCGTTGGCCCGTTAGTAAATACGCTCATGTTCTTCTTCGTGAGTATTCCAATGGCCGACAAACGAAACCGCGAGAAACGACAGGGCTTTGAGGAATATGTTCAGGAAACGAACAGTTTACTGCCAGTTAGGATTAAACGCAGGATCGGTAAATAACAGGAGCCGAAAACTAATATCATAGTCCTGCATTTCTGATGGCTACTATTCGGATTATCTGGGTAATAACAATTATCATGATATCTGGAACTTCATTCGTCGCGGTGGGATGCCGTTTTTTATGCCGATGTCTAATGAAAACTGCCCCAAAGTATAAAATATTAATGTTATCCGGCAGAAACTTCTTGTTTACAGCTGCATTCTATTGTGATAGAATGCAGCTGTATTCTGTTGCGATAGAATAAATACGAGTAATTTTGAATTCCATGTAACATTTATGCGAATAAAATCGTTTTATAATATAGAACCAAAATAATTTTAAAACTAAAGGAATAACATTATGAAGAGAGTAAGATGGATTTTTGTTCTGACGATTACAATAGCGTTGGTATTAGCGATCGTTCCGGGGATATTAAAAGATAAAAGCTTTATACCGGACCGCTCGCAAACTGTTTTTGCTGAAGATGACGGCGCTGTACCGGATTTTGTACCCGATGAGGTTATAGCATCCGCCGATTCTTTGGCGCACGCGAAAAAAATCGCATCGGCTTATGGATTGGAACTTAAATCCTTTTCTTATGGTATAGCGGTTTTTGCCGCGCCTAATCCCGAAGCTGCGGTTGAGGCAAGCAAAGAATTGCAGCACGACGGGATACCGCAGCTCAATCTCAACTTTATCTATCATACGTGTGAAACTGACGGACAGGCCTATGAACCATACAGGCAGCGTGAGCGCGCTTATGAGTATGATGAGATTGAAGGCAAATATTTGTGGATGGGATCGCTTAGCGAACGTGACCGTGACTATACATATATGAGTTATGACGGTTATGTAAACAGGGAAAACAATTTGCTGAAGTTTGAGTCCGCATCTAACGCCGCGCTGGCCACAGGTATAAACACAAACGTATATGCCTATCAATGGCATCACAGCGAGATTAACACCGAACCCGCCTGGGATATTACCACCGGAGAGGGTGTGACGGTGGCCGTTATCGATTCGGGTATAAACATCGATCATCCCGCGTTTGAGGGACGGATTTCCGGGGATTCTTTCAACGCGTACACCAATGAGATCGGGATTGAATATGTGCGCGACGACCTGGGACACGGCACACACGTCAGCGGTATTGTGGCCGGTTCGCTGAGTTATTTGAAATATGATGAAGATGGTCTGATTATTGCAGACGTCGACGATATCGATGAAGACGACAGTGCTTTTTGGATTAGCGGCGTTGCGCCCGATGCTGAAATCCTGGTGATTAAGGCAAACATTCCGAATGTCGACGGCTTTGAAGAAGCCGATTTATTGCGCGCCATCAACTATGCGGCAGGCGTCAGCGAAGATGGTAAGATAGGTGCCGCCAGAGCGAACATAATCAACATGAGTCTGGGCAGGCATTATTTCTGGGGTGAGAGTAAAATTGAGCGCTATACCCTCGCGAGAGCCGTGGCGAACGGCGTGACGATAATATGCGCGGCCGGAAATGACAGCAATGAACATGCGGGTTATCCGGCGGCCTATCCCGAAGTGATCGCTGTTTCCGCTACAAAGCAAGGATATAAATTTGATTCAACCTTTTCAAGATCCAACTACGGGCCCGAGATCGACGTCGCGGCGCCCGGAGGAAACATATTTTCTGCAAACGCGCCCGGAACTCTGATAGCGAATTGGTACGGAGCAGACGGCGATTATATTGTACTCTCCGGAACATCTATGGCTTCACCAAATACGGCGGGCGTCGCGGCGTTGATTCTTGCGCAGGACCCAGACCTCTCGCCGGAAGATGTGCGGGAAATTCTGCGTGCAACGGCACAGGACGCAGGCGAAGTTGGCAGGGATGATTATTTCGGATATGGAATTGTGAGCGCTTACGCAGCGTTGTTGGGACCCGACGAGCTGTGCAGCGTCACCTATCACTTTAACGACGGCATCCGCAATCAGGTTACCGTAAAAGCGGCGCCCGGCAGCAAACTGATCGAGCCGAAATATCCAAAGTTCGGGGATTATGTCTTTGACGGCTGGTATGTGGGCGAAACCGATTACGCGTTCAACTTTGCGAGAGATGTTGTTGAAGATGATATAGATCTTTACGCAAATTGGATCCATGCCGAGGACGGCATGTACGCGATGGAATTTCCGGACGCCAATTTCCGGCGTGAAGTATTGCGGATTATCAATGAAATGGACGGCGGCAACAGAACGGCTGGCAGCGCTGTGACCGCGGATGATAAAGCCTCTATTGCAGAAATAATGTGGTTGGATGTGCAGGATTGCAATATCGCAGATATAACAGGCTTACAGTATTTTTCGGGCTTGGAATATTTTTACTGCGACGATAACGAACTGACAGAATTAGATGTGTCACACATGGCGGAATTGATAAGTTTTAGTTGCAGCTACAACATGCTTACCGAACTGGATGTGTCGAACAGTGAGGGATTAATATATTTGTTTTGCAATGACAATCAGTTGACCGAGTTGAATGTATCAAACTGCAGTTCGCTAGTATATTTGATATGCCATTATAACCAGTTGACCAAACTTGACCTGTCAGATAATATTGCGCTTGAAGGGCTATCGTGCCAGTTCAATAAATTGACGACGCTTAATGTGTCTAGCAATGCCGATCTTAGAGAGTTATTCTGCAATGACAACCAATTGGCCTTGCTCGATGTATCAAACAATGAAGCGCTTGTCTTATTTGATTGCTGGAATAACCGGCTGACCGAGCTTGATGTGTCCAACAATCATGCGCTTAAAGAATTGAGCTGCTGGATAAATCAACTGACCTCGCTTGATATATCAAATTGTCCCGAGCTTACAATTCTGGATGCCTCAATGAATTACCTGACTGAGCTTGATGTGTCGAATAATACCGAGCTTTTGTATTTGATTTGTATCAATAACCAACTTACAGGATTAGATTTATCAAACAATACCGCCCTTCTGATTCTGGAGTGCAGTAACTATTCGGAGATTTTCTATGACTGGCAGTTTATCGAGGGTTATGGCTACAATCAGCTGACATCATTGGAATTATCGGCCAATTACGCGCTTAAGGCATTGTATTGCGGCGGAAATCAACTGACTCAAATAGATGTGTCAAGCAATTCCGAACTTGAGGTCTTAAGCTGTTGGGAAAATCAATTAACCGGGATAGACGTGTCGAACAATCCCGCGCTTGAAGCATTGTGGTGCCTGTCGAATCAATTGACAGAGCTGGATGTGTCGAACAACGCCAACCTGATGAGTTTAGACTGCGGAAATAACCGATTGGCCGAACTTGATGTGAGAAACAATCCCAGGCTGATTGAGATGTGGTGCTATGACAACGAGTTAGAGGCGCTGGACGTATCAGAAAACACAGGACTTTTTGCTTTGTTTTGCAACGATAATAATATAGCAGAATTAGATGTGTCGGCAAACAGAACATTTTATGTTTTGAACTGTGCCAACAACCAACTTAGCACTTTGGATATTTCGAACAATCGTATGCTTGTTGGCTTTGATTGCTCGCATAACCAGCTGACCGCGTTGGATACGTCGAACAATACTGCTCTTGCAGAACTGATTTGTAATTCTAATCAGCTGACAGCACTGGATGTATCAAAAAATACTGCGCTTGAACATTTTAAATGTTCGGACAACGAGCTCGAAGCGCTGGACGTGTCGGGAAATACAAGGCTGTGGCTTCTTGACTGCAGGGAAAACTATATTAAATCGTTAGTTGACGTTATCGGATGGCAGGAAATCGGACTGATTTTAAATGAAAATTTCCTCTATAATCCTCAAAGAGTCGAACAGCTTCCCGCAATCATCATTACAATCCAACCGGCATCAACGGCCATGCTGCAAGGCACGTCGTGCGAACTGATTATAGCGGCCGAGGGCACGGTTGACGGAATGGAGCTTGAGTATCAGTGGTACAGTAATACCGTCGCCGAAAATAGCGGCGGAACGCCGATTGAAGGCGCAGAGTTCGAGACTTTAACAGTTCCGGACACGATGCCGCTAGGAACCTATTATTATTACTGTGTAGTCAGTGCGACGGATGCAGATAGCGTAACCAGCAGAACAGCTTCGGTAGACGTTATAGAAAAATGGCTGGACGGCATGTACATTTTGGAATTCCCGGATGCAAATTTCCGCGCTGAGGTTTTGCGGATGCTCAACTCAATGGATCGCGGAAACAGGACTGCGGCCAGTTTCGTGACCGAACAAGACGCGGCTATGCTTGCATCACAGGGGGCTTTGTTTGTAGCTTACAGCAACATTGAAGATATGACGGGCTTACGGTACTTCTCGAATTTGACTGGCTTGTTTTGCTATGGCAACCAGTTGACCGAGCTTGATGTGTCCGATAATACAAAGCTTGTTTGGCTAAATTGCGAGTGGAATCAATTGACGGAGATTGACGTATCGGGCAATACCGCGCTTAAAGGCTTGTATTGCGGATATAACGAACTGACCGAACTCGACGTATCAAATAACAAAGCGCTCGTGGAGTTATATTGTGAAAACGGTCAATTGACACAACTCTGTGTGTCCAGTAGCACCAAGTTGACAAGGTTATGGTGTGGTGCCAATCAGTTGACCGAGCTTGATGTGTCAAAAAACAAAGAGCTTGAGATGTTGTCGTTCTGGAATAACCAGCTGACAGAGATCGATATATCAAACAACACCAGACTGTATTATTTTGCTTGCGAGTTTAACCAACTGACAGGACTGGATTTGTCGAACAACCGCGCATTGACTACTATTTATTGCAGTGGCAATCAACTGACAGAGCTTGACGTATCCAACTGCACCAAGCTTGAACAATTGAATTGCTGGGAAAATCAATTGACCGGTTTGGACGTGTCAAACAATACGGCGCTGACAGATCTCGACTGTAGCTGGAACTATATGAAATCGGTCGATGACGTCGTTGGATGGCAGGAAATCGGGTTGATTTTAAATGACAGCTTCAGATATTACTCTCAATATGTCGAGCAAGATCCGGGAATTATGATAATATCCCAGCCTGTGGCCGCGCTGACCATACTTCAGGGCACTTCGTGTGATGTGAACATATGGGCCGAGGGCACGGTTAGCGGGATGGAGCTTGAGTATCAGTGGTACAGCAACACTGTTGCTAAAAACAGCGGCGGTACCCCGGTTGAAGGCGCGACGTCAGCGACATTCACGGTTCCGGATACGCTTTCGCCCGGTATGCATTATTTCTACTGTGTTGTCAGTTCGGACGACGTAAGGAGCATGACGAGCAGAGTTGTCTCGGTGGAAGTGGTAGACGAATTGCTGGACGGCATGTACGCGGTGGAATTCCCGGATCCGAATTTCTGTGCCGCAATTTTGCGGATGCTTAATTCGTGGGACGGCGGAAACAGAACGGGAAGCAGTGTAATGACCGCGCACGACAAAAATATACTTGCTGAATTTTCATATCTTAGTGTGCCAAACAGAAACATCAAAGACATGACGGGTTTGCAGTATTTGTCCGGTTTGAGATGGATTGACTGTGACAACAACCAGCTGACAGAGCTTGATGTATCAAACCAGCCCAACTTGATGGATCTTTGGTGCCGTTCAAACCAATTGACACAACTTGATATGTCGAACAATCCCGAGCTTGAGAGATTAAGTTGCTGGGAAAACCGGTTAACCACTTTGGATTTAAGCAACAACGCAGCGCTGATATATCTATCATGTGAGTACAATCAGTTAACCGCGGCGAACTTCACGATTTCCGGAAAAGAATTTTCCATTACGGTTAACGGAAATGGATATCTGGGAGTTTCTGCGTACAACACAGACGGCGGCGTTGATATTATTGCCTACGCAACACCGGAAGAAGACAGTTGGTTTATAAACTGGGAAATTTCGGGAGAGGAAGTCTCAAACTGGCCATATTATTATTCCTTCTTTACCGATGGATGTGACATTGTCGCGAATTTTGCCGCTCCAACTGCATTGGACGGCATCGCGGTGACTGCTAAACCCACAAAGACGACATATACCGAAGGCGACACGCTTGACCTTTCGGGCATGGTTGTGACAGCGGCATACAGCGACGGAAGCAGCAAGGCTGTTATTGGTTACACGACCAACCCGGCAGACGGCGCGGTACTTAATATTGTCAGCGAGCAAATGGTCACGGTCAGCTACGAAGAGAACGGAATTACGAAGTTCGCAGCCTTTTCGGTTACGGTAGAGGCAATCGTTCCTAACCAAGTCACCTCCAATGCCGACAGCGGCAAGGGAAGTCTGCGCGCGGTTGTTGCCGCGGCAAAGAACGGCGACGTTATCACTTTCGCTCCCGGGGTGACGGCAATTAATCTTAATAGTGTCATTGAAATCGACAAGGCCATCACTATCGACGGCGGCGTCAATCAAAACGGCGAACCCATGGTTGTAATCAGCGGATCCGGAAGTACAGGTATTTTCAGTTTCACAAGCCCGAACACTCTTGTGTTAAAAGGACTTGCTTTGAAAAACGGATACGCGGCAACCTACGGCGGAGCGATATATGTGCTGTGCGGCTCGATTGAGGCGGAGAATTGCGTGTTCGACAACAATTCGGCCAGTTGGGGAGGCGCAATACTTGCCGAATGGGGAACCAAATGCAACATCACGCTGACCGACTGTTCTTTCATTAATAATAAAACACGTGATTTCTACGGCTCGGGCGGCGCTATCTTTGGATTTGAGAAGGTAGTCGCAACCGACTGCGAGTTTATTGGCAATGAAGGATACTACGGCGGCGCGATTGATTGCAGGTCGCTTAAAGCAACCGATTGTTTGTTTGCCAGCAACAAAGCAAAAAGTAACGGCGGTGCCGTTAATGTTGGCGGACAGAGTTCAATATATGCAGCGAACACGTTTTTAGAAGGCTGCACGTTTACCTCGAACACCGCGAATTACAATGGCGGAGCTGTTAGCGCAGGTTTTATGGTCGCGACGGATTGCAAATTTACTGGCAACATATCGGGCCTTAAGTGTTCCGGAACATACAATACCGGCCATGGCGGGGCGATATATTGCAGCATGGTGACAATGAGTATTTGCGATTTCACAGATAATGCGGCGCACTATACGAACGCAGCGCTGTGCCCGTCATGTGGTTGTGACGATGTTTATGGAACAATAAAAAACATAGAACCGCCTCTGAACGCGCCTGAGGATCTGTATTTATATCCTTATAAAGGAGGATCACTGTACTTGGAATGGACTAGTGTTGAGGGCGCAGACGGATATTATGTATATCAAAACGGAAAGTTGATAGCTGTGCACGAAGATCCGTATGACACGAGGTTCTGGACTTACGACATTGATTATTATGGTGATAATTATTACGACACCTATACCTTTTATGTCGTAGCGTATAATTCTGAAGGCAAATCCGCGAAAAGCGAGACAGTAACATTTAATTACGATGAGTATTGTAATCACTAATTGTGGCTGGTGAGAGATCTTTTGAACATGAAAATGTATTAGTTACATATATCATACGTTATGATTATAATACGGGAATAGAAGTTGAATGGTGGGGAGAATAACCCTCGTCATGGAATAAAATAGGAGTGGAGAGATCAACCAGATTTTTGGTTATCTCTCCGTTCTTACCTAGGCGAGAGTATTATATCCAGTTTGTCCGATTCCATCCCATCATGGAGGTCAAATCAACTGCGGATCA
>Ga0209737_10004057_pt1 | contig 10286 bp, 9 predicted proteins | sample TergutCu122P3_FD_187284 | JGI IMG/M metagenome (GOLD analysis project Ga0209737, IMG submission 187284) | Cubitermes ugandensis P3 segment gut microbial communities from Kakamega Forest, Kenya - Cu122 P3 (SPAdes) (version 2) | ecosystem: Host-associated > Arthropoda: Insects > Digestive system >...
CTGTCACTCCCTATAAGAGTCCTGGTGGCCTGTCGATAGGCAGCTAGCTGCGTATCGACAGGCCACCAGGAACTCTTATAGAGAGTGACGGTAACATATGCTGCTTGTATACAACTACGTCCTCCTGAAGATGAGCACTTGATGCTCGAAACATGTAGAGGAGAAGAGTATTTTATGAATAAATAATAATCAGTGCATCAAGTTGGTAACTAATATATAATCAAATATAAACATTCAGACGTCCGTCCATGCACCAATCTATACATTTTAAAGTATTTTTTTGCATAACATCCCGTAGAATAGAATAGAATAGTGTGTATAATATAATATAATATATAATGGGTTCAAGCCCATAATGTCACGTTGCACGTAGGACTTTTATAAATTGCGCATAAGCTTCCGATAACTGAAACTGAAAACTTTGAAAGAAAAGCGGAACTGAAATCTTAAGGTGAGGAACTGAAGTTAAAATAAACCACAGGATATAATTTGAGACTTCACAACAAAAAATTATATGTGCTCAGAAAAACGTTGATTGTTGGCTTACCTTCTGAAAGTTGACCGCTGCAATACAGGTGTTCTTCTGATATGCCAAATAGCTTTATTTGCAGATAAGGTTTGGTTGTCACATGTGACAGTTTTGCCACTACACTCTCAATCTTCTGAGCTGATATAAATGTCACCTACTTGCTTATTTAAATGTTTGCTTTGATAACGTGTGATTTAGGAATATCAGGCTTGTACGAGGGGGTGCTGATAAGTTCTTAGCCCGACCAGGAAGGAAACAAGCTACAGCGACCAAACTCGGGATTTATTCAACATACTCTTCACGAAACTCAATACACTTCTTAGCCCGCTGCTCTAACTTTTGCAAGCTACTCAAAAAAAATTCAGAAATTTGTCCGTCCAACCAGGTCTCCGCGGCAGCAATGACTTCCGTGTCGGACGAAAAATGGCGAACTTTCAATTGTTTTTTCAGTCCAGGGAACAGGTGGTAGTCCGACGGGGCCAGATCTGGAGAATAGGTTGGGTGATCAAGACATTGAAAGCCCAGGTAGGTCACTTCCTTCTAGGTTGCAAGTGCCCTGTGAGCCGGGGCAATTGTCTTGCAAGAACAAGATCCACTTGGTTACCTTCCCGGGGTGTTTTTCATTCAAAATATCCTTCAATTGCACCAGCAGAGATGAGTTATACTCCGCGTTGATATTTTGGCCCTTTGGAAGATAATCAATGAGGAAGATGCCGTCTTGATCCCAAAAAAATCGAAGCGAGAGCTTTTCCAGCGGATTTTTGCACTCGGAATTTTTGGGGGCGGGGTGAGCCGCTATGCCGCCACTCCACTGATTGTTGCGTCGTCTCCGGGTCATAGTGATATAACCAGGTTTCGTCCATGGTCACCAATCGCGACAGGAAATCATTTAGATCGCGCCGAAAAAATTCCAGAATTTGCTCAGACGATTGGCACCGTTAAAGTGTTTGATCCGCTTTCAGGTACATCGGGAACCACTTCGCGGAGAGCTTCCGCATGTTCAAATTTTCATGAATGATTGACACAACCCGCTCACGTGAGATGCCAGTTGCTCAGCTATTGATTTAGCCGAAATGCGGCGGTCTTCCAAGATTTCCTCGTAAATTTGATCAATAATCTCCGGGGTGGTCACTGTTTTGGGTCGTCCAGGACGAGGCGCATCACAGGTGGAAAAATCACCATGTTTAAACTGGGCCACCCAGTTTTTGACGGTGGCATCCAATGGTGCATGTTCGTTCAATGTTTCTTTCAGAATTGTGTGAATTTTCTTCGGCGCCTTGCCTTGCAGGAAAAAGAACTTGATGACAGCTCGCGTCTCGATGTTGAAATCGCGCGCGTCGCCTGACATGCTTCCTTTCAGTCTCTGTAACAAGAAAAGACTTGCAATTCGGCACATGAACAGGCCCCTCTTTCCAACGGCACTATCGATTCCGTCCTACGACTCGGGAAGTTGGTCGGGCTAAGGACTTATCAGCACCCCCTCGTATATTTTTACAAGAACAACAAATACAATGGGTTTGAATTTGTAAGTGGATAAGTGGATAGACCTGTTTCAATACATTATGCAATATGTTTTTGAATTGAGCACCAATATGAATTTTGTTATTTATGTTACAATATTCTAGCTTCGTGTAAGTCATTTTATTCATACATCTAGAAACATATGTCAAGGGAACTTAACACTTCAATTTGTATATTCTATATTGGTCTTTGCCGCAATTGCTCAAATTTAGCTAGCTCTCACCTTTGTTCATGAAGCACTGTATAATTTATAATGTCTAGTATTGTCACTTGTTGTCAGAGACAGAGGTTTATGTACACACACAGAATACATTCGAAGGGCTCCAAATTTTAATATGGTTTCTGGTCCCGCCCGACTGCAATTGATCCTTGGCTTATTGCTCCTCTCAGGAATTTCAATTGGCACCAAGCTATGCTAAATGCTTGCGGCAAAACCTGTAATGTGTCCTCACTGTCGGGTGTGGAAAGGACTTACCCAATTCTATCCATCACAACGTAGGTACACGAAATTTAAGAATGTAAACATATGAGAAATAATAATCAGCAAAATGATCGTACTGCGATAGTCAGCAGCAACGTCGTCCTACAATAATCAGAAACAAGGTCGTCCTGCAAAAATCAATAACAAAGTCGCACTACAACAATCATCAACAAGGAAGTAATACAATAATCAGAAAAAAGTCTTCGTATAATAAGCAACAACGATGTCATACTACAATAATTACTAACAAGGTCTTACTACAATAATTAGCAACAAGTTTATACTGAAATAATACCCAAAAATGTAGTACTTCAATAATGATAAGCAACGTCGTTCTAAAATAATCCTCGACAAGGTCGTCGTACAATATTCAGCAAAGAGTTCGTACTAAAATAATAGTCAACAAGGTCGTACTACAAAAATTAGCAAAAAGATTGTACTTCAGTAAACAGCAACGAAGTCGTATTAAAGTAAGAAGGGTCGTCTTCCTAATTCTAGGCACAAAAAAATTTCATACAGAATTTGTAGGTGATTTTCGCTTGTGTTTCCATACAAAATGTCTCAAGATGTGTCACATGATATACGATAAAAACCAAATATTATTTTAAATCGAACAAACAGTTCAGCAATCTAAAAGGGAGATAAAAAACGCATAGTACTATGCTGACATAAAACTTCTTCTTAAGCGCCTTCACATAGTTGCGCAAAGTGCCTATTGGCTTCGTCATATCTGTCCGTCCGTCTGTCCATACATATTAATGCAGCTCCCACTAAACCGATTTCCGCGAAATTTCATATTTGGAATTGTTATGAACGTCTGTCGAGAAAGCCCAAATTTTGTTCAAATCCGGCAAAAATATCCGACATTTTACATGAAGTCCTAAACTCTGGTTTTTGTTGCCAGCGACACAAATTTGCCATAAAAGCCTTATTGTGCAGCACTCAATACTTTATATTGTTGACAGTGACATACAGCTCAACAATACACACAGAACGCATTTTTGCCTTTCCTTTTCAACAGTTGTTAGGCAAACGCGCCACTGTTAGGTTTTGCGTACGGTGCCTAACTTGTTCCCTTCAAGAAGGACAGTAGGAGAAAAATAAGTAAAGTGAAGATTCTCCAGTCTGAATAATTTGGAATCAACAGACGAAAGGTGCCCAATGTACATTATAAATGAGCATGTTTGTATGTGTGAAATAATGCGTGGAAGAATGAGTGAATTACTACAGGTAGTTTATTCGTATGATCAAATTAAGGAGAGTGAGATTGGCGGGCCATGTAGCAAGTATGGAGGAGAAGAGAGAGTTAAGGTGTATACAGGATTTTGGTGGGGAGAGCTGAAGGAAGGAAACCACTTGGACGGCCCAGGCGTATTTGTGTGCAAAACAATAAAAACTGATCTTCAAGAAATGGGATGGGGAGGTCTGGACTAGATTGATGTGGCTCAGGATAGGAACAGTGGGCAGGCTTTTGTGAATGTGGTAATGAATCTTCGGGTCCGCTAAAAAGCGGGGAATTTCTTGAGTAGCTGAAGACCTGTTAGCTTCTCAAAAAGGACTCCGCTCCGTTTAGTTAGTTAGTTAGTTAGTTAGTTAGTTAGTTAGTTAGTTAGTTTACAGATCGGTAAGAATGTATAAACTTGCGAACAACTTAAGATATTCTATATAAAAATAAATGTACATGCGTGTATGTAGACATTTCTTAACACTTTCAAATGACGACTTCTAACTTTCAACAAGTTTAATTCATAAGTAACCACAAAAATAAAGGAACGATATATATTCGGCCAAAAAAACGTGTCAAGGATATCATTAAATTAGTCCTGGAATTACATAAATTGAAATATTTAATTTTGTTTCGTCCTTGCAAACCATTATACGAGTATATAAATGTTATATACAAATGCATTCAACTAACTGGTTCAGAATGCCCAGTCTATGATTTTTAAATCATTCAATGAATTAAAGTTTTGTAACTCTCAGATTAAGTAAAATATCATTTCTTACCTCTCAGTACTTAAATATCCTTCGTGCTAATGGCTGGGAATTACGAACTGGGTGATGCATATAACTACAGGCAGCGGTGCAATAGGAAGCGAGTAGCTGTAATGTGGATATTCAGAAACACCAAATCTAAATATCAGATAATTACCAAAGTCAAACTTTCATAAGCAGTTAAACTCGGAAATGTCTATTTAAAACTTTGTATGTGTAACCCTTTAATTGAAAGTTTAACCCCTAGAAAAGCCGCTGTGCTACTAGTCGGACGATCCTGGCATCGATTCCCGGTGGTTTCAGTGGATTTTTCAGTGACATATTCCTTCCGACCTTACCATGGCCCTGGGGTCGACTCGGTCTATAGTGAAAATGAGTACCAGGAACATTCCTGGGGTTAAAGGCGGCAGGTGCGTGAGGCTGACAACCTCACCACCTTCATGTGTCGAATGTCATGAAATCTGGGAGCCTAAACCTCCTGGAACCCTCTGGGCCACACCGGGTCTGTTACGGGACTCCTTTACTTTTATCTTTACCCCTAGAAAAGCACAGAACTTAGGTGCCCCCCTTAATATTTCAAGGTTAATGTTACTGTGCTTTGGGTAAACTGTATCGCCAAAAGCTTTATTTAGTTGTAACACTAAACTACGTAACGTCTCTTAGAACAGTGAAGAAATTTGTAGTGCAATTTATTTATCATTAGGTCTAGTGTTAGACGGTGTAGTCCATATATAAATTAATATAGTTGTGTTTTTGACTATATACATATGTACCAGTAACTTGTTATTGTTATAAATTAATACTTTCGCTGCTAGACAAAATAATGTTTGTAGCCTATACATGCAGGAACTCGGGAGTATAGAGAAGGATGTGTGCAGTTTATCATACAGTATACAATATACAGAAGGATGTGTGCAGTTTATCATAGAGTGTACAGTATACAGAAGGATGTGTGCAGTTTATCATACAGTATACAATATACAGAAGGATGTGTGCAGTTTATCATACAGTGTACAGTATACAGGAGGATGTGTGCAGTTTATCATACAGTGTACAGTATTCAGAAGGATGTGTGCAGTTTATCATAAAGTGTGCAGTATACAGAAGGATGTGTGCAGTTTATCATACAGTAAATCAGTCGAGAGTAATCATCTTTCTCATTTAAATAAATTAATGTGCTTCATGCAGCAGTCTGTCATCAGAGTAACCAAAAATCCATTATAGCGTTTTGTACGAAGCTCGTTCGGAAAGTAAAGAACGTTTTGCCATACAAAGATATTTATTGACAATAGGAAAGAAACAGAATATGCAGGTTTTATCACACACCTTCACCTATTTCTCCACATAGTCACCTTGGCCACTGAGGCACTTGTCGTACCGTGACACCGGTTTACTTATTCCCTTCTCGTACCAGAAGGCCGCCTGTCTATTTTGCGGCATTGCAAATGTTCGGTGACAAGTTCGTACACAACTGTACGAGACACTTCCGGACATTGTTCATACACTTCGCTAATTGTGAAATGTCGATTCCCTCGAATGATGCTGTTCACCTTTTGCTTCAATGCGGCTGTGATGACAGAGGGTCGCTCTGATCTCTCAGCGTCATGAATATCTGTTCGCCAATTCCTAAACATTGTGCACCATTTTCGGACACTGGCCTTGTTCGTAACATGTTCGCCATAGACTGCAACAAGTCTTCGGTTAATTTCACTGGGTCTAACGTTTTCCGCTTGCAAAAACCGTATCACGCCTCGCACCTCACAGTCGGCGGGATTTGATATCGGCGCATTCATTGTCACAATCCGTTACTCTCACAACGTGGAAAAGTTCGCTGCACGAACTGCGCCAGGTAACTATCTACATTCTACTGAACACACCACATGACTGATCTGGTACAATGACACAACTGGGCGGGTTGTATGCGCAAACGTTCTTTATTTTCCGAAAAATCCTCATAATTCTCCATCGACCCTCCCCTGACTCACATTAATTTAGTTCACATAGTCCATCGATATATCAATATCCATTTTTTTCCTACAGTCAATAAACACACGTTCGATGTTATCACTATCAACAAGAATGAGGCTCTTCCTTTCCTGCAAGTACACCATCTTTTGTTCCGGTATACTTGTACAGCTGCTCTGTCTTCCATACATACAGCACACCGAAGTATGAAACTTAGTTATTTTTAACTAAAGCTTCTAGTACTTTTAGCTGTCTTGTAATACTCTCCTGATGTCTACTAGCCTCAGAAGGGTTAGCAAATTTAGCTGTTAAAGAAACTAACGGAACAAACGAAGACAATTACCAATAACTGTAATGGAAAGAGTGTATATGTACGGTGGTAGGAACCGTTTTTTCCAGACGGATACTGCATGTCCTTATTGAGTTTCCCTGGTGAGCAAAGACTTGCAAAATGAGAGGAGCCTGAGGCCTCTGCCAAGGACCGACTAATCATAAATACTTCTTCTTATTCTTCTTCTTCGTCTTCTTCTTTTTCTTCTTTTTCTTCTTGGCCTCTTCACTCCTCCGCCTCTATATCCTGCATTTCAACATCATCTTAGCAAATTTCAAACTAAAAAGGTAAAGATCGAAAATTAAAAATTAAAAAATTAAATAATGTTGGTAGCACTGAAAATATCTGTTGATATAAACAACGTGGAACGGTCTATTTCCAACTCAGCTGGTTTTCAGTGTCACTTCAGGATATACGAATTTTCATTACAATTTTATACAGTGTTACGCATTTGTTTCAGCATATGTCCTCTACACCTATTGTAGCTACTTGTAAAACAACAAATCATCGATCAACATAACCACATTTTATCGGAACCACACTACATGTTTCAGATCATTCAATCCATCATCAGGGGTATACACAATTGAAATTTATAGACAAATGCTACTCATAATATTCCAGCCCGAACACTTGTGGGATCCCACGTTACAAAATAAATGTTACAATAAAATTGTAATATATAAATAAGCCAATGGTGAAATAAATTAGAAAATATTAGAATTAAAATCTCTTTTTGCATGTTTTAAATTTTTTTTAAATTTAAAGTCGATTGGGCCAAGAAGTTACGTACAGATTCTATAGCTTCTACAGGAAATGTATATGTTCATTTCTTTTACTTTTCACCACTCTGAAAAAGTTTCAACCAAGTTTCTTTTAAATTGTAAGAATATACCACAGCTTGCGTAATTAAATTAATATAATAATAATCATATGCTGTCGGCCATATTTTGAAGAAAAGGCATTTTTTTCATATCACATGTGTGTTCGATAATTCCTTAATGATTTGTTTACCGATGTATTCTTGAATTATCTACTTACATCTCGGCGTGTTTATATCCTCTCCTCCCAATAATCAAAGGAATCTTTACAGAACGTGGAGTACAGACGTCCTTTAAAAGGAAATAGGCCTCGACCTGTAGCCGAAAATTTATTAACCTGTTCACAGTACCAGAGTATTGGTCAAGAACCATAAGGAAAGAAAAAACTTGGAAGACCTAAACGTAAATGGGAGTGTAATAATAAGTTAATGCAAATAAACAGATTGGATCTTGGGGATTGGATTTATTTAACTCAAGATAAGGACTTGTAATTGGAACTTATGAACAAAGTAAAGAACCGTCGGATTTCACAGAAGGCGGTGAATTTCTTCACGTACAAACGGAGTGTTTGCTTATTGCACTTAACTAATTAATTGATTTCCGTACTACAGGGTATTATTTACGCAATCATTCAGCTTTTCTAGCAATTCCTAGACTTATTCAATTCCGAATTCACCAAACGCTCTTTACCATATAATAAGATGTTTCGATCCACTTAACCATCTACAAATTCATATTCCTTACAATTGATACTTGTAAAAACATCAAAATCTGGTTTTCCTGCGTCACACTTTATCAAAGCAAATCTGTAAATAATCACGTAGATGAGCGTTATCTCAGTCCTCAAGATAAGCTCTGGTGGAACGACAGTCAATGTGACAAACGAACCTTATCTGTAAACAAAGCTTCTTATTTTGCCAAAAGAAAACCAGTTCTACATCGACCGCTTTCGTAAGGTAAGTAAAGAAACGACAATTTTATGAGCAAAGTTCCAATATTGTGAAGATGAAATTACGTCCTTTAGGTTGCTCAGAGTCGCCTTTGGCTTTCATTTAGGGTTTTCGGTTTATATTACCGCAAGCTCATCAGCAGTTAAGAGAGTAGTGTTTGTTTGCGATAGGGTGTCATATATAGTTCTGAGAGTTAGATGGTTTAACATCATTGCTGTGAATGTGCGTGCACCAAGTGAGGAGAAGGGTGGTGATTCAAACGACGGTTTTTATGAGGAATTAGAGTAGATTTTTATCATTTTCAATACGAAAATCCTATTAGGAGATTTTAATGCAAAAGTTGGGAGAGAGAATATTTTCAAACCGACAATTGGGAATGAGAGTCTACATAAGGATATTAATGATGATGGTATTAGAATAGTAGAATTTGCCACATCAAAAAATGTAGTTGTTAAGAGCACGATGTTTCCGCGCCGAGACATTCATAAGTACACCTGAACCTCTCTGATGGTCTGATGGTAAGACTCACAACTAGATTGATCACTTATTGATGGATAGGAGATGGCATTCAAATATACTCGATGTACGATCTGTCAGGGGTGTTGACTGTGATAGTGATCACAATCTGGTGGTGGCAAAATTTAGGGAATGATTGGCAGTATGTCAATAAGCAACACAGGTTTTTTATGTGGAAAGATCTAATCTCAGGAAGCTAAATAAGATGGAAGTTAGGAAACAGCATCAGATTGAGATCTCAGAGAGATCTGCAGCTTTGGAGAACTTAAGTGATAGCGTGGACAAAAATAGGGCTTGGGAGGACATTAAAGTTAATATCAAAATCTCAGCTAAAGAGAGCCTAGGCCTGCACGAATTGCAGCAGCATAAACCATGGTTTGATGGAGATTATTTACGTTTTTTAGAAAACAGGAAGCAGTCTAAAATGCAGTGGTTACTGAACCCAAAACAAAGCAATATACATAATCTAAACAATGTAAGACGTGAAGCTAGCAGACATTTCGAGAAAAAAAGAAGGAATATCTGAATTGATGAACTAGAGACTAAGAGTAAGACAAAAAATATCAGGGACTTTTATAGGGGCATCAATGACATTATGAAGGGTTGCCAGCCTAGTAATAAAATAGTAAAGGAAGAGAAAGGTGATTTGGTTACAGGCTCCCACAATATTTTGGCTAGGTGGAGGAATTATTTCCCCCAGCTATTAAATGTACATGGGGTTAATGACGTTAGGCAGACAGAAATGAACACAGCAGAACCACTAGCACCTGAGCCAAGTGCCTCTAAGTTTGAGTTGGCTATTGAAAAGCTAAAAAGTCACAAATCACCAGGTATTATCAAATACCAGCCGAAGTGATTAAAGCAGGAAGTGGAACAATTCGCTCTGAGATTCATAAATTTATTATTTCTATTTGGAATAAGAAGAAATTATCTGAGGAGTGGAAGGAGCCGATCATAGTACCTATCTATAAGAAGGGCAATAAAACAGACTGTAGTAATTATAGAGGCATATCACTTTTGCCAACTACGTACAAAATTTTATCCAATATCCTGCTCTCAAAGTTAACTCCATCTGCAGAGGGAACTATTCGGTATCATCAATGTGGATTTCGACGCAACAGGTCAACTACTGATCGTATATTCTGCATTCGTGAAATACTTGAAAAAAAAAATGGGG
>Ga0209737_10004058_pt1 | contig 10285 bp, 8 predicted proteins | sample TergutCu122P3_FD_187284 | JGI IMG/M metagenome (GOLD analysis project Ga0209737, IMG submission 187284) | Cubitermes ugandensis P3 segment gut microbial communities from Kakamega Forest, Kenya - Cu122 P3 (SPAdes) (version 2) | ecosystem: Host-associated > Arthropoda: Insects > Digestive system >...
CTTGACAACTGAGCAAAGGGAAGATCGAGTCACATCTTGCCAAGACATTATCGCAATGGCCAATACAGACAAAAATTTTTTTAACAAAATTATTATGGGAGATGAGACCTGGTGCCCTACCTATGACCCCTAAACAAAGCAACAGAGTTCTGAATGGGGTGGTGAGACATTCCCTCCGCCAAAGAAACTGAAATTCCAAAGGTCCCGCATCAAGACCAGGTTGGTAATTTTTTTCAGATCTTAAGGCATAGTGCACAAAGCATTCATACCAGAGGGAGAAACAGTAAATGCAGAATTTTATAAAGGAGTAATGGATTGCCTCCTGAAGTGCATTCAACGGATTCATCCAGGTGCGGTCTGCTCTCGAGATTTGTTATTGTTGCACAATAATGCACCCGCCCACAAAGCTGCAAGTGTTTGCCAATTTTTGACCCCCCAAAAAATGTTACAACCCTCTGTCACCCCCATACTCTCCAGATTTATCTCCAGACTATTTTCTGTTCCCCGAGTTGAAAATAAAATTAAAAGGACTCCACTTTGTGGATGTTGCTGAGATCTAAGAAGCCGTAACTGATGAATTAAAGAAGGTCCAAAAAGAGGAATTTTCGGCAGCTTTTCAGAAACTGTACGACAGCACAAAAGCCTGTATATATACCAATGGAGCTTATTTTGTATAAAAAAAAAGGTATGTGTCTACCTCATGTGTCTTCGATTTTTAAAAAAATCAGTCCTAAAACTTTTGGACTGCACTGTGTATACTAACCTGTTGCAATAACAATAGTTATTATGCATTATCCATGGGTTAGTGATGAACTTAGCAACAGCTACCAGTACTTGATAACTATTCGCTTCAACTACCCTACTGATTTTTACAAAAAACTACTCTCAATAATGAAATTTATAAAAAACCTCTCTATATAATGTCCATTCATCCTCCATCATGTGGCAGTCTTCAATTCCCATCCTTTCTTAATGGCTATTTTCTTAGATTTATTCAAATTATATCTCCATCTTCCACAACTTTCTACTGAGTCTATTTTCTTCTGTAAGCCATTACTTGTGAATGATGGCACTACTAAACCATCTGCCAATAATAATGTCTGATTGAAAACAATACATAATCTGAAAACCACTTTTGTCTAACAGCAGAGCATGCAAATATATTTTCTTGACTGTAGAATGAAAACTGTCAATCATGCACTGGTGAGATGAAATGCAAACCTTCTTGATTTCCTGTTTTCTGTTGTCTGTTTCACATGATGTATTTTCCTTCACCAAACCAATACCTGAACTTGCAAATCTGGTGGGAGGTGGATGTGAGACAGTGGACTGTTGTGATGATGAACTTGAACTACTTTCTGCTTCTCCCGGACCTCTGCTGCCTTGATTGCACATATAAACCATTGTCGGTGCACTCGTTTTACATTTATTCTTATTCTCAAATGGATACAAGGACTGCCATTTTAGCTTCATGTCTGAATTTGACATTATTTGAATGTAATCTTCTGCCTTCACATCTGCATAAAATGAGATCTGATGACAAATGAAGACAAATAAGAACACTGCATTAATAACACTGTCTTTTACAGCTCAGCCTTGATGTTTGTGAAACTTGACGTGCAACATTTCAACTTTGCATGAACACCCATTTTAACACCACTGTTTTGACTGACAAATTCCATCTACAACATACTAAAACTATGCAGAAAAGTAAAAATGTTCAAAAAACATTAATATGAAATTATTGGTTTCAGCACAATAATTCCAATCAATCTGGAGTATCATGAACCTCAACAAAGCTGCATATAATTATGTAGGAGCAGAAGTGCACACCAGCATGCAGGTGTATACCAGCATCTAGCACAAAAGCAGGGCTGCAAGGCTGGTATTTCAGAGACTATACTGCAAGAAGGGTGGCCACTTTCAGTAGGTCCTAACACTTGCTGCCTCCTCATGTTTAAAATCCCCACATACCCCCTTAAATCAGGTAATCTGCTGCACCTTTTTTGAAGAATCTAAAACATTAAATCCCAAAGAGGTCAATTCTGGACAAAAGCAAGAAATCTTCAGCTTTGGGAATCAATAACTCACTGCATGCAGCAGCAAAGTCTTTCTTCAGAAGCTAACAGTTCCTCAGCTACACAAAAAATTCTCTGCATTCAATGAAACTGAGAGGTCCATCACTGTGTTCACAACAGCCCACCACGTGTCCTGAGCCATATAAATCCAATCCACACCTCCCCACCCTACTTCTCTCAGATCCACTCACATATTATCCTCCCATCTATCGAGAAGACTAATCAGTAAATATAAAATGCTCTCCTCCATGCCAGAAAAGGTTGTTATTTATACTCTGCAATGTGCTCTCTGCAGCCTTTTCTTCTTCACACTCAGCTCTGTGCAGTGTCAGTTACCAGCAAAACTGTCATATGGTTGGAGCACACAAGAATGAGAGGCAGCAAGAAGGACACAACTGCCCTCAAACTTCAATTCATGCTAACAGCAATGCAATGTCTATATTTCAACAAAGTAACTCTCATGCCACCAAAAAAAATCTTCTACACAACAACCAAAAGTTCAGCTGCGCAGAATAATGAAAAACTACAAACACAGTGGAATTCCCACCACCAGAGATCATAAATACCCCACAAGAAATTGTAGTGTGTCTCAAAAGAACACCACACGGGAAACAAGATCTGAAGATTCAATTCTTCTGGTATGTGTCTACAATTCTTTGAAATGTCAGGAACCACCCATCCAACAACACAGCGTCTAAGCACAGAAAACTTGAATCTTCAGCAATACCACTGTCAGAACCTAAAACCTTGTAATAAAACAGGACTTGCAGGCCTTCCTTGCATCCTGAGAGGCACTTCACACAGCATCATAACTTCAAAGCCTACAAGTGTCTTTAAATCTTCATCCCCCCCCCCCCCAAAATAGGACTCTTTTCTTCTGACAGTAGAAAACACAATGCTGATGCTTAGAACCACAGAAATTAAAGTCACGCCTGAAATCTCTGCATGTGTTAAAACACAAAGTACAGTCACACATTTAACCCAAATTATCAAAACTATACAACATTTTTTGTAGTAAATGAAATAAAACATTAACCAAAGTTTAATATTTTGAATGAATACAAGTGTCACAAGTAGCTATGCCTGTGACTAAATTTTCGGTGGGAAGGTGGAATTAGTGTCTTCATCCATGAACCCACACAGACAAAAGAAAGCAGAAACTTTGAAGTACTGGGCAGTGTTTAACCTCCAAGCAACATTATAAATACTTCTGACTGCTGGTAACACCAACACCTTTTACAGGATGGGGGAATGTAATTAAAATGACGAAAATAAAATAAAAAGAAAAAGATAAGCTCAAAACACAAATTACAAAAAACTGACTGCCATTAAAATATAATCACATATCACTTTCATGGTTCAGTAAAAGTCAAACATGATACATAGGCATCAGTCAAGTCTGCTAAGTCTGCTCATAAAGGACCTGCACCCAGGCAGCAGACAAAACAGAAAACTACACATCGTGATGAGGCAATCTGCTTGCAAGTAAACCAAAAAAAACCTGCAGCTGACCTATCTCAGTCAGACAACCCAGTTATTCAGAAATTATAATCAATCAAAATATACTCACAAATTCCGTATCTGCCTTTTTAGACCCAGAATTTGTAGTAACAAAGCTGGATGGATCAAACAAATTTCCAATAGGAAAAGAACCATTTGCACCAGATGATGATCCTGGAAAGTTAAAACAATTAAATGAGAAGCTTAATACACGACATACGCAATCCATATAGCACACAGTCCTTAACCCTTGGGCACCAGAATTACATGTTCAGTAGGAGCTGCAAGAAGATTGAATTAAATGAGAGTTGTGTAAAGAAGACCACTGATGCTGTCACCTTTACTTGATGCAAGACATTCTGAGCATCTTGAACTGTGATGGGTATAGCTGATGTTAGGTGCTGAAGAGTTTAGTATAGTAATGCCTTGCACTACATCTGAAATTAGAAATGGGAATGGTACAATGAATTTAACAATGATAAGGATTATTCCTGACAAACTTCACTGCTTAGAGCAGACCACTGCTTTTGAGGCAACAGTGCTGCAACCATTCAGGAGCTTCATCCTGCCACTCATAAACAGCACTTGCCATACATTATGCATCTGTGCATGCTGACACACAGATTAAATCCACAGATGAATGACTGACCAGCCTTGTGCTTACCAGCTGAAGCATCAGCCATTTCACGCAAAAACACACATTTAAATTCAACATGACATTGTACATATAAAATAATAATGAGGCACATTTACATAACCATTGTTGCCATGGAAAATCAAGAGGTGTTACACATTTTGCGTGTGTGTCTGTAGCCTTAGTTATCCAACATGCAAAGTAAATGTGCTGTATTTTACTGTCATCTGTGACCAGTCTAACTCTACCATATTTTTCCTCATTATCTCATGCATGCAATGATTTGCAGAAAAAAAGTTACTGGAAATAAGTGTGTTTTGATTCTCTCTAAAAAATTTGTGTCTAAAACATTGCTCATTCTACAAGGAATTCAGCAAGAGATTATCATAAATGTACATAGGTATTCACAAAATGTACCCATTATACTCATCAGATTTTAATCAACCCTGAAATCGTCTCTACAGATTTTTTTTAAAAAAACTCAAATATCAAATTTCATGAAAATCCGTCCAGTAGGAGCCCAGTTGTTCCAAGCGAAAGGACAGACAGACATGACAAAGCTATCAGCTGCTTTCTGCAATTTCGTAAACACGCCTAGAACAATGAAACATAAAGTCAAGCACAAGCACATTTCACTTATGCTCCAAAGTACATTTTTTATTACATTGATTTTTATGAAACATGCAATTGCTCAGCGGCAATGTGTGAAGATCTTGTACACCAAAATTCACCCAAACTTGCTAAGAAATATGGGAAGTATAGCCAGTAATCCAATGACGCAGAGTATGCCTGTTACTAAGTTAACTTTCGTGGAACTCTTGTTTTCTCAACAACGCTTTATAAACAACTCACACAGTGAATTGTACGAAAATTCAGAAAAAGATTAAGTCACTGATACTAAGTAAACAGATAGAAAGACAGACAGAAAAATATGGTTTCCAAATTTTTTTTTTTAAACTTAGTAAAGCCCTGAAAAATGCTGTCAAAAAGACCTAAAAAATGGAACTGTTTTGTGAAATACTACTAGCTTCATGAAAACTGTAAGAAAAGTCAGACCTGGTTCTATCTTTTCCATTTTGGTGCCATCACTGGCTGCATGGCAGGTGAAATGTAGAGGTTCTGTTTCTAATAGTCCCTTCATGTAATGGTTTGAAGTAAGGCCTTTAAATCTTGCTGTTGTTGTTTTATCCCCAATATTAGAAAATCCAGCTGTAACAAAATCAGAGTGGCTAGTGAGATACCAGATTCACTCTGCGTTTATACTTCCTACAGACATTAATAATGAATAAAAACAAGTTTAATTTTGGAGAGCGTTTTTATTTTCACTTCAGACAGTAAGGTAACCAAAATCTACAGATAACAGCATATATCCAAGGTAATTTTATAGGAATTTAACCACTGTTACCTATTTAAATCATAGCTCAAAAGGTAACATTTGAGAAGTTGTATGATGGAAATCACATGGTATCATGAGTGGTCAATAAAACATACAGAATTACTACTTCTGAACACAATGTGAAAGTAACAATAGAAGCCATACCTCCTATCCCTAGCAGCTCCCTGAGATCCAGATCAGAGGATAGACCAAAACCTGAGGGACCCACAGCAACTCCAGGACATGTGACCATGGCACTCCCACTTGTCTCCCCACTAACAACTGTTGCATAAGTTATGGGAACTGATGAAAACTTTGCAGGTACTGGTGGTTCAATGTCAAACAGTTCTGGCTCAAAAGGGGTGCTATACAAACCGAACCTGCAAATGAACATACGGACTGTAAAGTCAATAAACATATAAGCATCAGAGCACACACTCATTCATTAGACCTTGTACAAGCTTGGGTCACAATCAACCATCATCAGTGTGATCAGTGAGAAACATAGTGAGAATTACAAATGGTTTAATATCAATGGTGCTATGTTTACAATAAATAAGCCCCAATTTTGTATATGGCAGTGAAGAGATTTGCATACAGGGTTTCAGTGAAGAAACCCAAAGGAAATATCACGTGGAAGTTGTAGGCACATGTGGGAGGATAATATTAAAATGGCTCATAATGAAATATGATGGGAAGGTGTAAAGAGAATAATTCCAGTTCAGGATGGACAAGTCAAGGGGTCTTGTAAACATGGTAAGAGACCATTAGATTCCAGGAAATAATGACAACTTCCTGACTTAATGGACACCTATTCAACTGGTTGGTTGGTTGGTTCGTTCGTTCGTTCGTTACTATTTTGCACAGCTGTTTCATAAAAGATGCACATCTAAACAATGACTGACATATGTAATTATATACTCTCAGACTGAGTAACAAATGTATAATATGCTCTTAAACTTAGTAACATGTAACAATATGCAATTAATCCTGCAGGAATTCCTTATGTTGTTTCTGTTGTTTGTTAGTTTTCTTCTAAAAGATAAAAGATGAATAATATCTTGTGTTGCAGTCATGGTGAAACATGAACCAACACATGTATTGTTAACATCCCTTTAGTTAACAATATCTACTTTGTTTTTATGTCTCTGCAAATCACCAAATAACAAGTGAAAATATAAATTCTGCCATTTTTAACAGTTCACATATGAGTCCATTGTTGTTATTAACATAACAAAAAGTTCGGCTTGTATGAGGGGGTGCTGATAAGTCCTTAGCCTGACCTACTTCCCAATGTCGTGAGACGGAATCGATAGTGTCGTTGGAAAGAGGGTTCTGTTCATGTGCCGAATTGCAAGTCTTTTCTTGTTACAGAGGCTGAAAGGAAGCATGTCAGGCAATGCATGCGATTTCAACAACATCGAGACGCAAGCTGTCATCAATTTTTTTTCCTGCAAGGCAAGGCGCTGAAGGAAATTCACGCCATTCTGACAGAAACATTAGGGGAACATGCATCATTGTATGCCACCGTCAAAAACTGGGTGGTCCAGTTTAAACGTGGTGATTTTTCCACCTGTGATGCGCCTCATACTGAACAACCCAAAACAGTGACCACCCTGGAGATTATTGATCAAATTCACGAGCTAATCATGGAAGACCACCAGATTTCAGCTAAATCAATAGCTCAGCAACTGGGCATCTCACGTGAGTGGGTTGGGTCCATCATTCATGAAGATTTGGACATGCGGAAGCTCTCTGCGAAGTGGGTCCCGAAATGCCTGAACACAGATCAAAAACGTCAATGGTGCCAGTTGTCTGAGCAACTTTTGGAATTTTTTCGGCATGATCCAAATGATTTCATTTCGGGCGTGATTGGTGACCATGGACAAAACCTGGTTATATCACTATGACCCGCCAACAAAGCAACAATCAATGGAGGGGCAGCATAGCAGCTCACCCCGCCCCAAAAAATTCCGAGTCCAAAAATCCGCTGGAAAAGTTCTCGTCTCGATTTTTTGGGATCAAGACGGCATCCTCCTCATTGTTTATCTTCCAAAGGGCCAAACTATCAACGCGGAGTATTACTCATCTCTGCTGGTGCAATTGAAGGACATTTTGAAGGAAAAATGCACACCATGAAGGTACAAGACAAAATGAAGGTACTGCTCCACTCATTCTTAACTTCTGTACCAGATGGAGATGTACCGTTAGCTTCATGACCCAGTAAAAGTGTCCCTTTTTCTCACTGAACAGGTGGAACCCAGAGACAGTCTGAATGTTTTTGAAAAGAGAAAAATCTCATGCCCCTACCAGAAATTCAAACCGTGACTCCATGATCATCCAAACCACGGCCCAGTCACAACACCAAGAGAGTTATCACAGCTCCCCCAGAGACAAAGTGAAGGATCAAATGAACCACTGCAAATGGAACAAGTGTCTAATGACAGGTTTCGTATACTGCTACTGCACCCTACATATATGGTCTGGCCCACTTCAACAAGAACTGCTATTCATATTTCTGAATGGTGCACAACAGATTCACTGTCAGCTAAGGACGACAGGTTGGTGCCTCTGCATTAGGTGTTAAACTGAGCTACCTATGAAATGATCAGCAGATAGCTCCCTGAACCCTTCAATTAAATTATAGCATTGTAAATAAACAATTATACTCACATATCACACACACATAATTATAAATTACAGCGCTTAATCATAAGGTTTGCAGGTCTGCAAAGTATGCATCGCTCTTGGACCCCTCAACTGTTGAAGACTAAGGCACCATATTCCTTCAAAATATCAAGAAACACAATCCCAGTGTCAAAGTGTCAGGCCTCAATAAAACTGCTGTGATAACTTCAAATCTACCAAAAATAACATTTTTGTAATATTGTAAGAACCACATCATCCGGATGTAGTGCACGAATAAAGACATGAAAACGGGGCATACACAAGGGTATGCAGTGAAGAAGGTGAGTTGCACTGGATGCACTTTGTGTTACAGGAAAACAATAGCAGACCATCATAAAAATAAAACCCTTTCCTCCATCAAAAAATAATACAATGTAGATTGCCTTTATTCACATTCTACCGGTTTCAATCCTTGTAAAGGGATTCATAGGACTGCTTTTGAATTTGTAAAAGGTCAGTGGGTTGGTTTCTGGTTTTAATGAACCAACTCCAATAGTTGTTAGGTGGCTACTTCACTACTCTGCAAGAAAATCAATATCTGAAAGCCCCAATCACAGTCACAGAACACATGGTTAAGAACTCAATTTTCAGCCATGACTAACACATTAATAAAATTAGTTATAAAACTTTACAAATAATATTACAGACAGATCATGATCTTATAGCAGCTGTGTACAGACAGTTTGTCCGGCCTCAAGCATAAAGCAGTGGGGTTTATGGCTGGGCAGCCTGCAGGAAACAAATATATCTACAACAGAGTTGCCTCTCTAAAATCATAAGTTTGCTTTCTTTCCTCACTGCACAATTTTTATTCCACTTAATGCCTCTTCTGACATGCAGTTCCGCACACAGTGTGCTATTTCATATCTACGACTACAGCTAACCATACGGTTTCCTACCTCACCAAGCGGCATATAGGACAAGTACTCGGGAGGAACTAACTTGTTGTGCAGTTAACAGCTGGCAAAACAGAACCATCTCCACTCCAAAAAGGACTTGTAAACAACTACCCTGACACCCTGCTAGTACCTCCTGTAGACAAATCCAACTAGACAGACTGAAAATGGTTCCCTGCACAATGCTGTATGATTCCAAATGTGCTCCATATAATACCAATATGACAATCAGTTAGGTAACATTCAACAATTCCACTCTTCTCCTACATGAAATAATCAAATACCCAATTCTTGATGTAGAGCTTATATTTTATACTGCATGAACTCAAGGCACTCCACTGAATAAAATCATGATATGACTCAGTTAATCCCACAGATCTGTAAGGTTCTTTTATCTGCCCGATTCAAGAAAATTGGGAGATTTCAAGCCTTGGATGTCAATAAACAAAATCAACTACAGTTCGTAACTCTCTACACTCTTCTTTCTGCCATGAATTCAGCAAGACACAGGGGCTCACTAATTTCATTTATCTCATAACCACATAATCCACCACACATACAATGTCTATTTACATTCATCAAACAGTAATGAAAGCTGCAGCATGCATATCCTAAAACCAGCAAAATGTACAAGCATCCTCTGAAGCAAATTAATAGAACAAAGATACACAGTGTGATTATTTTCATAAAGTTCCAGGCATTTGGTCAGACAGTCTGAACTGCTATACGGTGAATATCAAGGTCTTGTGCATGGAGATCATCATCCTGCATTAAGAGAATGGTGTGCTAGCAGACGAGGCCACTTTAACATACACAAAAGCTAATCACATGACTCAAACAGAGGGACTGTAAGATCTGGTTACATTACTATGAATCAGAACAGCTGTTCTCACTTGCACAGTCATTAATTTTGTCAGATGTAGTCTCTACTGGCGACACTTGTACTGAAGGTCATGATGCACAATGACAAGAACTGTATAAAAGTAATTCACTGATACAGGCACAATCGTTATGATTCACTTCTACGTGTATCTACCTGCAGATGCGTACTAAATTGGTCAACATAGAACTTTACTATAAGTAAATTATACACCGCTACTAAAAGTATCAAATT
>Ga0209737_10004059_pt1 | contig 10284 bp, 6 predicted proteins | sample TergutCu122P3_FD_187284 | JGI IMG/M metagenome (GOLD analysis project Ga0209737, IMG submission 187284) | Cubitermes ugandensis P3 segment gut microbial communities from Kakamega Forest, Kenya - Cu122 P3 (SPAdes) (version 2) | ecosystem: Host-associated > Arthropoda: Insects > Digestive system >...
GCGAACTGAACCCAGTTCTCTTGTCATGCAGCATGTATCCAACTCACTACACCAACCATGTTCCAAAACTGTATTACAAAAAACACAATATGGGTGCACATTTTGTTTGCCATTTGAATTTAATTTTGTGGTCTTGTACTTTTATTTTCTCAGATTTCTCAATTTCTAAGCTACAAACGAGCATGCTAACCATTAGTGCCAACTTACCAACATAGGGAACATACTTAATAACAACACAATGATCTGGCTTCTCGTTAGAACCATACAAAATTTTGTTCGAATCCACTATGTCATCTACCACACTGCTCTTGGAAATCTGGAAAAAAATAAATAAATAAATAAAATAACATAAAATAAATAAATAATAAAAATAAATAAATAAAATAAAATAATTCAAGGAGGGTTGAGAATAAGGTCTACAAAAAAATAAAAAATAAAAACACTCATCTTGCAACCCAAAATAAAAGTCACACCATTTTTCCACAACAATGATCCCAAAGAATCTCACCGAACATAAGAAATTAAACTGCCTTTGTATCAAATTTACATTGTTAATGACATCACATTTTTCTTCCACGACAAAAATACACAATATCCTGCCCCCATGATTGTGCACATGAGATCAGAGATAAGTATCAACTACATAATGAATGTAACACCAAGGTAAAATTATGAGAATAAACATTGTCTTTGAATTATGTGAGAGATACCATAGGGTCCACAATTTTTTTAAAATTAGGAGCCACCTTCAGTGCCACATTGGAAACCCAGACTTCTGGAGTGACTTGCGAACCTCATGGTTACCTGGAACTTACTGTTCAATGCATGTGAACTGTGACAGTTTTTGTATGTAAGAAAAAAGAGGCTGCAATAACTATGCTGAAAATACTATGTGGCACTGCTCAAAATTTAGATGCTTGGGTGCTCAGTCACCTGGGATTTATGCATGTCTGGTATACAGAAAATTTTATAGGTTAAATTTGTCTGCTTGTAGTTCTATGTTTAAGAAGGCAGGCAGTTCAGTTTCTTTGGTATAATATTTCAGTTCCTAAGACTGAAGAAGAATGTGACTTCTGTCATCATTTCATGGTAAAAAACAGCATATTTCAAATCTCTGCTGTCAACTAATCCTACACAACTTATCTCAAATCAGTGTCCTGGGACGTAATGCTGCAATTTGGTTGGTATGTACCAATGTCTCAAGGTTGCTTGCTACCTTCCACCTTCCAAGGTAGAAAAGACCCTGAAGATGGAGTCCACTGGTTTGGATCTATCTACCAAACCACATGCTACCACATCCCAGATGACCACAGTTTCATTACTTCACCACCACAAATCCACAATTTCATATAGCTACTCACCTCTTTTGAACGGAACTGTTGGGGAGCTGAGAGATTCTTTCCATCATTGTTTCCAAGATGGTTATAGCTGACAATCGAGACAGGTTTGATTCCTGCACTGACAAGAAAATCTACCAATACTGACTTTAATTTAGTCTGTCCTGATTTGAAGTCATCACCAGCAATAAAAACATTGTGTTTCTGTGCTAATTGAATACAACCGGGAACAAACGTATTCTGTGGAGATCCATTGATGTAAGTTACCTGTACCATACAAACAGGAACATCAGTACATTACAAATAAGTAAGCAGGATATGCAGTAGGAGTACATAAATAATAAAGATTTAATGATTTTCTGGAAGATAGAAAAGTTGGTTTTTACCCCTTCCAAGATGCAGGCAACTGCAAATAAAGTTGATGGTGACACTTCTTTGGCACTTGCTTTGATTGCTGACAGGAGATTCTCAGCCGTATCGTTGAGGCCTGAAAGAACATCACAGAATCTCTCTGTGTTGGCTGTCCACAGAACGATCACCTGATCCAAACTGTGGGAGTCTTTGAAGTCTCGAATGTCTTTCCTGATTTGTTCCATCTGTTCCCATTTGGTCCCAGAAATAATGTTATCTGCACGGGAAGCCTGAGAAAGGGTAATCGAGATGTTTGGTTAAAGTACATATTTTGATAGGGATGGAAAGGAAGGGGACATTTCAAGAAAGGTTGTAATATTGTCTACTAAAGTCCAAAAAGTCATGTCTGTATGTTATGGAGCAAAATCTGTCTTCATGTCCTTTCAGTGACACATTCTCTAAATGCTGGAGTGCAGCTGAGCTCAGAGGTCAGCAGCTTTCTGGGTTTTCTCCTGTAAATGTTGTAATGTGAAACCACACAAGTTTGTAATATAATACAATGTATGTGTTTTTATCAAATGCTGATTAAATTAATGAGAATTTGTGTACCTGATTGGCTGCTATGAAGTCTGAGAAGTAGATGGAAGGCCGTGGCTTCATGTTTTTCATGAAGGGATAAAGCTGATGCTGAAGATTCACATCAAGCACTTGAGCTCTTTTCATGGCATCGGCCAGGTTCATCGATGATATGTCCCATCCATCCACAACAATGTCATCAGGATCCACCATTGGAAGAAACTGGGACATGGGTATGTAGACATCTTGTCCATTTACTCCTGTGCCCAAGCGAACTGTAGAGGCTTGTGTAATGGAGCCATACCTGCAAATAAGCAATATTAATATTGTAATGCATGTACCGTGCATCTTTAAAATGTTATTATTACAACCAACTAATGCATATATATATATATATATAATTATTATTTATATTTATATACATATCACAATATTTTCTCTTTATATAATGTTCACTCCTACATGTTTCAACACCTTTGTGTCACCCTCAGGGAGTTTCAAAACTTGTACTTTGCTAAGTTATATAAGTTCTTAAATTAAAACTGTTAACATTGCAATTCCATAAAATTATTTTACTAAATTATTAATTGTTTGTTGCTGAGTGATACATTATAGTCTGTGTGACATTACAGTATCTTGTGAAAGCAGTGTGTTTATGTGGATGCATATGAAGTCCCTTGTCACTGTCGCTTCCTGTAACAGTAACAACAATTTTAATTTAAGAACTTACGTAACTTAATGAAGTACATGTTTTGAAACTCCCTGAAAATGACACAAAGGTGTCAAAACATGTAGAAGTGAACATTATAGAAAGAGAAAATATTGATATATATATACACACAAACACACACGCGAGCGCACGCATAAGTTGGTTGTAATAAAAGCAATAATGTTGATCTACAGGTTTAGTTATTTAAACCAGTCATGCAAATGCTTTGGAGTGTAATGGAATATACTGCATCTCTGACCACAATAATGCAGCTTGCTATAAACACTGAATCCATATGTGGTTTTGTGATTAACACACTCATTAAACTTTACACATGTTACACAACCATAACAACTTCACAGTCAGGAAGTATACGACTTGTAATTTCGTTCGGGATAGGGTGCTTGTGTTACAACAGTGACATACTCTCAGGTTACATAAAAGGCAGGCAGTTTTGTGGTTAGTTAAATGGCAATCAGCTTAAGAAATGTGATCCTTACACATAATTACAAAATTGGACCAATTCTGTTCTCATGCTTATTTTGAGACATTTACACCATGTGAGTCATGTCAAATATGTTACTACAATTTATACTTAACAGCACAAGTGTAGCAGCTTAACTTACCAGTTGGCCTTCTGCATCCCTTCTTTAGTCTCCCAGACAAGGTGCAATTTATTTGCAAGGAGGGCTGCAGTGACAGTCGAGCCATTGTTACCACCCCATCCAACAAGCATGAGTCCCAGCTTAGGAACTTGACGTTTAGTTCGGATATGCAGCTTTGTTGTCACTGGAGTCGCCTGTTTGAATGAATGAATAAAGGTTAGTGTATTTTATTGATGATGCAACATTTAAAAATCAAATGCTATGAAAATAATAGGTATTGGAGAGATCAAGGAAGGTAGAAATTTATAAATGAAATCTTCAAGAATTATAATTTTCTTCTAGCATACTGTCAAAATTGATTAGTCTACTCTAAGTCTCTACATGCAGTCTCCACAGATAAAACACATTAACACAAGTAAAATTCAGTCACAGAATATTTTTACAAGATGGGCACAGCAGATATCATATATAAATATGAGGTCACACTGAAAATATACAAAGGGGAACATACTGTAGTATAATGGAGTACAATGAACTGTTATCACAACAGGATAGACCCTGTGTTAGCAATGTTGAACTACTGCATCATTACTACTGCAGCAAATGCACGAGGATGTTACAGAGACAGTAGTTAATGGAATTCACTACTTCCTAGAACTCAGTGTACTGTGGATTTGCCTTCACAAACCATTCTTTGTAAAAGTAAAGTTGCCCCTCTCCATGACATGAAGGCATATTGGGGAAGCAGAGATATTCTTAATTATGCAATTTTATCCATTGTCTTTAGACCTTCAATTATCAACAGCACTTCCTTTTGAGCCCCTTTTTCAAATACAGTCTTCAGGGACCAAGTATTAAAATATGAATAAATGTATGAACATTTGTGTACTGTTAGTAATATCCCATATAAGATTTGAAGTTTTCACAACAGTGTTTCTGAAGATTGTACAAAGTTATGCTGTATCAGTCGGTAAATATTTACTTATGTTGCGAAGGACTGTAGTGCTCCATCTTCTGGGTCAAGCTGCTATGCCTAAGACCCATCCAAAATGTTGGTACCCATAATGGTATTACTTGGTGTTACAACCCCATTAGCCAAACATCTGAACAGATTTGTGTTTATCATCTATATATATATCCAAGTATGGTAAACACTAAGCAGGTATACACAAATCCATTTCCTTTGTGATCTGATCCGGGTTCAATGTTATACTCCACGTGGAAGGAAAATGATCACATTAAATGTATCACACTGCATGCATTTGGACACACATATGTGTATACATGGGGTGTGTATGTGTGTGTGTGTCGCCTATACTCCTTGCATAATTAAAATTTGTTTGCTAATCTGGATTCTCCATTAAAATATAGCAAACTCCATGGAGCAGCTTTTCTTTAGAAGCTAACATCAGATCAGCAAATCATGCAATTCCTGGCCATCATTAAAAAAAAAGGTAAATAATGTTCTCACAACAGCCCACCACCATATCCCACCCACAGCCCAGCGAATCCAGTTTACATTTGCACACTAGTTCTTATAACATCTGGTTTAATATGATCCATCTATGTCTAGGTTTTCCAAGTGACATCTTCTGAGTTCTTACATATACATTGAAGTATGCTATGTGCTAGGACTGATATTAATATGCTTTTGTGGTCAAATCATAGCACTATTTTTGATGGTGGGGATACAAATCTCATCTACAAGATCTCAAACAACATTTCTTGTGATTCTCAGCTTTCCTGCCAGATAAATGCTACAATAATACCTCAAATTAGGCTACCACACCTCCTTCTGCATCATTTACAACTATTTTGTCATTAAAAATCATATCACTGTATGTTACAGTACCTCAGCTACTGTTAGCACCATTAAATAAACCACAAATAAAGAAAATGATAGTAAAAAGGGTAAGATGTCATCTATATCCATGCCATGAAGGCATACTGGGAGAGTAGAGGTATAGCTCCACTTATTCCTGACCTCGGCAGTAGATTGAGGTGAGTGGTTAACTTCACGCTCCGGCCGCTTTACCTCCGGGATAGAACCCTGGTACCCACTGAATGCGCTGGGAGGGCCCCAGAGCGATAAACGAAGATTTGGTGACCAGAAAAATCTCCTGTGCCTGCCACGATTCGAACCCCGGATCGTCCAGCCCGTACCCTGTTCGTAGAAGCTCAAAACGAATTGGAGCTTACCATAAGCACACCCCCATTCGACGCAACTTTCGTATTCTGATAATCATAATCTGCTTCAATGAACTCCTTACTGTACTTAACATTTGGACTGTTAACCAGAAACACTCCCTCTGATGCCATTGTCGCTTCAAACAATATTTCGTTACCTGAAAAAAGAAACGAAAATGTTAGCCTTACCAATGCTTTCAATATTCAATTTTTAATTACAATAAATACATGACACGCACAGCACAATATATCATATGACAATGTACATGAATACTATTGTTTTATAGTGGTGGCGTACGTATAAAATATTCTCGAAGTTAAAAATTCAACAGAAATAGACGTAGATGCGCCTTCTTGCACACTCGCAGCAGAAATCAATAACTTCAATAATGCCGCCTTCAATGCGAAACGTTGTATATAGATGTAGCTCGATGCACAGCTTGTTCAACGAGTCGTATACTTCTTGCTCGTACACACAGCCCGTTACTGCGTCAAGCAGCTCTCGAATGTTCTAGAAGCCGCTTGTCATGTGGCATCCCCACCCAAATGCTCGGGCTTGAAAAATATGATTGGCTAGATGGACGAAAAACACGCTTCGAGGGCGTAGTAGAGAAGATGTACGTGTGTGGTGTGAGACTGGGAAGATTCCGTAATGACGCCAAAAACCGGCGTATAATTGTAGAGAAAAGCTGCTAGTGCATTATCGGCTAAAGGTGTTAATGGAATGCACCTATAGAACAATTTAGCGCGATAGTTTGAAGCAGGTTCCTAGACATACCTTTCAATAACAATTAAGCTTTCTATGGAACATCCCCGTTGGTGTATCAATCGCAAAGATTTAAAGTCACCAATTACAACCAACACACTTTTTTGGATACTTTTGTTAAGCGGAGAGTAGTTTCGGCCCCAAGCGTGGGCCATTATCAGGCCGTAATAATACAAGAAAGTGAATACGCGTAAGAAACTCAAAACCATTAAGCGGGATATTTCCCCTATTACATCAAGATACATTAAAAACATTCGTCAAGAATGCGAGGCAAAAGCAGTACAAAAGATACAAGAGCCCAAGACCCACACGTATTTGGGGCTTGTGTATCTTTTGTATATTAGCTGTGATTGAATACTTTTTAGGGCTTTTTTGACTAAATTAAAAGTAAAATATGCAGTTCTGACACATATTGTCCAAATTGAATAAGGACTAACAAGACAGGCAAAGTACGTATAACGTAACATTGAGGCGCGTTCGTGCAAGCATTGTTGCTGTGGAAAAGCAGTAAGTACTACACATTCCTGAGAGTGTGTTTGTAGCCTTAGGTATCCAGCATGCAATGCGCATGCGCCGTATTGTCGTCTGTGGCCTGTCTGACCCTACAATGTTTTTCCACATTATCTCACTAACGGAGGGCATAACTGGACCATAGAAGACGTAATTTAATACTCGCTGTGAGGAATGTTTTGATGATGGACTTTTATGCCGGTCGCGCATGAGCGATTTTAGTCGTTGCGACTAACGTGCTGCCCAAATGAAACGCACCGTTTACGGTATGCTTACAAATGTATTTTGGCACATTTCGTAAACAGTAGAGCTGCTAAGATGTGTAGATCCAAATTATTTACTTGACAAGTCCAATCAGTGTTTCAAAGACACGTAATTTATTAGGCTTTATGCAGTTTATATAAGAACCAGATTCAAGGTAAATAAGTTACTTATCTATGAGTTAATCCTGCTTAGATTTTTTTGGAAACGAATAGAAGAAAAGGGAAATGCAATGTAATGTTTAGTTATACGAACACATTTAATAGATTTTCGTTTCAGACGTTATATTTATTCATCACGTAACCAAAAGGCAAATTCTACTGCTTAAAGACAAGTGTTTCATTAAAAATGATTAAAATATTGATAGACTAATTACTGCTTTCTGAAATAAATGGCTGTATACACACGCTTTGCCTAGCGGCTTTTCTGGTTTTTACTCGTAAACTACCAGCTTCGAGACTGGGTTTAGACAGCACCAATCATGTTACGTTGTTCATACTTTTTTACTCGAATTAATCTCGTTGGTTACTTACTAATACAATAAATTTTAGTCTTTTCACTCATTGAAATTCTGCTGATTTCGTTGTTCTGCTGCATAAGAACACAAAGTAAAGAGGTTATTTGGCATACTCCAAACCGTCTTTAGTTGACAGTTTCAGATTATTAGTGGTTCTTAGAGGACTGCGACTATTTATGGGTAGTTTATTAACTGCTACATTTTATTTAAACTCCAAATCAATCCCACATTTTAGACTGACAATTTAAATTATACAAGAGTATTGCATAGTTTTCAGTATAGCTCTATTTACTCACGCTGTAGGGTCTACTGCATGTTTCTAAAATTTCGTTACGCTTCACCAAAATGAAATTGAGGCATGCATTTAATTGTTTGCCCATTTAAGATGACATAGTACCGTAAGAAATGGCTGAAGAGTCAGCTCATACCGTGAAAGAAAGAATTGCCACGAGCGCATGAGTTTACGAAGCCCGCAAACAGGGGGAAAAATGTGGGTCAAACACTATGATTTTACCGTAAGATTCAATAAAGTAGCACCGCCAGAAACGACAATCTTACTGTGAGATTTTTTTTTAACTGTTTCTATGAAGATTTGGCTGTTGTCAGTAAGATCACAAAAATGAGTGGAACTTGTGTTGGTGTAAATGCATATGTTGAAATTTCGCCTAAGAAATCTCTTCGAAAACGAACACAGGAATTTTAGGTTCCTCTTACCACACTGAAAACCAAATCATTGGCTTAAAAGTGCGCATAAATTAATTGTTAATGAATTAAGAGACGCCGAAATGCAACGATGATACGAACAAGTATAAAATTCATCCTTGTTTTACAAACAATCCCCGCACGTGGGAAACTGGTATTCTATGATGATTGCAGGATTTGCTGTAACGCAGAACACGGAATTATTTAATTTTTTGTAAGGAGGGCCGATACTTCATTTAAGAATTATAAAACAGCAAGCTACACGCAGTGATAAGTACCGTAACTTCTATCAAGCACCGCTATACTTCATACATTTGTGAAGGGACTGTTAACCATGGAACTTATCTTACGATATTAGTAACTGGTTTGTGTCTCATCTGGGGCGTTTAGAATTCGTATGTTAGGTGTGATTCCAACAAGACGGAGGCCCAGTTCATTAGGCAGCCGCTGTGAGAGAATTCCCCAACGACGCCTTCAGAGGCAGGATGATTGGCCTGGCATCACAGCATTTACCCGCGCCGCTGCAATAAAAAATAATATATTTGTTTCTAATTACAATATACATTATCAAATAATGAGCAATGTCTCTATATACGGTATCCTAACCAGAAACAAATTCATTAAACACACACTTCTTCTTCTTCTTCTTCTTCTTCTTCTTCTTCTTCTTCTTCTTCTTCTTCTTCTTCTTCTTCTTCTTCTTCTTCTTCTTCTTCTTTCGCCTCATATTTTTGCCGGTTAGTGTCTCCCTTATAGGACTCCAGCAGTAGTCAGCCAACAGATTTGGACTCCATATTCCACTGTACCTCCTTTCGATTTGGGAAATATCCAGATGGAAACTTTCGTCGTTTTCATCGGAGATGGGTCCAGTGTTTTCAGAGAAAAAATCCAACTGGGAATGCAGAAAATGAAGTTTCAAAGACGTGTTACACACCCATGTATGATGAAATTAGCTCCTGCACAATTTCACTCTAATTTTCCACTTTTTCATTGCCTAGAAACTTTCTGCAGACATTTTCAAATGCCTTCCAGGCGCTTCTTTAATCTTGGTCTTCGAATAGTTGTGTGATTTGTGGACCAACGAAAATTCCTTCCATCTTTGCCTCCCTTTTTCTGGGAAATTTTGGCCTCAAATAGGCAAATCCTTCGCTTTTTTATCCATCGTTTTCACAAATACTTTTATCAAACCGAACACAATAAGCAACGGAGGCAAATAGGTGTAATCGGCCAGGGTCCGTAGTTCGAGTCTCGAACTAGGCAACCAAGAAGATGAGAAGACAAACTGATCGTCAAGCATTGGCTAGTTTATATTGAAGCGGGAGAGGTAAAGTTTGTTTTGATGTGCACACGTTCACCTACCAGGCTATATGAGTAAGACTGCTGAGTTGTCCTTTCCACATATGATTGATTCTCATGCTTTAGTGGTGTCAGCTGTGCACAGGTGTTCATTGTTACAGTATCTGTGTCACTAAGGTTCTATGCAGGTGTATAATTGTTCGTGGGAGTGTTTACACTTGTGGTTTTCCCTACAGTACCTTTTTCTTTGATAGAGGATGACAGACATAAGGATAGAGTGCTGACACATTTCTTTTCCATATAAGGATTGATTCTTTGCTTACTGCAGTAGCCAGCTGTGCTCAGATGTACAAATTGTTCGTGGGAATGCTTTTATTTTTGGTTTTCTCAGCAGTGGCCAGCTATACGCAGGTGTTCAATGTTTACACTTGGACTTTTCCTAAAGTGGCTGTTCTTTGACCGGGGGG
>Ga0209737_10004060_pt1 | contig 10284 bp, 5 predicted proteins | sample TergutCu122P3_FD_187284 | JGI IMG/M metagenome (GOLD analysis project Ga0209737, IMG submission 187284) | Cubitermes ugandensis P3 segment gut microbial communities from Kakamega Forest, Kenya - Cu122 P3 (SPAdes) (version 2) | ecosystem: Host-associated > Arthropoda: Insects > Digestive system >...
ACAGAGGAATGCCGAGCACGGCGCAGTTGGTGGTGATCAACGGCAGATAAATGCCGAGCACCTGATGCAGCAAGGGGCTGGTTTTGTGGATGACAAGCTCCGTGATCTGCACGATGGCGGCGATCACGATGATGAACGCCAGCATGCGCAGGTAGGTGAGGTCGAACGGCACCAGCAGGTAATGGTCGATGAGATAGCTCGTTCCCGCACCCAGCGTGAGTACGAAAGCCGTTGCCATGCCCATGCCTACGGCGGTCTCGAATTTTTTCGACGTTCCCATGAACGGGCAAAGCCCCAGGATGCGGACGAAAACGACGTTATTGACGAGAACAGCGCCGAGAATAACGAAAAGATAACTCATTCGGAGTGATGAGGGCCCAAGGCAAGGGGGGAGGTAAAGAAAGGCGGACGATTATATAAAAACTCAGACAAACGCGGAAGTCGCTTGCGTGCATTCGCGTACGAGCCCGGGGCCGCAAAACACGAGACCGCTCAATAACTGCACCAGTGTTGCTCCGGCGTCGAGCTTTGCGCGCGCATCCGCGCCGCTCAGCACGCCTCCTGCCGCGATGATCGGTATTTCGCCCGCCAGTTCCTGCGCAAGCTGGCGCACGACGGCGGTCGAGGCTTCCAGCAACGGCGCGCCCGACAGCCCGCCCTGCTGATTGGCGTGCTGCAACCCCTCCACCTTGTCGCGGGCGAGCGTGGTATTGGTGGCGATCACGGCATCGATACAGTGGCGGCGCAAGGCCCCTGCGATATCCGAGATGTCGGCTGCGCCGAGATCCGGCGCGATTTTCAGCGCCAGCGGCACGTAGCGGCTGTGGCGCTCGGCCAGACGATGCTGGGCATCCTTGAGGCAGGCGAGCAACTGATCGAGTTCGGAGGCATCCTGCAACTGGCGCAGATTTTTTGTGTTGGGCGACGAGATATTGATTGTCACGTAACTTGCCGCGTCGTACACCCTCTCGAAGGCAGCAAGATAATCGTCGGCAGCCCGTTCCATCGGGGTGCCGACATTTTTGCCGATGTTGATGCCGAGAATACCCTTGTATTTGGCCCTGCGCACGTTGGCGACGAGCACATCGACCCCGTGGTTGTTGAACCCCATGCGGTTGATGATGGCGCGCGCTTCCGGGAGCCGAAAGAGGCGCGGCCGCGGATTTCCCGGCTGCGCACGCGGCGTGACGGTGCCGATTTCCAGAAAACCGAAACCCATCAGCGCCAATCCGTCGATGGCTTCGCCGTTTTTGTCGAGCCCGGCGGCCAGCCCGATGCGGTTGGGGAATTTGAGCCCCATGACCTCAACCGGGGCGGCGGCAGGCGGCAGCCTGGCGGGCAGCAGGCGACCGGCGGCGTGCAGGACGGCAATGGTGGCCTCGTGCGAGGTTTCGGGATCGAGCGAAAACAGAAAAGGACGGGCCAGATCGTAAAGCATGGGGGCGATTGTAACGGCTCATGCTGGAAGGCGCGATATGAGGGCAAACCCCTCCTGCGCGTAGCTTCGCTCTGGAAACGCCCTGGAATGGCGACGGTATGGTCATTATGCGTACACACATTATGAGAACCTTGTGTTTCGGAAAAGTGTCGAATAAAGTGAAATACTTCACTGTATTAGCGCTGAAACGATATGAGCATACGCACACTCTGTGTACCTTGTGCCAGGTGAGGTGGTTTTTGCATTTCTTCGATGAGAGAGCAGGGGAGTACAGAATGGGTGGAGAAACTGTACCGTCATCTTCCATTTCATCTGTCAGGCATTTCTTTGTTGTAAATCCTGTGTGTTTTGACAGCCGTCAGAAGATGGAGACGGTGGTTGCAGGAATACATCGTTTTTTCGACGGGCTGGGGAATTCATTGCCAGGCGTGCTGCCTGGCCATGCCGTCCACGTTTCGCGCTTTCCGCGCGATGCCATCGGCGCGATCCGGCGGTTTGCCAGCGCCGTCCCGTCTGGCGCGCCGCTCAGGGTGTACGCCGTGGGAGGAGACGGCATATTGTTCGATTGCCTGAACGGTGTCGTAGGGTTGCCGAATGTGGAGTTGGGTATCATGCCTTATGGCAGGCACAACGATTTTTACCGTGTTTTCGGAGAGAAAAATCGGAGCATTTTCAATTCTTTGAGAATGCAGCTCTCTGCGCCCTCCGTTCCAGTAGACGTGATATGTTGCAGCGGCAACTATGCCCTGAGTCATTGCCACCTCGGTTTAGAACCGCTGGCTTCCGCCAATATCAGAAAAATGCGGGAATATTTTTTCATAAAATGGCTGGTGCCGGCTGCCTTCCCTAATTTGTACGTTAACTACATTTGTCTTGTAGGGGCTGCGCGCTACAGTGCAGCCAGACAAAATTACCATTTATGGGTGGACGGCGAGGATTTGAGTGGGATACATCTTTTAATTCATATTTTAAACAGTTCGTGGTATGGAGGTAATTTATATTTTCCTGATGCCGACCCGACGGATGGTTGTCTGGATGTCGTGATGAGCGGTGATATGGGAGTGCTGAGATTGTTTAAAAAAGCTAATAAAGTGTTAAGAGCATTAAATGAGTTTAAGGCGGGTGATAAATATATAACGGGTTACTATGAGAAATACCCGGATCTGATTGCGTATCGACGGGCGAAAACAGTTTTGCTGACTTCTGAAGAACCGCTGATGTTCAATCTGGATGGTGAGCTTTTTTACGATAAAAACGTCACAGTGGAAATAAAGCCTGGTGCAGTACGTGTCATTGTACCGAATTTCGCTTTCGCGGCAGGAGCACGGCCATGATTCTTAAAACTGAGCCAGGAAGCGATTATTTTCGTTGGTCGATCGTCATGGCGGTGATCGGTACCGTTATCACCATACTGCTGCATATGGGGTGGGTCATCAAGTCAGGTCATTATTTCATTCTGCTTGCGCCTGTTTGTGTTTCTCTGGCAATGCTGCTGGTCATTATTCCTACGATAAGACGGGTACGGCGGCTGTTGGACGATCATGATGAGGGAGGATATTACCGGTCGGCCTGTTTTTTTGCCTTATTCAGTGTTATGGCATTTCTAAATATCCGGTTGCCGCAGTATCTCGGAACAGAAAACATAGATAGCGCGATTTTTTTGACAGTCCTCTGTTTCCTGCTCACTGCCGTGATGGCGTTTCTGATGAGTTTTGCCAGAAACCTCACCCTCATGTCTTACATGATCCCTCTGCTCATTTATCTGGTGTTTGTTTTTGGAAATTTGTATTTAGACGACCATGCTTACTATTTGGGCACCAGTGTGTGTATATGTGGTATCGGCGCAGTCTATTGTCGGTATAAGTCGCTGCTCTATCTCACCATTACAGTCAATGCGATCCTTTTTGTACTGCTTTTGTGTGGTGTTCCCGTGTTCGGAGCAGGCGTTCCTTATGATGTCGGATGTATTTCGTGGGGAATTTCCATTTTCGCCATGTATCTGCTTCTATTGCTGACACGTTTTGCCTCCGACAGAAATTTACGCTCGATTCGGGCAGAGGACGCTTTCGGCACGCTGATGGCAACGACGCCAAATATTGTTGCTCTGGTGGACGAGATGAACCGTGTCACTTACGTCAGCAAGGAAATGGCAAAACTGGCTCATGCAGAAGATACAAAAATGGCTATCGGGCGGCCGCTGATCGATCTTTTTCCTCATACAAACATGAAGCTGATGGTGAGTGATATTTTCGAGAATGAGGGTTTTTACGATGATACGGTAGAGGTTACGAAAGATGGTGAGTCCTCCTATTTCAGAATAGTATCTGGTTTATTCTCGAAAGCCGGGAATGGTGGGAGTGGCAGATCCATCATCATCAGTAATATAACTCCCTTGGTAGAAGCCAGATTGGAAGCGGAACAAGCCAACCGATCCAAGAGCATGTTTTTGGCAAGAATGTCTCACGAAATTCGCACTCCAATGAATGCCATTATTGGCATGAGCGAGTTGATTTTGCGGCAGAAAAATATACCCGATATCGTTCATTCTTACGCAGCAGATGTGAAACAGGCGGGAACGAACCTGTTGGTCATTATTAACGATATTCTTGATTTTTCCAAGATAGAGTCCGGCAAGTTGGAACTGGTGCCGATGGAATACAAACTGGCTTCCCTGTTGAACGATGTGATTACGATTACCAAAATGCGCCTGGCAGAAAAGCCGATACGATTTTATGTTTACGTTGATAGCCATTTGCCGGCCAAAATAGTGGGTGATGAAACACGTGTTCGGCAGATATTGCTGAATCTATTGACAAATGCTGTGAAGTACACGGCAAGGGGACGCATTTCTTTTCATATGGAGGGTAGGGAAATAGGGTCGAACAAATATGAAATATGTTGCAAAGTGCAGGATACCGGCATCGGTATTAGAGAAAAGGACATGAATAATTTATTTGGCGAGTTTGTACAGGTCGACTCCTTTAATAGAAATGGCATAGAAGGAACGGGGCTCGGGCTTGCAATCTCACTTAATCTCAGCCGAAAAATGGGTGGAGATATCACGGTCGAAAGCGAGTATGGCGAGGGATCGATTTTTACGGTTACATTCGTGCAAGAGGTTCGCGAGTATCACCGTTTTGCGGAGGTTTTGAAGACGGACGAAAAGAGCGTCCTGTTTTATGAACCACGTCGGCAGCAATACGCAGAAAGCGTCTCCATGACCATTGAAAATCTGGGCGTGTTTTGCAAACGAGTCAAGTCTTATGAGGAGATTGCAGAGGAACTGTCGAAGCGCAGATACGGTTTTATCTTCGCGCCTCGCTACCTGATGGCGGAAACTGTTGCCGAAGTGGAGCGCCTCGATCCCGATATCGTGCCGGTCATTTTCGATGTGGAGCCCGGAGAACCCAAGCTCACGCCGCGCGCGCGCGCGCTGGTCATGCCGACTTATGCGTCCGCCGTTGCCGATGTCCTGAACGGTTTGTCCGATGCGAAGCATTGCGCCCATGCCGCCGAGGACAGAATGCGTTTTATCTTCCCGGACGCGAGGGTCTTGATCGTGGACGATCTTGCGATCAACCTGCGTGTGGCGAAAGGGCTCATGGACGTCTATGAGATGCAGATCGACTGTGTGGAGAGCGGGTTCGAGGCCATTGAAACGGTGCAGAAACACCAGTACGACATCATTTTCATGGATCACATGATGCCTGACATGGACGGCATGGAGGTGACGGCCGCCATTCGTGCGCTGAAAGGCGAGTACTTCAGGAGGGTGCCCATCATCGCATTGACTGCCAATACCGTTTGCGGGATGCGGGAGATCTTTCTTGAAAATGGTTTCAGTGACCTTCTTTCCAAGCCGGTTGAAATCGCCAGGTTGAATGAAATCCTGGAAAAATGGATCCCCAGGGAGAAACGCCTGGATGTCCCGCTGTTGCCAGCAAGTCTGAAGGACGAAAATCAGGTGGTCGTTGCGGGTTTTCCCGACATCGAGGGCGTGGACATCTCGGTTGGCCTGTCGCGCGTTGGCGGTTCCGTGGAACGCTACCGGAGTCTCCTTGAAGTTTTCCTGCGGGACGCGAAAGAGCGTCTTGCGCTACTGGAAGAACCCACGCCCGATAGTCTGAAAACATTCACTACGCACGTTCATGCCCTGAAAAGCGCCCTGGCCAATATCGGCGCGGAGGCGCTGTCGAAATCGTCGGCCTTGCTGGAAGCTGCCGGGCATCGAGGCGATATATCGTTCATAGGTGAGCATCTGGACGGTTTTTGCACCGGGCTGTCTTTTCTGAATGCGCGAATAGAAAAAATAGTCAATGCGGAACGCTTTCAAAACGTCGTGTGGAAAGACGAGGACGATTTGTGCTGGGAACAGGAACTCGTCCGGCTGAAAACGGCCCTGCAGGCGGAGGACGTTGACGGCATGGACACGTCCATGACGGTTCTGCGATCCCTGCCTTTGCTACCGGATGGAAAACGGCAGGCTCTGCTCTCGAAAGTGGCCGGGTTGATACTGATTTCGGAGTTCGAGGAAGCCCTGCAAGTGATCGAGGCAACGTGACATGGTGGGCATCCTGCGCGTTATGGTGATGCTGTATCAGCAAGAGAGGATAGAATGAACGAGACACGCGAATTGATCATGCTGGTGGATGACAATCTCGCCAACTTGATGGTTGGCAAGGAGGCTCTGTCCGATACGTATAGCGTGATAACGGTTCCTTCGGCGCGGAAAATGTTTGAACTGCTGACGCGCTGTACGCCGGAATTGATTTTGCTGGACGTTGATATGCCTGAAATGAATGGATACGAGGCAGTCAAGATACTCAAAAGCGACTCGAAAATAAGGAATATCCCGGTTATTTTCCTCACAGGCATGACGGACTCCTCCAGCGAACTAATGGGGTTGAATTTGGGTGCTATCGATTATATAAGCAAGCCGTTTTCAGGGCCTCTTCTTAAAAAGCGGGTTGAAGTACACATCCTGGTAGAAAAACAGAAAAGAGAGTTGCAAAATTACAATTTGAATTTGCAACAGATGGTGGATGAGAAGACGAAAACTATATTCAAATTACAGAATAAGGTTTTGCAGGCAATGGCAGAATTAGTGGAAGGTCGGGATACTTTTACAGGGAACCATATCGAGCGGACACAGATCTGCTTAAAAGTGCTGTTATCTGCCATGCAGGAAACAGAGGTTTACAAGAATGAAATGATTGGATGGGACATTGGTTTGTTGCTTCAGTCCTCGCAACTGCATGATGTAGGAAAAATTGCTATTCAGGATAATATTCTTAAAAAGCCTGGAAAGCTGACAAAGGAAGAATTTGATGAAATGAAAAAACACGTCATTTATGGTGTTCGTTTTATAGAAAGACTTGAAGAGGACGAAGAGGACAGTCTATTTTTGGAATATGCCAAGGCTTTTGCTCATTATCATCACGAAAGATGGAATGGTTCCGGTTATCCAAACAAACTCGCTGGCAAGGATATTCCGCTGCTGGGGCGACTGATGGCCATTGTCGATGTTTACGAAGCCTTGACTTCCGAGCGTTGTTATAAGCCGGCATTTGATCATCAAGTGGCGGTAGATATCATTCTAAAAGGCAGAGGGACAGATTTTGATCCGGAGTTGACGGATCTGTTCGAGCAATGCTCAAAACAATTACCATTGTCCATGTCGTTAAATATAAAAACAAGAAAGAAAAAGGATGAAGACCTTCCGTCACCGACCCCTCAACATTTAGATGAAACAGAATGAACGAAGAAGTTTCGATGTCCTCCTCCATTTTATCGGCAAGGCATTTTTTTGTCGTGAACCCTGTGAGTTTTGATAGCCGCCAGAAAATGGAGGCAGTGATTGCGGGTGTGCATCATTTTTTCAATGAAATAGGCGATGCGGGGGGGCTGCCAGATTATGCTGTTCATGTTTCACGTTTTCCGCGTGACGCCATTTGTGCGATTCAGCGGTTTGCTGGTCTTGTTCCGCCTGGTTCTCCTCTCAGGGTGTACGCCGTGGGAGGGGGCGGTATATTGTTCGATTGCCTGAATGGCGTCGTAGGGCTGCGGAATGTGGAGTTGGGTGTCATGCCCTACGGAAAGGATAGCGGTTTTTACTGTGTTTTCGGAGAAGAGAATCGAGATGTTTTCAATTCTCTGAAGGTGCAGACTCTCGCGCCTTCCATGCCGATGGACGCGCTGTATTGCGGCAGTAACTACGCCTTGAACCATTGCCTGATCGGCCTGGAGGCGTTGTCCAATGCCGGCGCCAAGAGAATACGGGAGGGGGCTTCTTTCCTGGATCGGTTCATATCGGCCTTTCCACATGCTTTACGTGTCGGTTCCGTGTATTTTGCGGGCGTATTAAATTCAGAGGTGCTCAGACAAAATTATAGAATATGGGTGGACGATGAAAATTTGAGCGGGTCGTATGCTTTTATCAATATCACTAATAGTCCGTGCTACGGGGGAAAAAAGTATGCCATTCCAGAGGCTGACCCGACAGATGGCTGGCTGGATGTACTGATGAGCGGTGATATGAGTGTGCTGGACATGTTCAGGGTGTTCAATCAGTATATGAGCGGCCATTATGCAGAGTCTCCGCATCCGTTTACATACCGGCGTGCGAAAAAGATTTTTTTGACCTCCTCTCATCCATTGATACTCGATCTGGATGGGGAGATTTTTTACGATAAGTACATTTCTGTGGAAATCAAACCTGGGGCGGTACGCATCATTGTGCCTACCCAGTGCAATAGGAGAGCGTAAAGTGATTTTTAAGAATAGCTCTGAAAAAGATTATTTTCGCTGGTCACTGTCGCTGGCGCTGTTTTGCAGCGCCTGTGTTACCGCGTTGTACTTGCTGTTGACTGTCAGGTCCAATCTTGGTTTGATTCTGACAGCGGTATTTTGTTTTTCCTCAGTAATGTTGCTAATCATTGTTCCAGCGATGCGGCGAGTGCGGAGAATGTTAAGTGGACGGGATGGACTGGGCTATTATCAGGCGGCAAATCTTTTTGTCTTTGTGGGCGTGATGACTTTTGTCAATCTCAGACTGTCAAGGTATATTGGGGCAGAGCAATGGGGTCATGCGATTATTTTGGTGCTTTTGTGTTCGATACTTGTTGTTGCAATAGCTTTTCTGATGGTTTATGTTAAAAATGTTTCATTGATGTCGTACGCGATCCCATTGATTATTTTTGTTGTTTTTACAGTGAATTATATTATTGATGGGCAGCCTTATTACTTTTTTATGGTGACATGTTTGTGTGGTGTTTGCGCGATTTATTGTCTCTATAATTCTTTGCTATATTTTACGGTTTTTGTAAACGTTACGATTCTTATGTTGATATTGTTGGATGTGCCGGTATTGGGTGATAAACTTTCTTTCGAAAATACGATTGTTCTATGGGGGCTTGCGGTTTTTGTGATGGTTTTTTTCTTGATGTTGGTGCGTTTTGCTTCAGATAGAAGCGTGCGATCCTCCAGGGCGGAGAATGCTTTTTCTGCATTGATGACAGCAACGCCCAATATTATTGCCTTGGTGGACAGGTTGAATCGCGTGACTTATATCAGCGAACCTATGGCAAAATTGGCCCATGTTGAAAGTGGTGAAATGGCAGTAGGTCGCCCATTGGTTGATCTTTTTCATCGGATGAATATGAAGCTGATGGTGGGTGATATTTTCGATAAGTCCGGATCTTACGAAAACACAATCGAGATCAAGGAGTATGACAAATCGTGGTATTTTAAGATCGTCTCCAGCCAGTTTTCGGAGAGTCAGGGGATCGCTACCGATAGGGGGCTGGAAGGCAGGTTTATCGACATCAGTGATGTGACTCCTTTGGTTGAAGCCAGGTTGGAGGCAGAACAAGCCAATCGCTCAAAGAGTATGTTTCTGGCAAGAATGTCTCACGAGATTCGCACTCCGATGAATGCCGTTATCGGTATGAGCGAGTTGATTTTGCGTCAGAAAAATATATCCAGTATCGTTCGTTCCTATGCAGCCGATGTGAAACAGGCCGGGACGTGTTTGCTGGCTATTGTCAACGATATTCTCGATTTTTCGAAGATAGAGTCCGGGAAACTGGAGCTTGTGCCAACAGAATATGAGTTTGATTCTTTATTGAACGATGTGGTCACAATTACAAAAATGCGTTTGATAGAAAAGCCAATACGATTTTTCGTCTACGTCGACAGCCATTTGCCGGCGAAAATGATCGGCGATGAAACACGTGTTCGCCAAATATTGCTGAATCTGCTGGCTAATGCTGTGAAGTATACAAGAAGGGGGTGTATTTCCCTTCACTTGAACGGTGAAGAAATAGAGCCAGGCATATATGAGATTCGATGCAAGGTGCAGGATACGGGTATAGGTATTAAAAAAGAAGACCTCAAAAATCTGTTTAGCGAGTTTGTGCAGGTCAATTTGATTGATAACAAGAACATAGAGGGCTCGGGACTGGGGCTTGCAATTTCACATAATCTCAGCCGAATGATGGGGGGAGATATTACGGTTGAAAGCGTGTATGGTGAGGGGTCGATTTTTACGGTTACGTTTTCACAGAATGTTCGTGAATATCACCGTTTTGCGGAGGTTCTGGAACCGGACAAGAAGAGTGTTTTGTTTTATGAACCACGTCGACAATACGTGGAAAGCGTCTTTATGACCATTGAAAATCTGGGGGTGTTTTGCAAGCGTGTTCAGTCTCGTGAAGAGCTTGCCGATGAGTTGTCGAAACGCAAGTATGGTTTTATTTTTGCGCCTCGCTATTTGATGGCGGAGAGTGTTGCCGAGGCGGAGCGGCTCGATCCCGATGTCGTGCCGGTGATTTTTGATGCGGAGCCTG
>Ga0209737_10004061_pt1 | contig 10283 bp, 2 predicted proteins | sample TergutCu122P3_FD_187284 | JGI IMG/M metagenome (GOLD analysis project Ga0209737, IMG submission 187284) | Cubitermes ugandensis P3 segment gut microbial communities from Kakamega Forest, Kenya - Cu122 P3 (SPAdes) (version 2) | ecosystem: Host-associated > Arthropoda: Insects > Digestive system >...
CCCCAAAACCCCAAAACCCCAAAACCCCAAAACCCCATGTGTTTGTGAATGAGATAGGAGAGATAGTGTAATAAAAGGAAGATATATCGATAGAGGTTTAATATTTCCTAATGGGGAACAAACACACAAAAAAGATATATGAAATACTTGTTCCTATATTTCACAAGCAGAAGACATTAGCTAAAGATTTACCTTTTCCTTATCTCTCTGAATGTGAAATTGCTGAATACTTGGAAAGGGTAATGAAAGTAGCACTTAAAGAAGAACATTGGAAAGCTCTTGAGAAAGGAATGAACTTTAATGTTACAACGGAGGAAGATAGGAAAGAGTTAGAAGGAAAGAATAAGAAAATGTCGGAATCAAGTCTTTATTCACTTTTAGTTGCTGGACATGAAGCCCAACCTGAAATTGTTGCTTCCTTCCAAGGTGTACAGCTTGAGGACGCACTTGCTCCCAATTTAGATTCTGTTAAGAAATATTCCCGTCAGAAGGTGATAGAATTGGCTGTAGGTTTGTTAGAGTTAGTAGAGAAGGCAGAGAGTGATGAAGAGATTAAATCATTTTATCAGAGGGTAAGTCAACATCTCTCTAAAAGCACTGGAAACCTTGCTGAAAGCTCTGGAATATCAATGGCACTTTGTCTTTCGGCTCTCTTAATTGAACCTGGCAAACTCCTTAAAGATGATTATACCTCTTTGAGCATGTTAAAGATGTTTACAGAGATTCCTAGCTTAATATTTCATGGATGGGATAAGCAGAATTTAGTGATAGAGAGAGCAATAGATTATGTTAAGCAATCGTTATTAGATCAACTTGAACTAAACGTAGATGTTCCAGAAAGAATTAAAGAGGATACTATAAAAATTTTATGTCACATAGGTCTCTCTCGTGGTTCCATTGAGGATTTGTTGATAGGAATAAGATTGATGAAGGAAGATATAGACTTGACTGAAATAGTAAAGAAGATATTAGAGTTAGATGAACTAGAATCAAGAATAATTAAGCTAGAGGCATCGGAACAGAACCATAGATTTCCTTTTGAAGAGATATACATATCAAAAAAAAATGACTGGCTAACTGAAAAAGACACAAATATATCAAGTGCTACTGATAGTGAATACATATACTTCTACAATCCTAAACATGGACTAATGTTGATGGGAGCAGGAGATGCGACAATAAAAGGGAAGTTATACAAGACAAAAGAGTTTATTGAAGATAATAAGAGTGTTCAATTAATACATTTAAACAAAAAGATATATTGTTTAATAAAGAATGTACTATTTAACCTTGATATTAATACAATGAAATTAAAGAAGACTAAGAAAAATTTGTTATTGAATGATTTACAGAATTATAAGATAACTGGAAATGATAATAGATTAGTGATTTATTTGGAAGAAAAGAAAACAAGGAGCGAGAATATTGAAGCAAAAGTAATAATACACTATGTACATACAAAGCAAGCTACAGAGTTATCAATAGTACATAAAGTAAATGATGTGAAAGAATTAGTTCTCTATGATAATTTATTAATACTTATAGGAAACAAACGTTATGAAGTAATAGATTTGATAAAAAAGAAAACGGCTTATAGTGATGAAAGTAAAATATTAAAGCAAGCTACATTCTGCTGCAGTTCAGAAAAATTATTTGGCATCTACTTTACAGAGAGGGAAGGGTTTATGCTTGAAGAGTTTAGTTTGCCAAGTGTACGTGAGAAGACTATTCCTTTACTTGATTCAAGCATAGAAAATGTTAAGAAACTACTCAATATTAATCAAACATTTAATCCCATGCCCAAGCAAACTGTAGAGTCCTTATTAGGGATAGTGAAAGAGAAGATAGGAAGTAAAGAGTTAACAAAGCCTTCAATAGCAAAAGGAACAGAAAACTTATTAGCTCTATTAGCGCACAGAGCAATAGATGCCGAACAATATATTAAGAGCATAAATCCTAAGAATTCTAAAGAAATACTCAAGGCTTATAAATGTCCTATAGCTATTCATCTTACTACACAATGTTTAGATACTTTATTCAAGTTATTACAAGAGCAATACAATAAACTCACAAGTGAATCTCCTATTGAATTAAAAAAGCTTTGGTACATAATAATAATACTCAATGCACACTTTATTGCTTTAGGTGTTTGTGATATATCATTAGAAGATTTGTTAGGTGCAGAGATGGCTAAGAGTTGTGATGAAAAATGTAAGAAGATATTAAGTTCTTTAATAAATGATAATAAAATTGATGGAGAGTTAATGAAATTAGTAAAGGAATATGCAAATTGTTGTTTTAAGAATAGCAGTTCGTTATATAAATTGGAAGCAGATGATATCTTTAAGCAGTTTCATCAATGGTATAAAGAAGAAAAAACAGATATAGATCAAGTAATAAATTGGTTAAAGACTTCAAGTAATTGTAAAGTATTAGCAAATAAAATTCTTAATCAAGATAAAAATGCACTTAATTTCTTAAATGAGTACTTTGCAATAGAAGTAAGGTATTTTAGTAAGGAAGTACAAGGATTTATAAAAGGGGATAAGGTTGAGAAGGTGGTGTATAAGAAATTATTTGAGTTAATGTTTGTGGTAGTAGAGAAAGTGTTTCTAAATAATGAGTTGTATAAAAAGAGTAAAGAAGTGCAAGAAATTGTAGTATCTATATTACCTGAAATGATATATCCTCATCTAAAACAAGTTGTAGCTGATATTAAACGCACTTATACTCAGTACAAATCCTCCCTTCAGAATAATCTCAAAGAACTAAAGGAGAAAGAAAGATTAGGGCCAATGTATGCAGAGTATTGGAAATTTATAGAAAAATTGTTAAGAAGTAAAATGATAATGTTTAATGTATTTAGTTATTTGACAACAGCTGTTATGGGATTAAGTTTAAGTGCAGACAAATTAGTCACCTTTGCTAAATTATTAGTTAAATCTACAAGACCATTAAAGGAATTATTAAGTGTCCTTGTTGAAGAAAAGAGTGATAAAGGGTTCTTCTTACGTAAATTGGAAGAAACCTTTGAGAATACACAGATACCTATAGAGAATACAATCAATACAAGCAAAGAATACAATTTCCTTGAATCTACCAGCATCCAAGTCTACACCACAGAAAGCATTGAAATTCCACCACCTGAAGAGAATGGTATAAAAGTGTCAACAAAGAAGGGAGAAGTAGTAGTGATAAATAGAGTAAAGCCGGACTGTAAGATCTCAGTAAAATCAACAAACATTACTCTCTCCGCATCTATTCGATATGTTCACTCCAAGAAAAATCTCCCCTACAAAGGTTATAACATCAAGATAATGCCTAAGGTAAATTAAAATATAACAAATAGTATTCATACGGTCAAAAAGTATTGAAAGAAACATTAAAGAAGATCATGTGGTCAATATGCTATGCCTCTAACTCTGCATTAAGATACTTTGAGCAATTAAACGACAATGCTCTTTTACCTTTACCACACAAGAAGCTTATGACCAGCATTCTAAGTTCAAGGTTATTAAGTGGAGGATTGCCTTATACTTACTTTGAACAACTATTTACACCTCAGTTCAATGCTCATTTTAATATATTGGTAATTGTTGAAGTGATGCGTAGAGACAAGAAGAGAATTTAGATTCCTTTGTAGATATAGGAAGTAATATGAGCAAGGAAGAAGAAGGAATACTGAAAGAGATTATGGAAGGTGGTAATGAGAAAACTGAGACCATTATTGATAGTATCTCTAAAGAACATGCTAAGAAACAATATTTGCCTTCATCTAAAGACAAATTCACTGATTCGCTTGTGAGAGAGACTTTTGCTCTTTTATTGAAGATTACAGGGGCGATACCTGATTGGGTAGCGACAGTTGAAGGAGGCGATTCAAAGTGCAGAGAACGGCTCTACAATCTATGGAGTTCAGCAAGTCAAGTGAGAGGTGCATTTAATATGAAAAGGAATATGATACCAGAGACACATAGTGAGCAAGAAGTAAAGAATGATATAGAGGAGATAGTAAAAGGATTAAAAGATAAGATAGAACTGTTATTCAAATTCAGGTCAGCAGTTTTAGAAGAACAAGAGAAAATGCTCAGTTATGAAAGAGTTCAATTACCAATGCAACCCAATACAAGACGTTTGCGTAGATTATCAGAAGCAGATGTTATAAAAGAAAGACTAGCTAAATGGAAAGGTACACAATTAACAGGGACACATAATGAGGTTAATTTATTCTCTTCAGTTATTGAAATACTTAAAAGTAACATTACAGCTTCAGAGTTAATTGCTCAGTTAGAGAATTATTATCTTAGAGCTATTGTTCTTTATAATGTAATGAGTTTAATGAAGTATGCAATACATCTTTTACCTTCAAAGGATTTAAGAAGTGATGTATTAGCTTGGATTATGACTATATTTAAAAGAACTACTACTGCCCCATGGCATTATTCACAACTTACTACATCTTGTGGTGTAGCGTTTCAAAGCCTTTTACGCGCTGCTTTCTTTGGAGTAGTTAAACAAGTACTAGAATATGTTTCCCTCACCAAGGATAAGAAGGAGATGAGATGTTTAATGGATGCACTTAAATGGAATTACACAGCAACAGACCATGAGAACTTAAACAAATGCAAGTTGTTTACTTCATTGAGAGGGAATGCAAAGTCAACTTATATATTTTCTTTGTGGGGAGGGCAAGCAGATGATGAGACTTCAAGTCTTCTTTTAAACACTTTCGAATTCATTATAATCAAAATCACTACACGAGTATTAGGGAAAGCAGAAAGCAATATAGAAGCACAAGACAATTTCCCTGGATTAGAAAAAACTACAAGCTTAATAGATGAAGGCAGTAGTACAAAGCTATTTGAAGCTATAGTAAACATTCTTTTCGAAGAATTCAAAAGAGCAGTAGAAAGCTATGAAATTGCTTTAGGAATGAATAAAAGACTTGTGGAAGATTATATAGAATATAATAGAGTAGGATATAAAGATGATGAGAAGGATAGTAAAAGAATATCAAAGGAATTTGTAATAAAGAGTTCAACAATTTATTCACAAGAGTTTTGTGCAAGATTGCTTGGAATGTTGTATAGGTTATTTGTAGCTATACAAAATAATAATGCTATAAGTACTATTATGAATTCGTTAATACAACCTAGTGACTTATTATATTTGTTGAAGTTGTTAAAAGTAGGATCTATGCAGCATCAGTTCTTAATATTACAGACTTTACCTTTCATTGCTAAAATCTCTTACGACGCTCTTGAAATAGCTACCTCTCGACTCTCTAAAGATAGAATTACTCAAAGTAATATATTGGATTTTCTGATAAACTTTATTGTTGAACATAGAAAAACTATGTGGATAGCAGAATTAAAGAGTCCAGAAATTATGTATTCGATAACAAAATGTGCTGTTATTGTAGCACGCACATTAATTTCACAGCAGAAAGACCTTTACACTGGCTTTTGGAAGTTAATGAACCTTGAGAATGATAAGAATAAAGATAAATATTTATTAGAGACCATATTATCAATTGCGGGTGGAGAGTTTTTGAGTTTGTATAAAGGAAGTGAAGCAAATATAGGGAATAAAAAAGGATATACAATAACTTGTTTTAAAAATGATGGAAAGAGAAAAGAGTACAGATATGAGTTTAACCCAAAGGTACATAAGAATGTGTACTTACATAGAATAGGTGATAAAGCTAGTATTCGTGAAAACTCTTTACTTGAAGCTATCGCTTCTGAAGTCATCCCCACCGAAAAGAAAATAGATTTGTTAGAGATGATAAGCGAAATGAAGGAAGAACGAGTAAGAGAAGTATTGCTGAAGTTATTGAAAGAACCAACATCAGAAGATATGGTTATGGAAACAATAAAAGTAAAGACTATTAGATTACTAAGACTGCTTTTAAAGAAGAATAAAGAACTCTCTAAGAAAATCTTTAATTCAGAATTACTTGCAGTATTACTTGAACTATCATTAAAAAAACTTAATGATACTTCATGTAAGTCTTTGCTAATAGCTGAAATGGAAGTAGAAGAGATGCGTAAAGTAGCAAATCAAACTGAAGGACAAGCACTAGCTATTCCTGTAATGAGCACACCAAAAATTAAGATATTCAAGAAGGAGATTTGGCTCATCTTAAGCGCTAATTCTTTGGCTATTTCTTTACTCGCCAGCAAAATGATGCAAGGCATCAGCAAGATTGTACTTGACTATATATTATACTCAAAGGATATGAAGGCTGAGGATGCTAAAGGGAAGGTAGTGTTCTTATTGGGGGATGAGAAGAGAGTAGTAAAAGAGTTAGCAGGACAAGCAAAAGCGTTCATTGTATCTGTTCCTTTAGAAAAGTTTAATGATATTAAAGTACCAATAGCTCAAATATATCCTGAAGACATGAGAAACTTTAACTCATACAAAGAACAATTAATAGAATCACATACTTTCTTCCAAACAAATAGATTAGATCAGATAATAACAAATTATGGGAATATAAAAACAAATAAAGCATTTGAGGATATGAATGTGCGTTCAATATTAAATAGCATACTTAAGAATAATATAGAAGACAATAAACCTAAGAGTGAACTCTTAGCTTCAGTACCTAAACCTCTTCATCTCTTTACTCAGGAAACTAAGAGATGTGATAAAATATTCAAAGACAATAAAGACATCAGCACTCTCAAAGTAGAGATGAAGAAATGCTTCAATACAATCTACTACAAGCTATATGAGAAGAGTGAAATAGTGACAGCAGAGAAGTATAAGATAGCTTTGAATGATTTAAAAGTACTTAATGTAAGACACATTTTAATTGATATGTTAATAAACAATGAAGAAGGCATAAAGAATATTAATATAAGAGATTTGTCTCAATTCATTTTGATTGAAATGGTTGAAGCTGATTATCATTTCTATGGTATGGGATTAAAGAAACTTGCTAAGAAGATTAATAAAATATTAAAAAGCTTTGTAATCAGTAATCCAGATTTCTTTGATTATTTCATTAAATGGATGAGAAATGGTGTAAATGATATGAAAACTAATGTTAAGAAAGCACCAAATCTATTTACCAGCAGTCTAGAAGATATTTTAAAGGGAGTATATGTAGGGTTTGCATACAAAGTGTTTAAGTTACTTATTAAATTCCAGCCTAAGAAAATTCTTACTTATGAGGATATAGGAGATGTATTAATTGATTTATTATCACTTGTTGTACTTGTTGAAGATCACATTAGCAAATATAGATGCATTTTGATAATAAAAGAGTTTTTGGGATTAGCACAAACTTTAAAAGATGAACTCACTGTACACCAATTCAATAATCTCATCGCCAACAAGGCAATAAAGGCTTTATCAGAGTATTGTAAGGCATCATCATTCTCAAGTTCATTGTTATGGAAGAATATGAAAGAGATCACGTTGAAAGCTAATGCTATTTATAGAATCTCCTTATCCAAATATGGTGATAAAGCATTGAGTTATTGCATTAGTGGAGATACACAATTATTTATTGGAGTTGAAGTAATGAAGTCATTCCCTGAAATAGTTAAACTTCTTACTTACACTTGGATCCGTATGTACTCAGCTAAAAAGAAGATCATCAATGAACTTTGTATAAATAGCCCTCGACCTTTTTATGACACTCAGTACTCCTTGTTGATCCAAGATATGAAAGCAGAAGCAATAGGTTTGAATTGGAAGATAGAACAAGCTACTAAGATGATTATTACGCTTGATAAAGAAATGAAAGCACCATTAAAGATAATCGATCGTGAAACAAGTGGTTATACAGAGGAATTTAATAGATTCTACATTCATTATCCTTTAAAGTCTTTTGAGGTGTATGGATTTGGGCATAGTGATAATGGAGAGCTTGGACTTCAAACAGTTAAAAATACTATAGAACCAAAAGCTATTGAAAGGATTAATCTCCATAAAGTTAAGGCGATGTATGCAGGGAAGAGTTTTGTAATATTAGTGGATAAAAAAGGAAATATGAGCATAGCAGGAAGTGGTGAAGGATGTCCATTATTATCTACCAATACATTCAAACCTTATACCAAGCATCCTATAACCCATATATGTGCTACTAATAGTTCTTCCTCTGTTCTTTTAGATCCTACTAATGATAATCTACATATTTATGGTAAGAATCCTAATAATATGTATACTACAACTAGTACTGATTGCTCTAATTACATATTGGCCCATAATATCAAGGATATAAAACAAGTTGCTGTTAGTGAATCTTTTGTTATATTGCTTAGTGATGATAATCGATTACTTGGTTCTCCTTCATCTAAGAAAGAATATTTTGGTAGTTGGGTAGAGAACATGGAAAGAAAATTTTGTACAGTAAAGCTTGTGGATAATATAATAAAAGTAAAAGAAGTATTAGCACTTGATGAGTGTACTATATTACTTTGTATAACTTCTCCTTTAAATAAGACAGAGTTATATTCTTTTGGTATTGATTGTCCTTCACTTGGTCAAGAAAAGAGAAATCCTAATCAATACGCGAGATTAACTTATTCGGAGGAGTTAGAATTTTCGAGTTTGGCAGGACGTAGGAATATAGCAGCAGCTATTACAATTACAGGTGAAGTTTATATTTGGGGAGATATTGAAAAGTTTAAATTAGTTAAAAAAGCAACTCTAACAAAGCTTGATTTACCTAAGAACAATAAAGCTCTCAGTGTATCTACACATGAAAATCATATGTTACTATTAACTGAAGATAGAACTACAGGCAAAAGATTGGTACTAGGATATGGTGATAATAAGCATTATCAATTAGGAGTTAAGGATCAATCGGTGAATAAATCAGTGCTAGATTTCTTTGAGGACAAGTATCCATATTTAATACTAGCAGGTAGTAAATGTTCTTTTGTGGCGTGTGGTAAGAAACCTAAGAAAATATATCATAAAGGATGTATTTGTGTTAATCATAAAAAGAAGATTAGTGGTTCTTTATATTTAGTAACAGCTGAGGAATGTTATTGCCAAGAGTGTATATATAAGTTACCTGATATTTGTCTCGTAATTAACAATCCCATAAAAGATATTAAGAAGAAGGAGTGGCCAGACTTGAAGAAATTGGAGAGTAGAGAGAAGGTAGAAGTAGAGTGTACATTGTGTAAAGAAAGGATGAACGAAGGAATAGGATACCATAGCGCAACCAAAGAACACCCTAAGATCCTTTGTTCTTTCTGCTATCCCAAATTACCACCAACTCTTATTCCAATAATCTACTATAGAGTTTCGTCCATACACACATTAGAGACTAAAATGTTTCCAGTGCTTTCATTAGATAAGTTGTATGAGGGTACAACAGATTCTTTATCGATAATGGTGACACCAAGGTATAAATTGAGTTTACCAACAAATGGAATAGACAAAGACTTTAAACCTTCCTTAGAAGACTTCATAGAAGAATCCAAAACCTTTACCAAAGAAGTTGATATCGACATTATAGATTTACTTAATGATTATTTAACAACCGATAAGAAAGACATTGTAAATCTATCATTAAAGAACGAATTAGATTTACCTTTCAACACAAAATCAAATCTAGCTAAATACAATAAAGAAGCACTTAAGAGAAGATTAAATATGCTTATAAAATTTAATAAGATAATCAATAATTCACTTAAATATATTGATTTTGAGACTATGTCAAGTAGCGAATATGATCTTTATAGTTATTATAGGAAAGTTAAAGATTATATAGCAATCAAAACTAAGGATCAGATAGCTATTGATGTTATTAATAATTCACCTTCCGTTAAAGGTCGTACTGAGTGTTTGCTGAATAGACATAAAGCTTATTTGATTAAGAGTTCGGGTGGTGTTGATCATACAGGAGAGCATACATTGTTTGGCCAGTTGTGGAGAATACTTAAAGAAAAGGTTAATGAATTTCGTAAGCATTTTAAAGCTGAGAAGTTTCCTTTCAGAGTCAAATTCAAAGGAGATGGTGGAATAGATGCAGGTGGCTTATTTAGAGAATGCCTGGATGAGGTATGTGAAGAACTACAATCAGAGTCATTACCCTTACTTATTCCTACATCCAACAATAAGACTGGTCATGGTGATTATAGGGAGAAGTGGATTGTGAATCCTTCTGCATTTCAGCCTAATCACCTTGAAATGTTCTCCTTCTTAGGATCTTTGCTAGGAATGAGCTTTAGGTTATCACATCTTCTTCCTTTAAATTTGCCTTCGATGTTTTGGAAGCAATTGACAGAAGATCCTTTGGATAGGAATGACTTAAA